>SMVA01401345.1_pt1 | contig 19922 bp, 17 predicted proteins | sample 2456451 | NCBI WGS metagenome assembly SMVA01 (sample SAMN11095933, study PRJNA526329) | marine sediment metagenome | biome: Marine sediment; feature: Surficial sediment; material: Deep marine sediment; isolation source: Hadal surficial sediment | place: Pacific Ocean | collected 2014-05 | depth... | reverse complement strand
GCGGTGTCCGAGCTGGCGCAGAAGATGGCCGTAAAAGGCAACGAAGTTGTCAAAGTTCTCTTCAATATGGGCGCCATGGTGACCATTAACCAGGTAATCGACCAGGACACGGCAATTTTGGTTGTCGAAGAGCTTGGTCACACGGCGAAAGCGGTTACTGAAACCCAGGTTGACGACAAACTGCTGGCCGATGAGCAATTAACGGGCGAAGAAGTTTCACGCTCGCCGGTTGTTACCATCATGGGCCATGTTGACCATGGCAAGACGTCATTGCTTGACTACATCCGAAAAACCAAGGTCGCCGCTGGCGAGGCGGGCGGCATCACGCAGCACATAGGTGCTTACCATGTCGAAACCGAGAAGGGTGGAATCACGTTCCTCGATACACCGGGACACGCCGCTTTCACAGCGATGCGGGCACGCGGTGCCCAGGCGACCGATATCGTAATCCTGGTGGTCGCGGCGGATGACGGCGTCAAGCCACAGACCATTGAGGCGATTCAGCACGCACAAGCGGCGGATGTGCCGCTTATTGTTGCCATAAACAAGATTGACAAAGATGCAGCTGACCCGGAGCGAGTTCGAAACGAATTGTCGCAACATGAAATCATCTCGGAGGACTGGGGCGGTGAGCATCTGTTTGCGCTGGTCTCAGCACAAACCGGTGAAGGAATCCCGGAGTTACTGGATACCATTTTGTTGCAAGCCGAAGTTCAGGACCTGAAAGCGATTGCCGAAGGGCCGGCCCAGGGCATCGTAATTGAGGCAAGCCTCGAAAAAGGGCGCGGCGCGGTTGCGACGCTGCTGGTACAGGCTGGAACGCTTAATCAGGGTGACATGATCATCGCTGGCGAAGAATACGGTCGTATTCGCAACATGTTCGATGAGTCTGGCAAGAAGATTTCAGCGGCCGGACCGTCAACGCCTGTGGTGGTGCTCGGTCTCTCCAAGACGCCAGGCGCGGGTGACGACTTCATCACCGTCAAGAACGAGCGCAAAGCACGTGAGGTTGCGGAATTCAGACAAAGTAAGAAGCGTGAATCCAAATTGGCTCAGCAACAGGCCGCAAATATGGAAGACGTCTTCAGCAGGATGACTGAAGCCGAAGCGTCCATCGTGCCGGTATTGATCAAGTCAGATGTTCATGGCAGCGCCGAGGCATTGTGCGACGCACTGAACAAGCTTTCGACTGATGAAGTTAAAGTAAAAATCATTTCGTCAGGCGTCGGTGGCATCACCGAATCAGATGCCGTACTCGCTGCCGCATCGCATGCGGTCATAATCGGCTTCAATGTACGCGCAGACAGCGCAGCCAGGACAGCGATCAAGGAGTCTGGCGTCGACGTTCGATATTACAGCATCATCTATGAAGCCATTGACGATGTTAAAGCGGCGCTGAGCGGTCTTCTCTCTCCGGAAATCCGCGAGAATATTGTGGGGCTGGCAGAAGTGAAAGAAGTGTTCAGTTCTCCGAAGCTGGGCGATATCGCTGGCAGTATCGTGACGGAAGGCTATGTTAAGAAGTCGAATCCGATCCGCGTACTTCGCGACAATGTTGTGATCTATGAAGGTGAGCTGGAATCACTGAGACGCTTCAAAGATGCGGTTAACGAGGTTCGTTCCGGAACGGAGTGCGGCATCGGCGTTAAGAATTACAACGATGTCAAAGTCGGCGATCAGATCGAATGCTTCGAGCGCATCGAAGTCGCCCGTACGCTTGACTAGGCGTCGAAACATCGAGATTCATTCATGCCACGAGAATTTTCACGCAATCAGCGTTTAGGCGCGCAGATCCTCAGGTCGCTGAGCGAGTTGCTGCGTCTCGAAACCAAAGACCCCGCGTTAACGTCAATAACATTGACGGAAGTCGACCTGACGCGAGATCTTAGCGTGGCGAAAATTTATTTCAGCCTGCTGGACCCAAGTGGTGACCCACAGCCGGCGATCGACGGATTGAAACGCGCGTCCGGTTTTCTGCGCGGCAAACTGGGCGGCAAATTGAAAGTCAGGCATATCCCCGAACTGCGATTTTCGCACGACGTAAGCGCCGCGCGCAGCGACGAAATCAGTCGGCTCATCGACAGTGCCAACAACAGCTGAATGAAGACTCAATCGAACAGCAACACCAGACGTTCCAAACTGCCCGTAGACGGCTTGCTGCTACTAAACAAACCAGCAGGTCTGACCTCGAACCGTGCCTTGCAGAAGATCAAACGGCTGCTGCACGCGAGCAAGGCTGGACACACTGGCAGCCTGGATCCGGCTGCGACAGGAATGCTGCCATTGTGTTTTGGCGAAGCGACCAAGGTTTGCGCCTATTTGCTGCACGCGGACAAGACCTACCGAGTGTCGGCGCGCCTCGGAGAGAAGACCGATACCGGCGATGCCGATGGACAGGTAATCGCTTGCGCATCGGTTCCGCAAATGACGGAACTTCAGTGGCAGAGTGTTATCGACCGATTCCTCGGCGAGACTCAACAGATTCCACCGATGTACTCGGCACTCAAGATCAACGGCAAACGACTCTATGAGCTGGCCAGGAAAGGCCAGGTGGTCGAGCGAAAGCCCCGCACCATCCGCATCGACGAGATAACGCTGCTGGAGTGCAAGGGATCGCGCCTGGTTCTCAGGGTGAAATGCTCAAAAGGCACCTATATACGGACACTGGTGGAGGACATTGCCGAGGCCGCCGGGACCATTGCGTATACGGACAGCCTGCACCGGGAGTCGGTCGGGGCATTTCGTGCCGAGGATATGCTCGATCTCAGCAAAGCAGAGGAATGGGCGAAATCGGCGCCTGAGTTGCTCAGAAAGCGACTCCTGGCGCCGGATATTGCCCTGGCCGCAATGCCGTCGGTGGAGATACGTCAGGACCAGGCAGCACAGTTCGTGCAGGGGCAGCAGCTTGAGGTTGCAGACGCCTCGAATGGCGAAGTTCGCGTCTATGGCGAAAAAGGACAGTTTTTAGGGGTTGGCGAGCTGATTGGCAATGGCCGGCTTGCTCCCCGCAGGGTTTTTAATATATAAAAAATCCCTGATATTTAGGTGTTTTGGGCTATTACTGAGCCGTTACAGACGCTAGAATAGCGCGCTCAAAAAACAGGCCAGAACGAATACAGAGAACGATTGGAGTTTCTTAAAGATGTCACTTTCAAGTGAAAACAAGAGCAGTATTATTAAAGATTATTCACGCGGCGAAGCCGATACAGGCTCACCTGAAGTTCAGGTTGCACTGCTGTCCGCACGTATTAGCGAGCTCACTTCTCATTTCAGCGAGCACAAGAAGGATCACCACTCCCGTCAGGGTCTTTTGAAGATGGTCAACAAGCGGCGCAAGCTGCTCGACTATGTGAAGTCTAAAGACAACGAACGGTACAGCGAGCTGATTTCCCGGCTCGGACTCCGCCGCTAGATACTCGGCGATTTTGGCAATGAATTAACGAATTTGTCGGCCCGGAAAAGGGTACGCGGCGGATTCGTTATGCCTCAAACATTCAACTATTGAGATAACAGTGAAATCAATCAAAAAGACGTTCCAATATGGGGAACATGAAGTAACGATGGAAACAGGCGCGATTGCGCGTCAGGCAGATGGTGCCGTCTTGGTGACCGTCGCCGATACCGTGGTTCTGGTAACAGCCGTTGGTCGCAAGAAAGCAGATCCGGGCCGCGACTTTTTTCCGCTGACCGTTAACTATCAGGAAAAGACCTACGCAGCAGGCAAAATCCCGGGTGGATTTTTCAAGCGAGAAGGTCGTCCCAGCGAAAAAGAAACACTGGTGTGCCGGCTTATCGACCGCCCGATTCGTCCGCTGTTCCCAAAAGGGTTCAAGAACGAGGTGCAGGTCATCGCAACTGTCGTTTCTTTGAATCCGGATGTGGACCCGGATATTCCAGCCATGATCGGTGCCTCCGCGGCGCTCGCAATTTCAGGCATGCCATTTGCCGGACCGATCGCAGCGGCAAGAGTCGGCTACAAAGACGGCAGCTACTTGTTGAACCCAGGGCGCGAGGCTCTTCTGGAATCTGACCTGGATCTGGTTGTTGCCGGTACAGAATCAGCCGTTTTGATGGTTGAATCCGAAGCCAAACGATTGTCTGAAGAAGTCATGCTTGGTGCGGTAATGTTCGGCCACGAGCAGATGCAGGTGGCTATCAAGGCCATTGTCGAATTGGCTGCAGAAGCGTCCAAGCCTGCCTGGGACTGGGCAGCACCCGCCGTCGATGAAGATCTGGACAAGGCGGTTGCAGATGCAGCAGAAGCGGGCATGGGTGACGCTTACCAGATCAAGGACAAGGTTGAACGACAGGATGCAGTCGGTAGCTTGAAATCATCCACCGCAGAGACACTTTCGGCTGGTGACGATGCCAGTTGGTCAAGTGAAGAGGTGTACGGTGCGCTTTCAAAACTGGAAAAACGCGTGGTTCGGCAACGCGTTATCGCAGGCAAGCCGCGAATCGACGGTCGCGATGCTACAACGGTCAGACCAATTGATGTCAAAGTCGGAATTTTGCCACGCGCGCACGGTTCCGCGATATTCACGCGTGGCGAGACACAGGCAATTGTTGTTACAACCCTGGGTACAGGGCGTGACGCGCAAATAATCGACGCGATCGAAGGCGAGCGCAAAGACGCGTTCATGTTCCATTACAATTTTCCTCCATATTGCGTTGGCGAGACCGGTTTTGTTGGTTCGCCAAAACGACGCGAAATCGGCCATGGCAAGTTGGCCCGACGCGCCATTCAGGCAGTCATGCCGAATGACGAGGATTTTCCTTACGTCATTCGTGTCGTATCAGAAATTACGGAGTCGAATGGTTCAAGCTCCATGGCATCGGTTTGCGGTTCAAGCCTGGCGCTGATGGACGCCGGCGTACCGATAGCGGCACCAGTTGCCGGTGTTGCAATGGGCCTCGTCAAAGAAGGCGATGAGTATGCCGTATTAACGGATATCCTGGGCGACGAAGATCACCTCGGCGATATGGATTTCAAAGTCGCTGGCACCGACGACGGTATCACTGCACTGCAGATGGATATCAAGATTCAGGGCATTACCCAGGAGATCATGAGCAAGGCGCTCGACCAGGCGAAGGTTGCTCGTTTGCATATTCTTGAGGAAATGACCAAGGGTCTTAGCGCACCGCGCGAAGAGATGTCCGAGTGGGCGCCAACTATCATCTCATTCAAAATTGATCCTGAAAAAATCCGCGATGTTATCGGCAAGGGTGGGTCGGTCATTCGTTCGATAACAGAGGAAACCGGCGCTTCGATCGATATCGACAACGATGGCACCATTCGTGTTGCGTCAGTAGACGGCGAATCCGGACGCGAAGCGGTTCGTCGTATCGAGCTCATTACAGCGGACGTGGAAGTTGGCCGGGTTTACGACGGAAAAGTGGCACGTCTGATGGACTTCGGCGCGTTCGTCACCATCTTGCCGGGCAAAGACGGTCTTGTGCATATCTCGCAGATCTCGCACGAGCGGGTAGAGAAAGTCAGCGACAAATTGTCCGAAGGCGATTTGGTGAAAGTGAAGGTTCTGGAAGTTGATCGCCAGGGCCGCGTTCGCCTGAGCATGAAGGAAGTTGACGCAGCCTAGATACGGCAGTGATCAGATATATAGGCGCGGCAGGGAAACCTGCCGCGCCTATTTTGTTTGTGGCTCTGTTGCGCCATGAACCCCAATAACGGTAGCTTCTCCGGAAAAATTCATTCCGTGCTATGATTACAGTGTAATCATAATGAACCACTGTAAACTGAAAGGCTTATAGACAAATGGGCACAGAAGCATTTAGCGTCCGGACGGACAGCAAGAAGGTCAAACAACTGGATAGAATTGCGAAACAGCAGGACAGATCCCGAAATTACCTGGTCAATCAGGCGATCGACCAACTCTTGGAATTGCATGCCTGGCAGAGCGAGCGTGTCAAAGAGGGCATCAAGGCCGCCGATGAAGGCCGTTTTGCCAGTGACACGGATATGGCAAAGATATTCAGCAAATATGAAAACGCCTGATTGTGCGTGTTCGTTGGACTAAACCCGCCGCGACCGCGCTGGGCTTAATTCAGGATTATATCGCAAACGAGAATTCACGGGCGGCTTTTGAGGTCGTGCAACGGAGTCGAATTGCGGCCAGTCAGCTTGAGGCACATCCGAAAAGTGGCCGAACCGGCCGTGTTCGCGGCACATATGAGTTGGTTATCCATGACCTGCGCTACATCCTGGCGTATCGGATCAAGGACAAAGAGGTACAGATCCTGAGTGTGTACCAAACGTCAAGAAAATGGCCAGAGACATTTCGATTTACTTATGAGGAAACGTAGCGACGATTTACGCGCACGGCCAGGTAGGCAACGCCCATCAGCAGGAAGCCAACAACAACCAGCGAGAATGCCCATCCGAGGCTGTCTGAGAAATATTCAGCCGTTATTTTCGTGAGGTAGGCGCCAAGTGCGAGTGAGCCTAATATCAGGAAGATGCGGCTCTTCAGGTGGGTGCTCAGAAAAATAATAGCGAATACCAGCCCGGGATAAATGGCCTCCCAGAACACGCTTTGATGCGGTTTCCACTCACCAAGAGCAAATGCAGCGCCAAGAAAGCCGAACACGCCAAACGTATACAACCAGCCTGTGAGCACCTCGCGATCGGATCCGACAAAGCTGTAGCCGAGCAGCATATAGGCAAGGCCGGCAAACAGGATTCGATAATTGATGAACGACCAGTTGTCTATGACGGGCGCGCCGCCGACCAGGTGATCGGTGATGGCAAAGAACAGCCAGCTGCCGAAGATGAATGCGAACGTTAGCAGTACATTCTTTCGAATGACGGTGTAAGCGCCAAGATAGACTGCGAACAGAATACTCGCGATCTGAATCTGTATCGTTAACTGATCAACGTTTATTCCTGACTCGTCATAGGTCACAAGCAGCCCGACGGGAATCAACATGGCAGAAATCAGAAAAAACGCGGGCCCCGCCGCGCCCAGCCTCTCTTGTTGACTAAACAATACGCCAACGACAAACGCCGCAATGCCGGAGCCCAGCGTCACAAATATTTTCATTGCGGTGCCGAAATGACGCCACTCCTGGGCGATCAGGAATACCAGGCCCATGAACACGACAGCGCCGCCGATGAAGTAAAGCACGGCCGATAAACGTGAAGTCAGATTTGAGTCGGCGGCAGCGGATGATTGCTGCTCTGTGCCAATCGCCTGCATAATCTCTTGTTCCGTCAACTCGCCGGAATCAATGAGCGCAGACAATTCTTGCAGCAATTCTTGCTTATTCACTGTCTGTCACCCAACCCAGGAACTGGAAATTCCAGTAGTAGTTATACGATCCGTTATTTGACTCCAGTGCCAGTTTTTCGCCGAAACTTTCTTTGACGAGATAGCGACTGTCGTAGTCTCGGCGGTAGCCGAAAATGAACCAGCCGCTTCGACGCCCGGTTTCTACGGCGAAGCCGTCAGGCGATCGAATAGAGCTGTCCAGTCCCAGTGCCATAGCATCTTCGAGCTGAATTTCACGACTCGTGTTCTCTGAGACATCGTGCACAAAAAAATGTAAGGGGTGTTCCGTGACAGGGTTTGCGTTTTCTGGCACCGGTTCCTCTTTTACGGTCAGTTTTCCGTCCGATACCCGGTAGATTGTGTAAGGGCTGTATTGCCCGGTCGTATACAAAAAATCAAATTTCGCTGGCTCCACCGTATTGAACCATCGAGGGCCATTGATTGCGATTGCGATGAAAATAATCATTACAACCGGTATGGACAAGCCAATGATCAAGCTTATGTTTTGTTTTTTGTCGTCTTGCATCGTCATAGCCGGGCACCTCAGGCGAACTTGCATTAATACTGGATCGAGCCGGCTGCCAATTGAGTGAGCCAGGACGTAGTTTAGCCGACTCGATTTCAGTGACGATAGTTATCTTGGGCTATCGAAAACTGAACTCAAAGGCCTGGCATTACCGGCTGAGACCGCTCGTCATCTTCAATGCTCTCCTGAAGGAAAGCCATGACTCGCTTTGGCAGATAGAATTTGGGTCGCAAGGGAGTGCCTCCTTCAACAAAGCCGACGTGGCCACCAGCCTCGCTGAGCTCCAGCGTGACGCACTCCGAGAGCAGGCTTGCATCCGGAATGACGTCCGGCGACATGAATGGGTCGTCCAGCGAATTGACTATCAGAGTAGGTCGTTGGATGCCGGACAAGAACGCCGTAGCGCTACAGCTGCCATAGTAGTCGTCTTTGCCGTCAAAGCCGTGCAGAGGTGCGGTAACGAGGTCGTCAAACTCGGCAAATGTCTTCGCCGCCATACTCTTGTGCCAGTCGAATGCAGCCGTGTATTGGTCGAATTTTCGGGCGATTGACTGCTTCATGCGTTTTAGTAGATATCGTTGGTAAATCTTTGAAAAACCGATATTTAGAGCATCTGCACTTATCCCTAAATCAAGCGGCACGCTAACGGCGGCTGCGGCTTGCAAGGGTGTTGTCGCGCCGTTTTCTCCGAGGTATTTCAGTAACACGCTGCCACCCAAAGAATAGCCGACCGCGCTGATCGGGCCTGTTTGTCCGCCGGTGATTAACTTCTCGAGAAAATAGCGAATGTCGTTGGTCTCGCCGGCATGATAGCGACGCGGCAGGCGGTTTCGATAGTCGCCACAGTCTCTGAAGTGAAGCACACAGGCGTTCCAGCCACGGTCCCTGGCAGCGGCCAGTAGCATCTGCGCATAAGATGCTTCCGCAGAACTCTCCAGGCCGTGCAGGATGACCAGCAGCGGCAAATTCTCAGCAGACGCGGGCGCCTCAACCAGCCAATCAACGCCGGTTGTGTCACCGTCGGGCAGTTCAAGTGTTTCAGAGCGCAAGGCCACGCGCCGTATACGGGTCCAGGGCAGGGACGGGTAAATGGTTTGGGCGTGCCTGTTTTTCAGCCACCAGGCCGGTTGGAAGGGGCTGGACTGGATGCGATTGTTGTCGGATTCTTGATTCATGAGGGGCCGAATTCTGCCGTTCATCCCGTCAAATGCCCGTCTATAAAAAAGGCCCCCAACAGACGCTGGGGGCCGGCCATGGAGTCGAAACTCCTTCAGGCATCTGCAACAGGGGGCGGGGGAGCGTATCCCTGCTGCAATGCACAAAATAGGGCATTTCACCCCCGGATGTCAAGTGAAACTTGATCCCGTCTAGCCGGCCGTTTTTCGGTCCTCAGGCAATTTGTCGTCCTTTGCTGCTTGCTCTTCCCCTGCGTCCGGAAGGTTTCCGGAGATCCTGCGCATGACTTCTTCCTGCAGTGATTTCCATCGATTGTAGTTTTTTTGCGCAATGTCCGCGACAGCGAGTACCGGATCGACGCCGACCACGCGCTTGACCTGGCCGCGCAGGTTTTGCTGCTGGACCATAAACAATTTGGTGCTTTGCTCAAGATAATTGGCCATGAAGCCCGGCACGACCTTTCCATAGGATCGGATGACCTGCGACAAAAAGTCCTGACTCATGATGGCTTCACCTTGCTGTTCCTGCTCACTGATGACTTGCAGCAAAATGGAACGCGTGATGTCGTCGCCGCTTTTCTTGTCTACGACGACAAATTCGACCTTTTTTACGACAAGGTCTTTGACATCAGCCAATGTGATGTAGCGACTTTCGTCCGTGTCGTACAAACGACGATTCGGATATTTCTTGATGACACGTGCTGTACTCATTAACTATCTCTTGTCGCGATGGGCAGGCCGAATATCGCTGCAAATCTCCGCCCGTGGCGGAATGGCGCCTACCTTAGCCCATTTTCGTCTGAAGCCAAAGAATCTTGTGTATGCGCTACCGTGGCCAGTTCGGCCATCGGATCGAGCTTCCAATGTGCAGCCGCCCAGGCCCAGATGTCATCGAGCGATGCCAGTTCGAGTTCGGACTCTGTTTCTTGCCGCAAGGCAGCCAGTGCAGCAACCAGAACCGGACGTGGATTCGTCAACGGGATGGCTTTGGCACCGGTCAATTTGCTTAGTTTTTGACCAGTCGAGTTAATGGCGACCGGAATATGTAAATAGTCGGGGGTCGCAAATCCGAGTTGTCGTTGCAGATGGATCTGGCGTGGCGTGGAGTCAATCAGGTCAATTCCGCGCACGATTTCACTGATCGATTGCAGGTGGTCGTCGACAACCACCGCCAGGTGGTAGGCGATCAAACCATCGCGCCGGTGGATTACGAAATCGCCGGATTCAGATTCCAGCTGTTGGCTTATGGACCCTTGCAGTCGATCGTGGAACTCAACGGCATGATCATCGGTAATGATTCGGACAGCGGTTTCGGTGCTGTCACAGCCCGTCCGGCAGGTTCCCGGATAGATTAGACCGAGTGCGCCTTTCATTGCGCTGGCAAGCGTCCGTCTCGAGCATTTGCATGGATAGGCAAGCTTTCGGTTCAGCAAGTCTTCGACGTACGACAGATGCTTTTCTGTCGATTCGCTTTGGTACGTGACCGGGCCGTCCCATTGAAATCCATACGCGTGTAACGCATCGATGATCAACTTATCGGAGCCGGCTTGTTCGCGGGGCGGATCGATGTCTTCGATCCTTACAAGCCAGCGCCCATTGTTGGTTCGGGCTTGCAAGTAACTCGCGACCGCAGCCAGCAACGAGCCGAAATGCAATGGACCGGTAGGAGAGGGCGCGAATCGCCCAATGTAACTGCCGGACTGGCGGCTAGCGGTATCGGTCATCCCGATCACGGAATTGACGTTCGGCCATTTCCCGGCGTTCTTGAGCTTCCAGGCTCAAGGTCGCAACAGGTCGGGCTTCAAGCCGCTTCAGGCCAATCTCTTCGCCGGTTTCGTCGCAATAACCATACGTGCCGTCGTCGATTCGGGTCAGCGCCGAGCTGATTTTCCGAATTAATTTGCGTTCCCTGTCGCGCGTTCGTAGTTCCAGGCCGAATTCAGATTCCTGGGTAGCACGATCATTTGGATCCGGGAAGCTGGCCGCCTCGTCCTGCATGTGATGCACAGTGCGGTCGACCTCGTTCATTAATTCGGATTTCCACAATCCGAGGATATTCTGGAAATGATTGAGTTGTCCTGCGCTCATGTACTCCTCACCACGAATGACGAGATAAGACTCAGTGCCGTGAATCGGGCCTGACAACACATCACCACGCTTCGCACGAGACCTTTCTGGCCTGGCTGGCTTCTTCCTTGGCGCAACTATTCTGGCTACCGCCTTCTTTTTCGACACTTTTTTCGCCGCTTTCTTTTTGGACGGCGCTTTACGGGCTACCTTCTTTTTCGACGCCTTTTTCTTTGCAGGCTTCTTGCTCGTTTTCTTCCTGGCAGCGGGCTTCTTTTTCGCCGCCTTTTTCTTTGCAGGCTTCTTCTTGCTGACCTTTTTGCGGGCAACAGCCTTCTTCTTGCTGATTTTTTTCTTCGAAGATTTCTTCGCTACGGACTTCTTCCGAGCGACGGACTTTTTCTTGGGGGATGTTTTCTTCTTGCTCACTTTACGCCTTTTTACGGGTGCCTTTTTACGGCTTGATTTCTTGCGAGAAGCTGCCTTTCTTGCTGCCATTTGGTAACCCCTGCGGTCTGGAAAAGGCGGGAATTATACATTGATGACAGCAACATGGAAGCCCCGAAAGGCAGCTTTTTCAGGTCATTTTGCTCCTGCGGATCGGGCGCTCAATTTGGGCCGGTATCGGAGCGGATCCGCGGCCCCAAAAACCAGCTTCCGAGGGTCAATCCTGGCAGCAAATCGGCGATCTGGAATGAGCCTGGCCAATTGATGTGAGCATCGTTTTATAGTCGAAATTGCATTACACTGTGCCGATCTGACGGGCTATGGGCGTTACACGAGTACATGCGACTAAGTAAGATAAAGCTCGCCGGCTTCAAGTCGTTCGTTGATCCAACTACTATTCCCTTTCCCAGCAACCTTGTAGGGGTTGTTGGGCCGAATGGTTGTGGCAAATCGAATGTCATTGATGCCGTGCGATGGGTTATGGGCGAGAGTTCGGCCAGTCGTTTGCGCGGTGATTCCATCACCGATGTCATCTTTAACGGCTCCAGCACCCGCAAACCGGTCGGAACCGCGTCCGTAGAGCTGTTGTTTGACAACACTGACTCCACGCTGGAGGGCCAATACGCCAAATATGCCGAAATTTCCATTCGCCGGGAGGTGTCACGAGACGGCATTTCGACCTACGCTCTGAACGGCACCCGTTGCCGGCGCAAAGACATTACCGGGATATTCTTAGGCACGGGCCTTGGGCCGAGAAGCTACTCGATCATCGAACAAGGCATGATTTCCAAGCTCATCGAGGCAAAGCCGGAAGAGACACGAGCCTATATCGAAGAGGCGGCAGGTATATCCAAATACAAAGAACGGCGCCGTGAAACCACCACCCGGATAAAACGAACCAAGGAAAACCTGGATCGTCTGCGCGATATTCAGGACGAAGTTGAAAAGCAGATCAAGCATCTTGACCGGCAGGCGAAGACCGCGGAGCGGTATGGCCGCCATAAAAACGATGAAAGGCAGACGGCGGCAGAGTTGCTGGCGCTGCGCCTGAGAGATCTTGACGACAAGGCAGGCCAGTCAAGAACGGGTCTCGCCGAGAAAGAGACTGCGCTGGAAGCTGTGATCGCGGAGCAACGACGCGTCGAAGCGGCAATCGAGGAAGCACGCGTCCGCCAAAGCGAGCGGACAGATTCCATGAACGAAGCGCAGGGTCGCTTCTACAAGTCCGGCTCCGAAATTGCCCGTCTCGAGCAGTCGATCGAACATTCGAATGAACTGCGTGAACGCCAGCGCAAAGACCTTGAGCAGGCGATAGAGGGCGCGAAAGAAATCTCGAGCCATATCGACAAGGATGAAAGCGAGATCGCGCAGCTTGAATTATCCCTAAATGAACTGGTTCCAGGGTTGGAACAGGCCCGCACCAGCGAAACCCGCGCGAATGAGTCCATGCAGCGGGCGGAGCAGGCACTGGCCGACTGGCAGCAGCGGTGGGACGAATACACGATTCAGGCCAATGCGGTTCAGCAAACCCGCAGTGTCGAGCAAACGCGCGCAGAGCAAATTGAGGCGAGGATCGCAAGCCTGGAGGAACGTCGCGAGAAACTGGAAGAGGCAAAGTCTGCGACAGATGCCGCAGACCTGAAGGCGAAATTCGACCGCTTCGTCATATCAGAACAACATCAGCGACAGGCGCGTGACGAATTTGACCGTCATCTGGCTGCGACAGCAGAAAAAATTCAGAAATTGCGCGAGCAAGACGCGAAGCTTACGCGACTGGTCGATGAGCGGCAGGCAAACCTGCAGTCAGCGCAGTCCAGATATGCGGCAATGGATGCTGTGCAGAAAGCCGCATTGGGCAAAGGCAATGAGGCGGTCAAGAGCTGGCTCAAAGCCAACGACATGCAGACAAATGAGCGTGTGGTGCAGGCGCTCGATGTCGATGAAGGATGGGAGTCCGCCGTGGAAACGGTTCTTGGCGACTATCTTCAGGCTGTCTGTGTAACCGACGTTGAGCACGCGACCAACAGCATCGCGAGATTGACCAACGGCAATATTACTTTGCTCGTAAACAAGACCGGGTCGCAAGAGGGTGACCTGGAATCAGCGACGCTGGCGGCCAAAGTTCGGCGAGCTCCGGGTGCTGTTCTGGAAATACTCCGCTCGGTTCGGGTTGCCGAATCGCTCGACAAGGCCATGGCCATTCGGGCGCAGATCGGGGACGCGGGCTCTGTCATCACGGCTGATGGCGTTTGGCTTAGTCAGGACTGGTTACGTGTCATGCGCGACAAAGACGCGAATACCGGTGTGCTGGGTCGCGAACACGACATGCGTCGACTGAAAGCCGAGATTCGCGAATTGCAGGCGCGTTACGACAGTGCGACGAAGCTGGTCAAAGACGGCCGATCACGGCTGACTCAGCTCGAGCAACGGCGTGAAATTTTGCAACGCGACGCGACTGCTCTGTTGAACGAATACTCAGACGTAAAGGCGTCACTGGATGCCGCTCGCTTTCAACTTGATCAGGCAAATGCCAGGCAGTCGGCCATTGCCGAAGAACAACGCGATATAGAGCAAGAAGAACGATCTGCCAAAGAGCAGGCCAGGGAATCGCGGGCGCAATTCACCGGTGCGGTGGATAGTCTGTCGGAGCTGGATGCGCTTCGAGCCACTCTTGAGTCGCACAAGGATGAACTTCGAGCTGAGTTGACGCGTGTCCGGCAACAGGCAAGTGTAGACCGGCAAACGGCGCAGGACATGGCGATTCAATTCGAGACGCGTCGTTCGAGCAAGGACTCTGCAGCGCAAAGTCTCGCAAGAATGCAATCGCAGCTCGAGCAATTTCTCGGTCGCGAAAAAGAAATCAGTGAACAGCTGCAGCAAGGCGAAAAACCGGTACGCGAGAACAAGGAAAAGCTGGAAATTCAGCTGGGCGATCGAGTGGCCCTGGAAGCCGAATTGAATGATGCGCGCAGGCGGCTTGAGCAGGTCGAGAACGATTTGCGTGACCTTGATCAGACGAGAATGCAAATAGATTTGCAGGCCAATGAAGCGCGGACGCAAGTCGGCGATGCCAAAATGGCCGTGCAGGAAGTGAAAGTCCGGCGCGAAGGATTTGCGGACCAGCTTGGCGCCACCGGTTTCGAATTGGCACCGTTGCTCGAGAATATTGACGAGCAAGCAACGATCGACGGCTGGGACGAACGGCTCGAAAAAATTCGACGCAGAATCGAGCGCCTTGGCCCGATTAATCTGGCCGCAATTGACGAATTCAAAGAACAATCGGAACGTAAAGAGTACCTCGATTCGCAATTGGCCGATTTGAATACGGCGCTGGACACACTCGAAACCGCGATTCGAAAAATCGACAGGGAAACACGCACACGATTCCGCGAAACGTTTGCGAAAGTGGACGCCGGGTTCAAGCGACTATTCCCCAAATTGTTCGGTGGCGGGCATGCCTACCTCGAACTGACCGGCGATGATCTTTTGTCCGCCGGGGTGACGGTAATGGCACGTCCACCCGGAAAACGAAACAGTACTATTCACCTGTTATCAGGTGGCGAAAAGGCGCTGACTGCTGTGGCGCTCGTTTTTGCTATTTTTGAATTGAATCCGGCGCCTTTCTGCATGCTCGACGAGGTCGATGCTCCGCTTGATGACGCCAATGTCGCTCGATTTTGTAACATCGTCAAAGAAATGTCGGAGACGGTTCAATTCGTGTTCATTACGCATAACAAAGTGACCATGGAGATGTCGCGCCAGTTGACCGGCGTCACAATGCAGGAGCCTGGCGTATCGCGCCTGGTATCTGTGGATCTGGATGAAGCGGTTCAGTTGGCTGCCAGCTAAGTTGAGGACATCTGAGAATTCGAATGGACGGTCTGCGCTGGTTGTTGTTGTTATTCGGGCTGATCGTCATTGTTGGCGTCTATTTTTACAGCCGCAGAGAACGTCAGACTGCAGACTCTGACGATTCTGGTAGCGCAATACCGGCCAGGCTCGAACCAAGCCTGGATACAGATTCTGCCGAGGACCTGGCCGATGACGACGATGGCTCACAAGACGTAGCAGAATCCGATGAGACTTCCGGTTCTTCGCCGCAGCAGCAGCAAAAGATCATCACTTTGCGAGTTGTCGCTCGCAATCATTCTACGTTTGCAGGTGATGAGCTGGCGCTCAGTTTGCGCGGCATAGGATTACGCCACGGCAAATTCGGCATTTATCATCGGCATGATGGCAATGACGAAAGCAAAATAGTTTTTAGCGTCGCCAGCCTTGTTGAGCCAGGCAGTTTCGATCTGGAAAATCTGAAGTCGCAAAAAATTCCTGGAATAAGCCTTTTCATGGTTCTGCCATGCCCAATAGATGGCGCGGAGGCATTTGATCTGATGATGGTAGCGGCGCGTGCTTTGGCGCAATCGCTAAACGCGGATTTGCTGGACGAGTCAGGCAGTACGCTCAGCATTCAGCGAGAACGCTATATGCGCGAAGAAATAATCCAGTTTCAAACCGCGAATCTCGTTACCTGATCGTTGATCGACTGGCGAAACGCGTGACAAAAGCGAATGCTCAAAGGATTGCCGCATTAAGCGAGAAGATTCGCTTATACAACCATCAGTACCATGTACTGGACGAACCGTCCGTCCCCGATGCCGAATATGATCGGCTGATTCGCGAACTGCAGGCGCTCGAAGCGGATCATCCAGAACTAATCCTGGAAGACTCGCCGACGCAGCGTGTTGGCGCGGAACCCGTGAGCGCATTTACAACGGTGCAACATCAGTTACCGATGTTGTCACTGGACAATGCGTTCACTGAAGATGAACTCAGTCGTTTTCACCGGCGTCTGACAGATCGCCTCGAGCTGGACGAATCGGCGAGTATCGAATATTCCGCTGAACCGAAGTTGGATGGGGCGGCCGTGAGCCTGGTTTACGAGAATGGTCATCTCATGCAAGGCGCAACACGAGGCGACGGGACCACCGGCGAAAACATCACGCACAATGTTCGAACGATTGCAGCGATTCCGCTGTCGTTACTTGGTTCAGGATATCCGTCGACGCTGGAAGTTCGCGGTGAGGTATTCATGCCGCGCGCCGGTTTTGAGAAATACAACGAAGCGGCAAGAAAAAAAGGCGAAAAGACGTTCGTGAATCCACGCAATGCTGCAGCCGGCAGCTTGCGACAACTCGATCCGAAGTTAACGGCAGAGCGACCACTGGATATGTATGTTTATTCAGTTGGCTTCGTAAACGGTGGCAAATTGCCGGATCGCCACAGTGAGATTTTGTTGCAGCTGCAGGAGTGGGGCCTGAAGGTCTGCCCTGAGCGCCAATTGGTTTCGGGGGTTGAGGGTTGTCTGGAGTACTACCGCCATATTGGCGCAAAACGCGATTCGTTGAAATACGATATTGACGGTGTCGTGTACAAAGTTGATCGCCTTGATTACCAGAAGATACTCGGCTTTGTTTCGCGGGCTCCGCGCTGGGCAATCGCCCATAAATTTCCCGCACAAGAAGAGATCACGGTGGTTCGCGACATCGAGTTTCAGGTTGGCCGAACAGGCGCTGTTACGCCGGTCGCACGGCTTGAACCGGTATTCGTCGGCGGCGTAACAGTCAGCAATGCGACTTTGCACAATATGGACGAACTGAATCGCAAGGATGTACGAATTGGCGATACGGTTATTGTCCGAAGGGCGGGCGACGTCATCCCCGAAGTGGTAAAGACGATTCCGGACCGGCGACCGAAAGGCACCCGCAAGGTCAGGACACCGAAGAAATGTCCGGTCTGCGGGTCCGAGGTTGCGCGTGAAAAAGACGAAGCGGTCGCTCGTTGCACCGGTGGACTGTTCTGCGCAGCACAACGCGCTGAGTCGCTGAAACATTTCGTATCGCGCAGGGCATTGGACATCGACGGACTTGGCAGCAAACTCATTGAACAGCTCGTGGAGATCGATCGCGTCAAGACGGCTGCGGATCTCTACTCATTGGAAGAGGCCGAACTCGCTGGTTTGGAGCGTATGGGCGAGAAGTCGGCCAGGAAGCTGCTGGCATCGATTGAAAAAAGCAAAGAGACGACGCTCTCACGGTTCTTGTACGGGCTTGGCATCAGGGAAGTAGGCGAGGCGACCGCAGCGGCGCTTGCGGCTTACTACGGCAAGCTGGGGGCGATTACGAGTGCCACTGAAGAGGAGCTTCAACAAGTTCCGGATGTCGGGCCAATTGTCGCGTCCAGGATTCATTCGTTTTTCGGTGAAAAACACAACCAGGAGATCGTAGCTCGCCTTATTGATTCCGGATTGCGTTGGAATGAATTTGAACCAAATACGGATGCAGGAGACGGGCCTCTGTCGGGCAAGATTTTCGTACTAACGGGCATCCTGAAAAGCATGACTCGAGACGAAGCTAAAGATCACATTCAGGCACTTGGCGGAAAAGTGACCGGAAGTGTTTCCAAAAAAACAGACTACGTTGTGTTCGGGGAAAAAGCCGGTTCAAAACTCGCAAAAGCGCAAAACCTCGGTGTTGCCACGATTGACGAAGCTACCTTCGAGAAACTCCTGTCGGATCAATAATTAAGGATCATTTGGGAAAATCGGAGCAGGAAACCTTAATTAAATCAATCGCTAAAATTAATCATTTCTCCTAGAAATAACAGTGGTTTTCGCGAAGAAATGAAGGCAAAACTTGGGCTATTTTTCCCAACTCCTTAATTTCATTGACCTGATGCCCACTTGGCTCCTATATTTCTGCACCATGAAGAACACATCGAATAACCTCGTTCTATCCGCTCTTTTTGCCGCATTGCGGCCCATTGCACGCCTCCTGATGAAAGCTGGGGTTGGTTACCGGGAATTCGCAGAGGTATCAAAATGTGCTTTCGTTGACGTATCAACGTCCGATTTCGGATTGCGAGGAAGACCGACCAATATTTCTCGAGTTGCTGTCATGACAGGCTTGACCCGCAAGGAGGTCAAGAGGTTGCGAGACAAGATAGCTGCGGGCACTGAGGTGGAGTCGACTAAAGTAATTCCGCTAAGTGAAATTATTCATCAATGGCACGCTGATAAAGACTACTTGGACGATAGCGGGAATCCTCTGGTACTTCAATTTGATAGTGGTAAATTATCTTTTGCAAGTCTGGTGAAGAAATACGGAGGCGATATTCCTCCTGGTGCGATGCGTACGGAATTGAAACGAGTAAAGGCGATCGATGAAAATTCGGAGGGCAATTTGGTTGTAAAGAGGCGCCACATTCGTCCAGTCGAAACAGAAAAGATAATTCAGTTTGCTTTAGGCACTTCGCTTTTTGGGCTAGCAAATGCAATTAATTTTAATCTTCAAAAGGATGAAGGAGATGGATGGATTCAACGAGTTGCATTGACCACTAAAATTCGAAATGAAGACAAGCCACGCGTGCGTAGAATCTCGCGTGATAGGGCAGAAGAGTTTGTGACTTCAATAGACGATTTATTCTCAGCCTATGAAACTATCTATCCGGACGAACCATCGAGTCCAGAAGATACGGTGGTTGGCGTCGGCGTGTACTATTTTGAGGCTGACGGAGAGGACGCTCGGTTTCTCAAGAGTTGACCTAAGCCTAGTCGCGCCTGCCTAATTCTTGGGAAACAAATAATAGAGATTTCATGCGCGTTTGTTGACTTTGCGCATAAGATTTCGGTTCAAAAGCCCCGTAGAGAGCCGTTTGACGCTCTATTTCCTATAATCAAGCTAGCGATCCTAATTCGGTTATCTTCCGAGCCTGCCAGTTCTGATACTTAACATTAACAAACATTAATAAATCTTTGTTTAATAACAATACTTTCTTTCGCTGCATAGTAACGCTAGCTATCTAAATCGACCCTTCGGCGGCTTACAGACGATGGAAGACCACTTTCTTCCCTTCAAGACGATGATCTGATGTTACATAAGTGCTTAATTGTCTTAACTTAATGTTGACTGTGACATTGTTCGGGAATAAATTCCCGACTATGGTTATTATGTTCAAATATGAGCGAATCGGTAAAAGCAGGCCTCCTATCGGCATACATGAAGCTACTGCGACCTTTGGTAAGGATTTTACTCAAGCACGGAGTGACTTATGGAGAGTTTTCAGAGGTAGTTAAGACTAGTTTCGTAACTATCGCCGCTCAAGAATTTCGCGTGCCAGGCAAGAAAATGTCCAAAGCGCGAATAGCGATTGTTACTGGCCTAACACGAAAAGAAGTACATCGATTATCAAAAATTGATCAAAAGGAGGTCTTTACTCAAAAGACAAACTTAAACCGAATCACAAGGGTCTTGTCCGGTTGGCATACTGATCCGGACTACGTCGGGCCGTATGGGTTGCCTCTGGAAATTAGGTATGACTCTGAGCAGCCGAATGACGTTACATTTGTCCGATTGGTTCAGCAAT
>SMVA01164432.1_pt1 | contig 19934 bp, 18 predicted proteins | sample 2456451 | NCBI WGS metagenome assembly SMVA01 (sample SAMN11095933, study PRJNA526329) | marine sediment metagenome | biome: Marine sediment; feature: Surficial sediment; material: Deep marine sediment; isolation source: Hadal surficial sediment | place: Pacific Ocean | collected 2014-05 | depth... | reverse complement strand
TCTGATTTTGTACGAACGCCTGTAACTCCTTCCTGGAGGCAAGCGTATTAGGATTCATTTCATGAATTTCTGCCTGTAACCTGACGATGACTGAAAGCGCATCAACCATCGCCTCTTCCTGCCCTGTCAGTTTCTCGCGTCTGACGACTTCCACCAATGGTTCTGGAGAATTGTTCCCGGCTTTACGAATAATCCCTAATAATATTTCACCATGCTTATTTAAAAAGCGATCCTGTAAATTCTTTATCCTGGATAATTCGCTCATGTCTTCAGGAAGTAATTGCGCCATATCAACAATGGCATCGTCTTTTATCAACCAGTTTCTTGGCCTGTTCTCTTGTCTTGCTGTCACTTCACGCCATGCAGCTAATTTCTGCAGAACGGCCAACTTCTCTCCCTTGAGCTTTTTCGCCTCACGTATTTTCTTCCATACATGTTCTGGATCCGGTTGATAGCGATCAGGATCTGCCAGTGCAAAAAAATCATTTGCAAGCCAGGAAGATCGATTTAATTTTTCAAGTTTTTCGATAAATTCAACATAGATTAAGCCAAGGTAGATCACATCATTAATTGCATATTCAAGCTGACCTTTATTCAAAGGTCGAAACTTCCAGTCAGAACGAGTAAATGCTTTGCTTAGCTCAACGCCTGAAGTTTGTTGTACCAATTTTGCATAGCCGATTTGTTCAGCATAGCCTAATAGTGGTGCTGCAATCTGTGTATCAAACACCGGTGTTGGGACAGCTCCTTTAAGATATAAAAATATTTCAAGATCCTGATGTGCCGAATGAAAGACCTTGGTAATGGATTCGTCGTAAAGTATTTCAAAGAATGTATCAAGGTTAGTAATTGCGATAGTATCAATAATGGCAGCAACGTCTGCATTAGCAACCTGTATCAGGCATAACTCTGGGTAATATGTTTTAACTCTCTCGAACTCGGTATCAACTGCAATCCAGTCACTACCTTTTAATTGTTCGCATAATTTAGCCAGATCTTCTTCATTTTCTATCGTCAGAAATGTTTTATTCATCAAATTATCTTCAATCTCATTTCATAAATAATTCTATCAAATCATTCAGGTAACGATGACCGATTTCTGTTGGTTTTATCTTGTTAAGATCCCATTCAATTAATGCTTTTTTTTCAGCCTTTTCCAGTTGCTTGTGGATATGGCTTAGTGGCAAACCTGTGTGTTCAATAAAAAGGGACGGATGAAAGCCTTCATTTAAACGCAACGCATTCATCATAAACTCCAATGGTAACTCATCTCTGGTCAGCGATCTGGATTCTGTAATTGCGTTTAACTGATCTACCTTATCGATATAACTCTGCGGAATACGATGACGAGCATAACGTTCTATCTTGCCTTCCGCTACATGCGTCAGTTTCCCATGCGCCCCAGCGCCAATTCCCAGGTAATCCCCAAACTGCCAATAATTACGATTGTGTTGACATTGATGGTTCTCACCCTTTTTCGCGTAAGCAGAAATCTCATATTGATTAAAGCCACCGTCGGATAAATATGTCTGTCCCTGTTCCTGCATCTCCCATAACAAATCATCCTTGGGTAAAGCAGGTGGCTTTGAATAAAAAATCGTATTGGGTTCGAGGGTTAATTGATACCAGGAAAGATGCGTGGGTTGCTGCTCCATGGCTACGTCCAAATCAGACATAGCTTCATCAATCGATTGTTCTGGTAAACCAAACATCAGATCAATATTGATTTCATCAAACCCGGCATCTTTTGCCATGGTAATTGCAGACAAGGCTTCTTCACTGTTATGTATACGACCTAATGCTTTTAATTTTTCATTATCGAAACTCTGCACCCCAATCGACAATCGATTGATCCCCGATTCACGATAGGCATTAAATCGATCTGCCTCAGCAGCACCCGGATTGGCTTCCATGGTCACTTCGGTATTGTGATAGAACGTCAGTCTCTCACGTAAGGCTGCCATCAGACGGTTGATTGCCTCTGCAGAAAACAGACTTGGCGTTCCGCCTCCGATAAAAATACTGATAATGGGTCGACCCCAGATACGCGGTAATTCAGATTCAAGATCAGTTATCAGCGCATCAATATAAGCATCCTCTGGAAAAGCGTCTTTGTTGGTCGCATGTGAATTGAAATCACAATAAGGACATTTTTTAATGCACCAGGGTAGATGTATATATAAGGATAAAGGGGGGTTGTTTTTAAAACTCAGCATTTAGTCCTTGGTAGATTGTGGCTGGAATGGGGTTACTCCGCTGAATATACTTCATTAAGTCTGCCTAGTAACTGTCTGAGGGCCTGTCCACGATGGCTTAATCTATTTTTTATTCCAGGTGACAACTGAGCAGAAGTGCATTGATGTGATGCAATATAAAATATCGGATCATAACCAAATCCATTCTCACCTTTTGGATCGGTGACTAATTGCCCTTCCCAAATACCCTGAGCAATAATGGGGATCGGATCATGTTCATGTCTTAAATAGACCATTGAACAAATGAAGCGAGCTGTTCGTTGTTCTTCCGAAAATGGTTTTATCATACCGATAAGCTTTAATAGATTATCTTCATCACTTGCACCAACACCTGCAAAACGTGCTGAATAAATTCCGGGACGACCTTGCAGAGCATCGACGGCAATGCCCGAATCATCTGCAATTGCGGGCAGATCAGCATAGTGCGCAGCGTTCCTGGCCTTGAGAATGGCATTCTCTATAAATGTAAGTCCGGTTTCTTCTATCTCTGGTACATTAAATTCAGACTGTGGTAAAACATTAATATTCAAGCCATCCAGTAGCTGAGTAATTTCACGTACCTTGCCTGCGTTACCACTGGCAAATACGATTTTATTTTTATTTGATGTCGCTCCCACGATGGCAAATTCTGTTAAGCCAGAGTCTTATTCTGTATCTCGAAGAGTTCAGTGATTCCCTTTTGGGCCAATGCCAGCATCTCGTTGAGTTCATCAGTACTAAAGGGATGACCTTCTGCGGTGCCTTGTACCTCGATAAATTGACCATTACCATTCATCACCACGTTCATGTCGGTTTCTGCATTTGAGTCTTCTGCATAATCAAGATCCAGTACCGCCGTGCCTTGATAGATTCCCACAGAAACAGAGGCAATGGAATTGTTCACAGGATCTTCATTAAGCACTTTCTCATACTGCAATGATCTGACAGCGTCGACCAATGCCACATAGGCACCCGTAATAGATGCGGTTCGCGTACCACCATCTGCCTGAATCACATCACAATCGACAGTTAGTGTTCTTTCACCCAGTTTTTTCAGATCAACGACAGCCCGCAAAGAGCGCCCTATCAAGCGCTGGATTTCCATAGTTCTTCCTCCCTGGCTACTTTGTGTTGCCTCCCTACGCATCCGTGAACCTGTCGAACGCGGTAACATGCCATATTCAGCGGTTAACCAGCCCTGGCCTTTACCTTTTAGAAAACCAGGTACCCTGTCATCAATACTTACCGTACAAATAACCTTGGTTTTTCCAAACTCTACCAACACTGAACCTTCAGCATGACATATGTAATCCCTGGTCAGTTTGATTTCCCGAAGTTGATCAGGGGCTCTTCCATCTGGACGCATTTGTTCTCTCCACATCAAAAAATGCACGAATTATACATGATTAAAGCTTGTGCTATTTGCCTTAAACTCCCAAGTAGTTTGGTATAAACTCACCAATCTCAATTGACGTAAACAGAGATTTTATATGACAGCAAGCATGACGGCCTATGGCCGCACTGAAGAAACAAACGAAACTGGGCATATCATCTGGGAAATCAGGAGTGTCAATCATCGCTATCTCGAGGTAAATATACGTTTACCAGAAGAGCTGAGAATGCTGGAAGCCAAAATACGCGAACATATCTCAAACAAACTCAAACGTGGAAAAGTGGATTGTTCATTACGTTATGATGCAGATGATATCTCTGGTGATGGTTTATCTATCAATACAGAGCTAACAAATAGTCTGGTAAAATCTGCAGAGTCTATACAATCATCAATGGCTAATCCGTCAGCACTCAATGCAATGGATATCCTACGCTGGCCTGGCGTAATTAATCGAGACATGGTTGATGCTGAGACAATCTCTGCCCCTTTACTGAAACAGTTGGATATAACATTGGAAAGTGTTGTTGAAACACGATTGGGCGAAGGTAAAAAGCTACAGGCCATGATACTTGAACGCTGTGATAACATTGCTGTTTTACTTAAAACCTTCAAAGATAAATTGCCGGAAATACAACGAATACTACGAGATCGATTGTCTCAAAAATCTCAGGAATTAGACATCGAACTGGATAAGGACAGATTAGAACAGGAAATATTATTGTTAGTACAAAAATCGGATGTTGCAGAAGAACTGGACAGACTGGATGCACACTTGGGAGAAGTCCGACAAGTTCTACAAAAAAATGAACCTGTCGGCCGAAGACTGGACTTTCTGATGCAAGAATTAAACAGGGAAGCGAACACACTGGGCTCAAAGGCTGCAAATCTCGATTACACAAACACCTCGGTTGATCTAAAAGTGCTCATCGAACAAATGCGAGAGCAGATACAAAACATTGAATAGAGATATTGATTAAATATCATTTGAATAAATACTGGTGAGCAAACAAACCAACAAATCGGGCAAGCTAATTGTTATCTCTGCCCCCTCTGGTGCAGGCAAAACAACATTGGTACAAGCACTTTGTGAAGCCGATCCCAAATTAACGGTATCGATTTCCCATACAACACGCCCAAGACGTGATGGAGAAAAGGATGGTATCGCATACCATTTTACCGATATTGCTTCCTTCAGGGAGATGATTGATGAGGGGCAGTTCCTTGAACACGCCAAGGTCTTTGATCATTATTATGGCACTTCTAAAAATGCCGTTGAATCACAGTTAAATAATGGCTATGACGTTATCCTGGAGATTGATTGGCAAGGTGCGGCACATATCCGTCAACTTATACCTGAATGCATCAGTATTTTTATCCTGCCACCGAATTACCAGGCACTGGAAAACAGACTGACAGACCGAGGTGAAGACGATTCCACCACAATCCAGCGGCGCATGCATGATGCTATCAATGAGCTTTCACACTACGACGAATACGAATATTTAGTTATTAATGACGATTTTTTGCAGGCATTGTCAGAAATACAGGGGATCCTGACAGCTTTGAGAGAAAACAGGGAAATTCAACGGGAAGATTTAAGCCAATTTGTCGCCGACTTAATGGCAGAAACCAAGAATTTTCAGTAGAATGGCGCCTATTGTGACACCACCGTCTTTGACAGTAACTCTTCCTATAGAAGTCTGACGTTCAGTTTCACTAGTTTTTCCCGTACCCTTAAAAGGTATGGCAATTTAAATATTTAGAATTTTATGAGGTTTAAGAATGGCCAGATTGACAATTGAAGACTGCCTGATACATATAGACAACCGCTATGACTTGGTGGCACTAGCCTCCAAGCGTGCCAGACAACTCACTTTGGGTAAAGACGCCCTGGTAGATGAAGATAATGATAAACCCACCGTGATCGCATTACGTGAGATAGCCGCAGGTCTTATCACATTGGAAAATATCGATACCATCGGTAAGACTGAATTGCTTGATGAATTCGCAATGCTGAATGAAGGCGAAGAAGCAACCGCAGCGAAATAAGTCATGCCGACCTGTTACATAACAGGGTGGTATTTTGTTTTGTTCTCTGGTAATTTTTTTTTCAACACATCTTCATTTTCCAATACAGGAAATATTCACGGCACACCGCGTGTCGTGAATTCACTGCAAACAATTTCTCTTCACAACTCAAACTGGTTACTTTATGTATCAGGTTAGTGATCTAACGAATATGGTAAGCTCATATCTCGATCCTCAGCAGATTGATCGAATATTTCAAGCTTATCAATTCAGTGCCAAGGCACATGAAGGACAACAACGTGTTAGTGGAGAACCATACATCCACCACCCGTTGGAAGTTGCGGGTATTCTCGGGGAGATGCATATGGATCATCAAACACTGATGGCCGCCATTCTCCATGATGTCCTCGAAGATACTCCGATAAACAAGGATGATATTAGAAAAAAATTCGGAAAAAATGTTGCTGAACTGGTTGACGGTGTCAGTAAACTCACCCAGGTACACTTCGATAGTGTAGAAGAAGCACAAGCCCAGAATTTTCGCAAAATGCTCATGGCCATGAGTCAGGACATCCGTGTCATACTGGTAAAACTGGCCGACCGACTGCATAACATGAGAACGCTAGGAGCCCTGCAGCATGAAAAACGCATGCGTATCTCGCGTGAAACACTGGATATATATGTTCCTATCGCACAACGATTGGGCTTGAATAATATTCGCCTTGAGCTTGAAGAACTTGGATTTTCAGCCATGTATCCCATGCGACACAGGATATTAGCTGAACAGGTACGTAAAGTACGTGGCAACAGGAAAGAGGTAATCACCAAGATCAGGAATGCCTTACGTCGGCGCATGCGCCAGGAAAAATTACCGGTTGAGATCCACGGCAGAGAAAAACACCTGTATGGCATCTATGAAAAGATGCGTAGGAATAAACTGACTTTCAATGAAGTCTATGACGTTTACGCCTTTAGAATTCTGGTGGAAGATGTGGACAACTGTTATCGAGCACTTGGTGTTGTACATAACCTCTATAAGCCGGTACCAGGAAAATTCAAGGATTATATTGCTATCCCCAAGACCAATGGTTACCAGTCATTACATACTGTTTTGTTTGGTCCTTTCGGTGTAAATATCGAAGTACAAATTCGTACCAGGGAAATGAACGATGTTGCTGAAGCTGGCATTGCCGCGCATTGGCTTTATAAATCTGGCAAAAAGACCGGAGATAGAAGTGGGGCGCATCGTAAGGCGCGCGAGTGGTTACAGCGCATCATAGAGATGCAGAAAACAGCCGGTAACCCACAGGAATTTCTTGATAGCGTCAAAGTCGATCTTTTCCCTGATGCCGTCTATATATTTACGCCCAAAGGAAAAATTGTGGAGTTACCCAAAGGTGCTACCGCTGTAGACTTCGCCTATGCTATTCATACCGATGTCGGCGATACCTGCACGGGTGCAAGGATAAACCGGAGGTTGGCTCCATTGGGAACAATACTCTATAGTGGTCAGTCAGTTGAAATTATTACTTCGCCCAATGCCAGACCGAATCCAGGATGGTTGAAACATGTCACCACAGCCAGGGCCAGAACCAGTATCCGGCATTACCTGAAAAATTTGCAGGAAGATGAAGCCATTGATCTCGGTTTACGCCTACTCAACCGGGAACTGGATCTGTTTGGCTACCGCTATGATCAAATACAACAATCAAAACTCAAAGAAGTTCTGAAGGAATATCATCTAGACAATGACCAAGCCTTATTAGCTGAAGTTGGCTTAGGCAACCGGATTGCTCCGTTGATTGCCAGGCGTCTGATAGACACAGAAATAAAATTAAAAACGCATTCAAATAATAATAACGATGGGATCTCTCAACCTTTCATTATCAAAGGCACAGAAGGCATGGTTGTTAATTTTCCAAAATGTTGTTATCCCATTCCAGGAGATCCTATCGTCGGCTTTAGCTCAGCTGGACGTGGTATCGTCATACATTATAGATCCTGTAAAAATATTGCAGAGTTTCGTAATCAGCCTGAAAAATGGATTGATGTACAGTGGGAAGAAAATATCGAACGTGACTTCGCCACTCACATTCGTATGTATGCAACAAACCAGCGTGGCGTACTTGCAACAGTCGCTGCCGCCATCTCAGAGCAGGAAGCTAACATCCTGAATGTTGAGATTGAGGACAAGGATGACCGCGATACATTATTGGAATTTGATATAGAGGTGAGAGATAGACAACACCTGGCTCAGGTCATACGACGCATCAGACGTATCAAACACATTTCCCATATCAGCAGATAATACAGGTATCTGTATTATATTTTTTGCAAGCGACATCGCTTAAAATTAATGTTCGGAGAAACATCGTAATGACAAAAAGTATCATTTCTACAGATAAAGCACCGCAGGCAATAGGTACCTACTCACAGGCTGTGAAGATTGACAATACCGTCTATCTGTCAGGACAAATTCCACTAGTGCCCGATACCATGGAGCTTGTTGAGGGTGATATGCGCATGCAAATTACCCAGGTATTTAATAACCTCGCAGCAGTTGCCGAGGCATCAGGCAGTTCATTGGAGGATGTGGCAAAGTTGAATATTTATCTAACCGACCTCAGACATTTCCCTCTGGTTAATGAGGTCATGTCTGAATTTTTCAATCAGCCATATCCGGCAAGGGCAGCCGTCGGTGTAGCTGAACTACCCAAAGCTTCTCTGGTTGAAATGGATGCCATTTTAGTCTTGTCTGACTAATCTTGCCCAAATAATTATCAGACACTGATTTTGGGTACTAAAACTTCCCTTGCACTCACTGATTCTGTTCTAGAGTTATCAGGAGTCGGCCCCAAAGTAGAAGAGAAGTTAAATCGTATGGGGATTCTGACAATTCAAGATTGCCTGTTTCACTTACCTTTACGCTATCAGGATAAAACACGACTTTCCCTCATAGGCTCTCTTCAAGCTGGTCAGGAGGCCCTGGTCGAGGGAACAATAGAGATCACCCAGATCAAATTTGGACGCAGGCGTTCCCTGCTCTGCTTAATCAGCGATGGCACAGGAACCTTGATGTTAAGGTTTTTCCATTTTTCCCGGGCCCAACAACAACGACTTGAAAAAGGCAGTGTCCTTCGATGTTATGGCCAAATCAGAAAAGGTAGCCAAACTTTGGAAATAGCACATCCTGAATACAGACATATTGATCCTGATAATTCACCTGCGATTGAGAAGCAGTTGACTGCGATCTATCCACTGACAGACGGCCTGCAACAAAGAACCCTGCAAAAACTCACTTCGCAGGCTTTGGATGTATTAAGTAATCATGAAAACAAACTGGTCGAATTATTACCCGATGAACTTCTAGCGACTTTTGCTCTACCGGATCTGGTCCATGCATTAAGCTATGTGCACCGCCCCCCGCCAGAGGCTAATTTGCTATTATTGAGAGAGCGTCAACACCCGACACAACAGAGGCTGTCCTTTGAAGAATTGCTCAGCCAGCATTTGAGCTTGCAACGGGTTCGGCAAAAGACACAGACCTTACAGGCTACTCCCATGAAGCATCAGGGTCAGTTAAGAAATAAATTCTTGGAACAGCTGGATTTTACCCTGACCCCTGCACAAGAAAAAGTTTTGGAAGAAATAGAACAAGACTTACAAAAAAACATGCCCATGTTAAGACTATTACAGGGTGATGTCGGCTCAGGAAAAACAGTGGTATCGGCACTTACAGCTTTACGTGTTTTGGAATCTGATTGCCAGGTGGCACTGATGGCGCCAACTGAATTACTGGCTGAACAACATTTCCAGACATTCAGCCAGTGGTTTAATAATTTGGATGTTGAAATATTGCTGATCACGGGCAAAGCAGCAAAATCAGAACGCGATTTAAACCTCAATGTCCTCAATAATAAACAACGCGTCATTGCCATTGGCACACATGCCTTGTTTCAGAAAGACATTACGTTCTCAAATCTTGGCCTGATTATCATTGATGAGCAACATCGATTTGGCGTTCATCAGAGGCTCTCTTTACTTGACAAAGGTATTGTCGAAGATTACCTGCCACACCAGTTAATCATGACGGCAACTCCGATACCGAGAACATTAGCAATGACAGTCTATGCGGATCTAGATATATCAATTATTGATGCTCCGCCTCCAAATCGACAGGATATTAATACCGTGGTTATCTCAAACGACCGTCGTGATGAAATCAGTACCAGGATAAAATCAGCCTGTGAGGATGGTCGACAAGTTTATTGGGTATGTACATTAATCGAGGAATCAGAAATATTACAATGCCAGACTGCCACCGAGACATTCCAGCAACTGTCAGAAAAACTACATGGTATTGAGGTTGCCTTGATCCATGGCAGGATGAAAAATAAAGACAAAGAAGCCATCATGGCCTCTTTTAAAAAGAACGAAATACAATTACTGGTTGCAACAACCGTCATTGAAGTCGGCGTTGATGTCCCCAATGCGAGTCTTATGATCATTGAAAATGCCGAACGACTGGGTTTATTTCAACTACATCAATTGCGTGGTCGAGTAGGTCGTGGCAATGTGAAAAGTGATTGTGTTTTAATGTATCAGGCTCCTTTGGGTAATTTGGCACGTTCCAGACTGGAAACTATGCGCAAGACAAATGATGGTTTTGAGATTGCTGAAAAAGATTTACAACTTAGAGGCCCTGGTGAACTGACTGGCACTCGACAGACCGGATTACCTGATTTGCGTATCGCAGATATCCTTCGAGACGCAAAACTGCTCACCAATGTTCAACGGGCAGCAAAAATGTTACAACAAAAATATCCCCAAAACATTGATTTATTAATCAAACGCTGGCTGGGCAAGGAACTTGACTATAGTAATGTGTAATTTATCTAAAGGCTCTGGATTGTGGCCATAAAATGGAAAGATGCTAGTCTCATAGGCAACATCCCGCTCTCTGGTAATATCAGGAAGTGCCTGCTTGATACCGGTTCACTTATTAAACACCTGGAATATTCTTCGTCGAATAAAATCTCACTAAGCGTTGAAGCACAGTCATGGCGGAAACCACATCCTGATGAGTCTAAACTACTTGCTGTCCGGAGTAGCGGGTATAGTCTAATACGTGAAATATTTCTGACCTGTAACAACCTGCCCTGGGTATATGCACGCACTATCATCCCTCCACATACATTATTGGGGGCCAAAAGACTCGCATACTGGGGGAAGCAGCCTTTGGGTGACTATCTGTTTTCTAATAAACTGATTTATCGTGGCAATATAGAAATTGCAGGAGTAAAGACTTCAAACATTCCTTATGAGCCAATATATAATCTTGACATTGACGAAGACAATTTACTTTGGGGAAGACGTTCAATTTTTAATATCCGGAACCAACCATTACTTCTTATAGAATTTTTATTACCCGAAGCAATTAAATGCATCAACTCCTTGAAAAAATAGTTCTCATCACGAAAATATGTGGCAATTATATTCTCACCATTTTTTATCGCTTCAGCGCTGTCGTTATCACACTTACTAAAAAATCATACTTAAAATTAAAAATAGTCCTTAAAAAAACAGACCTCATCGCAAAAGCATCTGCCAGGATAGCTTTAAAAATACTTCAGCGAATCTACGCTGGACTGACCGCACTTTCGAAAAGAACCCTGGTAATATCAAAACTGACCCTTAATAAGAGTATTCTCTTTGCGAAGACCTGCGGCAGAATCTCTTTGGAAATAGTCCGGAAAATCTACACTGCACTGGTCGCACTTTCGAAAAGAACGCTAAGAATACTAAAACTGATTAGTAGAAATATAAGTAATTTTGCCAAATCACGCTGGCTTTCTACCAAAGATAGACTTGTTCAGTATTACTATCTAACAAGGCTTGATAAGCCTGTAGGGATACTATTATTACTTTGGCCAGTTTTATGGGCATTGTGGGTAGCATCTGAGGGCTCTCCTGATTCAGATCTATTAATAATTTTTATTCTTGGTGTCATTATCATGCGTTCAGCAGGATGTATCATTAATGACCTTGCTGATCGTAATCTTGATCGTCATATATCCAGAACACGCGACAGACCAATTACTTCAGGAAGAGTAGAAGTACTTGAGGCGGCAGAACTCGCTGTTTTATTATTGTTATGTGCGGTAATTCTTGTTTTAAACCTGAATGATCTTACGTTCAAGCTATCATTCGTTGCTGTATTCCTTGCCATTATTTATCCTTTCATGAAACGGTTTACCTATTTACCACAGGTGTTTTTGGGATTGGCCTTTGCCTGGTCAGTCCCTATGGCATTTGCTGCACAGACAGGTTCTGTTCCAGAGATAGCGTGGCTGCTTTTTATCACAACAGTGCTTTGGGCAATTGTATACGACACCATGTATGCCATGGTTGATAAAGAGGATGATATAAAAATAGGGGTCAAATCTACTGCGATATTATTTGATGATGCTGATCGATTAATCATCGGATTTATTCAGTTAATGATTTTATGTTCTCAACTACTGATGGGGGTCAAACTGGGCCTTGGGCAATATTACTACGCCGGTATTGCTATCGCCTCCCTGCTTTCCGTCTATCAACAAGAACTAATCAAGGATAGAATACCTGAAAAATGCTTTCGAGCATTTCTGAATAACCAGTGGTACGGCATGGTTATTTTTGCTGGCCTGTATTTAAACTATATGTTTGGGTGATTCATGTTGCTAAGAATTTCATCACTATTTTTTTTGCTATCCTTCACTTGCTATGCCAATGCAGAATCTATTGAGGACATTTCAAAAATAAAAAATCATTGCAACAAAATATCCAGAAAATTAGCAAGTGTAGGTTACAAAGAATGTCTTTCATATAATTTTGAAATATCTGAAGGTCATTCAGTCAAAGGAGCGCCAATACTCGTAAGGAAATTCACTTCTGGTACAGATGAAAAAACACATAAACGAATTCTTCTTATCGGTGGTATTCATGGGAATGAATACTCGTCGGTCAGTGTAGTGTTTAAATGGATTGGTCTGCTGGATCAGTATTATACAGGCACGCATCAATGGCAGATTGTCCCACTTTTAAATCCGGATGGCTTATTGCAAAAAACATCAAAAAAGCTTAATGCAAATGCGGTAGATCTGGATAGAAATTTTCCTGTAAGCTCGGGCCATGAACAGGCCAGTAAATATTGGGAAGATAAAATGCATTGGAACACAGAGTATTTTCCCGGTAAACAAGCACTGAGTGAACCTGAGTCACAATGGTTAGTTGAAGAAATAGAACGTTACAGTCCCGATGCAATTATTACTATTCATGCGCCAAATAGCAGCCTCGCTTATAAATTATCAAACGACAATCCGGTAAAATTAGGTGCCCAATATCAAAATTCGATAGCCGTCCTTCCTGGTTCGTTTAACCAATATGTTGGTAGCGAGATAAAAATTCCAATATTAACAATAGAACTTCCCTATGCTGATGTTATGCCCGCTAAATCAGAGATTAATGAAATGTGGAAAAATCTAATCAAGTGGCTGAATGAACATCTTATATTATCCAGGTAATAGCGGTATCACATTCCTTTATGAACTGAGATAGCCAAAAATTATCGTTTCACTATCTAAGTGGAGAATATTTCTTCACAGTTAACAGGAATTGAATTAAACCGTGACGGATAACCATTGATAAATTCATACAAAATATCTTCTTGCGTATTCTCTTTAATATCGACCTTGGCATCAACCCAGATGATTGAATGGTTTTTATGATATGGCACCATAATGGGTTGATAACCAATATTTTTTAATTCATTTAACCTGCGGTTCGCTGCTGTCTGAGTGGAAAATAAACCTAGTGAAATTGCATTCTGCAAATTTCCTTTATTAATAATTTTGTAATCCTGAACTCCCTTACCTTTTAAGTCTTCAATTGCAACTATCGCCTCATCTTTTGAATCACTTGGTGAAAGGTATATCCAGAAATTTTGACCTTTCTCACCACCTTCGGTTCTTTGGTTTGTCTGAATTTCATTTTTCTTGAGCCATTCGCTTAGCTCGTCAGCCTGATACATTTCAACAAAAGGCCCAAATGAAACACATAACATTTTATCTTGTTCAGGTTCCTGAACAAAGTTTGTTTCAAGCTCGGTAACACCAACTATTAATTCATCAATAAGATTCTTTTCAATCATGACATTGCCTAGATCCATCATTGAAGTAATGTTCTGAAGAGATGAATCCTCTACATTAGATAATTCGTTTTCCCCTTCCACCACAGATTCATCCACATTTCCATCTAATTTTAATGAGGATGCCGATGTGGTTGGATCTGAACTATCAATGAACTCTTCTAGTAATTCCAGTTTCTGTACGTCGCCAGGGATATTAAAGGGTCTAATCGAGTTACTCACTTCAATACGTGTCTGCCTGTCAAGCTCCCACCCAAAGTAGCAAACATTCAGTAATAAAAAGATGATGAACAACCACTTCATTTTGTCTGCCCCGATAGCACAGACAGTCCATGTAATACCAGTTCAGGCTCGTACTCAAATTCTGTTGCAAGCTGTTTAAGAATAAACTCTGCATTACCTCCGGTTATAATGCACCTTGTTCGTTCACCATAATCATTCTTCATGGCAGCGACAATTCGATCGATTGAAGCAACCATTGCAAGATAACAACCACTAACAACACCCTGTTCTGTGGAATCGGAAAAATCAATTATGGGATCTGTGTTCCTGACTATATTAATATTCGCGGTGTTCTTTATAAGAATTTCTTGCATCATCTTGTATCCAGGGATAATAAATCCTCCGAGATGTTGGCCGGATTCTGAGATGCCATCTATCGTCGTTGCCGTACCACAATCGACAACACAAATGGCTTCTTTATCACTCTGAAACCTGTGCCAGGCAGCGATAATTGCCATCCAGCGATCTACCCCCAATTTATAATAATCTGGATATGCATTACTCACACCTTGGCTGAATGCTTCAGTTTTCACATATTCTGCTTCTATTTGCCATGTTTCCTTAATCCAGACATCCATGATTTCAGTAGTATCTGGACCGGATACACTGGAGACAAGTACTCTATTCGGGCGAGCAAGATTCCTCCAGTTCTGACTAAATAATTCTTGCAAGACTTGAAGATCATTAGTCATGGCTCCAGACAAACCGAATTTTTTTTCTAAACCATCGTGGTGTAACCACTTAATTCGACTATTACCAATATCAATAAGCAGATTCACGATTTCATCTGCACGCTGATCTCACCAGCAGTATATTTTTGAATATTATCGTCAACCGACATAAGTAACGCACCATCATCATCAACTCCCAAAACCAGCCCATGAATTTTTTTGTCCAACAGAATCAATGTTACTTGCTTGCCCCGCATACAATCATATTGTCGCCATTCATTAATGATATCTTCAATATTGGCTTGCGCATAACCATCAAGAAGTAAAATTAATTCTGCACTCAATTCTGCAGCTAGATGATTGCGTGACGGGATTGATTCCCTAATACTGGCAAGGTCTGTCCAGGGTTGTTCGATATTACCCTCAAAGCCAATTGGGAAAGCAACATTCAACCCCAAACCGATAACTACATCGCATGGCCCTGCTGTCTCTCCTCTCATCTCGATCAGCAAGCCGCCCAATTTCTTGCCATGGAAAAATATATCATTTGGCCATTTTAATCCAATGTCTTTAAAACCTATTTTTTCAAGAACTTTAATGACTGTAGAACCAACTGCAAGCGATAGGCAGGTTAAAGATTCTACTGGTTGTTCAAAATGCCAACATATTGATAAACTAATCCCGGAACCGATAGGTGACACCCACGACTTTCCTCTCCTGCCACGTCCATGCGCCTGAAATTCGGCTAGAGCAACACTCGCATGTTTATCTGAGATATTCGGATCTTTCAGAAAATACTGGTTAGTTGAATCGATTTCTTCAAATATTTCAAGTCTGTTCAGAATCTCTACTGCAGATGATCCCATGACAGAGAGCATGGCATCTTTATCCAGAAATTCTATTGGCCTTGATAATTGATAACCCTTGCCTTTCACTGCAATGATCTTCAACCCAAAATAACCCAATGAATTAATAGTCTTCCATATTGCTGTACGTGATACACCAAGTGCATTACCAAGCTCCTTACCTGAATAAATCTCACCATCAGAAATTAATCTCAGTAGTTTAGCTCTGTTGTGCATTAGCTTATTCCATATTCAATAATTAGGAATATGGTTTTAAACGAATATCGGTATTAAATGCAAATCGGTATCTGTACTTGATATTCGGCCATATGTAGGAGGGAAAAGATTAAGAGTAATTACCTTCAAACCATAGCAATTAATCTGGCCGAATCGTTGCATCATCTTCTTCATAACCATCCATGACGTCATCTCCATTATCGTCATCTAACAAGATAGTTTCATCACTACCGTCAGAACTATCTGTAGCAGGCATATGATCTCTGAGGACGGTATCCTCCTCGTCTTCATCAATGGCATCAGAATCTTCAGCAGTGCCCGTGATATCAAAATCGAAATCCGGGTCAGGGAGGTCAATATCATCTAATTCATCTTCAACTGACATATCACCACCTGTAGCTGACGAACCTGGCAGCAGTGTCGATTCATCGGAACTTGGTACACCCTGACTTGCAATAACTGTGTTTGAAATCACCGTCACCCCTGTATCAGCCATCTCAGGCATGACAAATTCAAATTCAATCTTATGCAAGCGAATTATATCACCATGCTTTAGTCGAATCTCTGATGTCACTGCCTTGTTATTAACAAAGGTACCATTGATGCTTCCCTGATCAATTATCCAGTAGGAAAAATCCTTGTATTCGATCAGAGCATGGCGTCGCCCGATAGTTGTCTCTGGAATTACAAAATAATCCAGATACTCGGCATCCTTACCTGCAACTCGACCCAACATTGTTGGCTTATTCCCCAGCGCAAAGTTTGCCTGTTTGGTAACACCATGGATATCGTTTAAATATGCTTCCTGGGCAGTTTCTTCATCACGAGATTTAGACTTACTGCCTCTTAGCAACATAATCACCATGGCAATTACTGCCAGTATAAGTACCGCCAGGGCAACCAGAATTAACATAGAACGTTTACGCTCTGACTCATCAGCAATCTGTGATTGTGCGACGGGAACTTCTATTATTATGGGTTCAGGTACAGGTAAAGGTAAAGGAGCTGGCTCAACAACCCTTTCGACAATTCTTTCAATAACCTTTGGTTCTTCAGTAATTTCAGGCACGTCTGGTGTGTTAATCAATGTATTTAATTTACTGAACACATTCTGTAGATCATCTGCCAATAGTGCGCGGTAATACTCACCATCTGTATTTTGTGCCAGTGATTGAATGAGTTCAAAATCTGCGTTTTCGGTAAAGGCTATGCCAAAAATTCTGATACCTGCATCAGCAGCATCTGCGGCCAAATCCTCTTTCAGCCATTTTGTCTTTTCCAAATCCCTATCTGCATTGCCTGTATCAACAATACCATCTGTCATAAAAACAATAATTTTTCGTGCTTCTTCCCTGCCATTATTTTTCAGGTCGTAGATAGCACTTTCTATTGCAGCAGGGCTGTTTGTATATAAACCTTTGTAATTAATTTGCGACAGGCTATCTAAAAGGCCCTGTCTAGACGCTGAAGAAATTTCAGTCAAGGGAACTGCTGTTCTAACATCCTGATCAAATATTACAATTGCAACTCGTGTAGATTCATCCAGATTGTTAATAAATTCTGTGACCGCCTGTTTTGTTAAAAACTGTGGATCGTTTTTCATCATGCTACCTGAATTATCTAACACCAGTACTATGTCCTTGATTAAGAGACCCTCTTCCATCTCATCAACTTCGGAGCTTTTGGTGTCAATCTTGGCTGCTTCCGCGTTGCTTGCGTCTGCGTCAACGATCCCTATGCTGTACTCTGTCGCTTGTTCTGTCGTCACAGTATCCAGTGCATCAAGTGCGATCTCTTCTACTTGAGGTGTTAATTCCTCTGCTGCAGGTTCAGTGACCACTTCGGCAAAGTCATTCGAGCCAGACCCTGCCCACACCGGGACAACCAGTCCATACATCATGGATATGATTAACAGACATCTATAAAACATAAACTTTTATTCAACAGAATGATTAATGATGGCCTATTATAAAAGGTTATTGCATCTATGGATATTCTTTCCACTTTTAATGTCATATTCTCAAAACTCGTCCGATATCGCTCTTTTCAATGATTTTTTCCTGTTGCCACCGGCCTTTCAGGATTAGAACACCAATCACTCCATGACCCCGCGTAAAGACGAGGTGCGTCAAGACCAGCATGCGCAACTGCTAGAAGATTATGGCAAGCGGTCACACCAGAGCCGCAATAAAAGACAATTTTGCTTACCTCCGTTACTCCAAAACTATGCTCAAATTCCTTGCGTAATTGATCAGATTTTTTAAAAAACCCATCACTATCAAGATTGTTTTTCCAAAATCGATTGATGGCCCCTGGTATGTGTCCAGCTACTTTATCCAGTGGCTCACACTGACCCATGTAGCGTTCAGGGGCACGAGAATCAATCAACAATTCGGCTGCTGGAACATCATCAACGGTCACCAACCAATCCGAATTTGCTTTCCCGTGAAAATCCGTATTCATATTGCTTCCCTCCCCTGACAAGACAGACAACCCTGCTTCTTCCCATTTCTGCCATCCTCCATCAAGCACGGCAACTGCTTTGTGCCCCATATAACGCAACATCCACCAAAGTCTTCCCGCGAAACACGCACAAGCATTGTCATAAACAATCACTTGTGAATCATGACTGATACCCAGATGGGAAAATAAGCTATTCAATGTTTCTTCTGAAGGTAGGGGATGCCGTCCACGGTCTGTCACAGGTGGTCCACTCAGGTCATCATGCACATCTGCAAATACTGCACTTTTAATATGCGATTCAAGATATGAATTTCTACCGGCATTTTTATCCGTTAGATCATAACTACAATCAACAATAATCCAATTTATGTCATCCAGACGATGGGCCAGTGTTTTGTTATCAATCAGTGTTGTAAATACCTGTGTCATTTATCTTGCCATTTCCCTCAAAATATTTTGTCTGACATTATATAGTCATCTCCAACAATCAACCTGTATATGGAACACCTTTTAAATGAAGTGTAAGCAAATCAAGCATATCTGCCTTATATTTAGCCTCATGCTCGGCCTGGTTTCATGCGCCACTACTAGTTATTATCTGCAATCTCTTGATGGTCATATAGATCTATTATTGAAGAAGCAACCAATATCTGGAATTCTAGCTTCACAAGATACAGACGAATTATTGCAGGAAAAACTGGAGATGGTCCTCGATATTCGAAAGTTTGCCAGTGAACATTTAGCTCTTCCCGTCAATGATAGTTATTCTGATTATGCTGATCTAGGTCGTGATTTTGTCGTCTGGAATGTCTTTGCAACTCCAGAACTATCACTAAAAGCAAAACAATGGTGCTTTCTCTTCGTCGGATGCCTGAACTATCGTGGTTATTATTCAAAAGATTCAGCTTTCAGCTATGCAGAAAAACTGGAAGCACAAGGCTATGATGTTTTTGTTGCTGGTGTTACTGCGTATTCAACCCTCGGCTGGTTTAATGACCCAGTGTTAAATACGATGCTCGGCAGGGATAATCATTACCTGGCAAGTGTTATTTTTCACGAACTTTCCCACCAAAAGATTTATATCAGGAATGACACAGCTTTTAACGAAGCCTTTGCTGAAATGGTCTCCCAAACGGGTGTACGACGCTGGCTGAACCTTCATGATACTGAAGCATCCAGGCAGAAATTTCTGGACAAACAATTAGAACAAAGATCATTTGTGAATTTAATTCTGAAATATAAAGTGAAACTGGAAACAATTTATAATTCAGAGCTAGCAAATGATATAAAAAGAGAAACCAAGGCATTACTACTTAATCAACTAGTCAAAGAGTATGAAGATAAATCTGAGATTAAAGCTAATACAGCTCGGTATGCTACATGGTTGTCATCAGGTCTAAACAATGCAAAATTGGCTACCGTGATAACCTATCAAGATTATGTGTCAGGTTTTTTGGCTATTTTTAACCATGCACATGGGAATTATGAACAATTCTATGAATCAGTGGAAAAATTAAGTAAATGTGATGTCTCCAAACGAAAGTCCATTCTTGAGAACAGCATCACAGAATTTAAGTGCTAAACTTGCTATTA
>SMVA01257021.1_pt1 | contig 19940 bp, 21 predicted proteins | sample 2456451 | NCBI WGS metagenome assembly SMVA01 (sample SAMN11095933, study PRJNA526329) | marine sediment metagenome | biome: Marine sediment; feature: Surficial sediment; material: Deep marine sediment; isolation source: Hadal surficial sediment | place: Pacific Ocean | collected 2014-05 | depth... | reverse complement strand
ATGAGCAATTTGCAGAACTTTATAGCCCGCGGAACGCGATTCTTTCAAAGCCGTATCTGGCATCCGTGTGGCCGTATTTGAGCCCAGGTTATCCGGAGGACTTCAACAAATGGTTCGAGCAATACTTTGATCTTTGCAAAAAGTGAATTAGCTCTGGGCTTTGACCGCAACTCAAGTGAGATATTCGAAGTTTGCCAAATTAGTTGCTGGCCCAACTCTCCATTGCACTTACGCTACTTCCGAGTTGTGTCTGTTGCAGGCGAACTGACTCAGGCGTAGTTTTCTATTGAGATGATGTTTGGGTAGAACGATGCTAAGAGTTAATCCTATACATTTGGCGGTCTTCTCGGCGTTGTTGAGTATTTCCTCTTCTTCGGTCGGGGCCGAACCTGCCTGTAAAACTACTAACCCGACGACCTCCCAGGTCCCAGTCCCTTGGCAAAACAAGCTTGATCCAGGAGCCCGTTCTATTTGGTTTGGGAGCGAATCACTTGCGGTTTTGGTACCTCGAGATGGCGTTTGGGGCGGAAGTGGTCGAGAGAACGACTACGGGAATAAACTCTGGTTCTGGAGCGAGGACTGGAGTCTTCAGGAAGAGCCTCAACCGGCGTTGAAGGTATACGCGCGAGAGCTGAACGACGAGAAGCTAAGGAGCGAGTCGGCTTCTACCACGCATGGATACGGACCTGGCTGGGAGGCCATGCTCACCGGCCTCGGATTTCCTGCGCCCGGTTGTTGGGAGATCTCCTCATTTTATCGAGCCAGTAAAGTTACATTTGTGGTTAAGGTGCTGGATAGGTAGAACAAAGGCTGATGTGTATCCGCTGTTGGCCGTTCGCGTCGATTTACGAAATTGTTAGTCTGACTGTAATGGGTTTGTTAAGCGCCATACGCTGGCGGGGGGAGAATTGGTAAATATGTGCATTGAGCCGACAAACCGAGCCCTAGGCGAAGGGCTCGTATAGGTACTCGGAGAGCGTCTGCTTTTCTTCAATGTTGCTTGATATACCTGTTTTTAGGGCGGCTAAGAGTTCCTAAGGTAACCTAATGAATCCTTATCTCCCTATCAGGCTTCCTAAGATCCTGACCTCTAAGCTAATCCCCACGTTGACTAGTTTCAGCGCCACCGTGAGGGACAGTCATGAAAAGGCTTACATGTTTTTTTACACTCATCTGGTTCGTAGCAACTCCTGCGTTTGCGGCTGAAGCGGGTGTTGGATCAGTCGATGGACTGAATAGGAAGATACATTCGACAACGGTGCTCACCACTCACCTGATCAAGAGCCATAGCAGCAACATTGTGCTGCGGCCGGTAAGCACGGTACGAAACCTGTTTTCGTTTGCCGTTCACACGGTGGGGGGGCTCATCAAAGACTCAGCGCTCGATATTCTATTTTTTCCCAGCCTGGAGGCAACGGTCGAGCCTATAAGCACTACTGCCCGCGGGATGGATCTGGATCGGTGGGAAAGTGATCTCGATCGGATATCGGGTTCGGAGAGAACCACGGGATCGATCGATCTATTGATTGACGGCGAGGCTTTTTTTGATCGGTTGACCGCAGAGATAGCCAGCGCGGAAGAGTCGATCCGGTTCCGAACCTACATATTCGACAACGACGATTACGCCCTGGAAATTGCAGATCAGTTGAAGGCCCGTTCAGCGGAGATCCCCGTGGAGGTGCTGGTGGACGGCGTCGGCACCTGGGGTGGCAGCATGGTCAGTTCGGTATCAGCTCCGAATCATCACGCTGGCCCGGTGTCAGTCGAGTCATACTTTGAACAGGATTCCAATGTGGAATTCTCGAAGCTGGGTAATACCTGGCTCATGGGGGATCATACCAAAACATTCATTTTTGATGACAAGGTGGCCTTCCTCGGCGGGATGAACATTGGTCGCGAGTACCGTTACGACTGGCATGACCTCATGGTCGAGCTATCAGGCCCTGTCGTTGAACAGTTGAGCTACGACACTAAGAAGTCGTCCGCGGAGAACCGCTGGGGTGACCTGGCCTTTTTCAAGAGAATCCGGCGGGGCGTTGCCGAATCTGCGTCCAGTGATATAGGGCTGCGGTTGTTGTACACACTACCTCATGATGCTCAGATCTACCGTACGCAGTTGGCAGCCATTCGGCGATCAAACAGCTATATATTCGTCCAGAATGCCTATCTGGCTGACGATCTTCTCCTGTACGAACTGGTGAAGGCGCGTCACAGGGGTGTCGACGTGCGAGTGGTGGTACCGCTCAGACCAGACAGCAAAATGATGAACCGAAGTAACGTGCTGGCGATCAACACGCTGAAAAACCACGGAGTGCGAGTCTATATGTATCCGGGAATGACTCATGTGAAAGCCGCCATCTACGACGGTTGGGCCTGCCTCGGCACCGCGAACTTCGATAAACTGAGCTTCAAAATCAACAAAGAGGTCAACATAGGTACATCGGATCCGGATTTTGTCCGAACACTCAGAGAGCAACTGTTTGAAGTGGACTTTGCCATTTCACATGAACTCGAAGAAACGCAATCGGTTCAGCTGGCAGACTACTTCTACGAAAAAATCGTAGACGTCATTCTCTAATACAGGTTCTTCCGGCTCCCTAGTTCGGATGGACTGATGGCCGCTTTGGGTTTGCGACTTCAACCGGTGGACGCAACACATTGATTAAATCGTTCGGCTGGTGTTCTAAAGTCTAACGTTTTCCTCGGTCGCTCGTTGAGTTGTCGAGCAACAGCATTCAGTCTGTTTTAATTGGTGGCCAGGGGCAGAATCGAACACGGACGTAGTTGTCGACACGTGTCGGCAGTCAGGGTTACCGCGTGTTCGTAGGGTGATTTGATTCTTTATCTAAAATGGTGGCCAGGGGCAGAATCGAACTGCCGACACGCGGATTTTCAGTCCGCTGCTCTACCGACTGAGCTACCTGGCCTTCAAATAGACTTCGCGTGGACAATCCCATTTAGTTTGAGAATCGACAGCCAACCGACTGTGCCCCGCAGCGAAGGTCGCGTATTAAACCGAGGTGATCGCAAAACTTCAAGCGGCCACTTGTGCAGCGACTGGAGGCCGATTTCAAGCGGCCGGCTCGTGGTTCATGGGTGTATCCTCGGGCGACCGGGCTGGTGGATTGGGCAATGAACTGGGAAGCAATTGGGGCGGTCGGCGAAGTGTTGGGTGCGGTTGGGGTTGTCGTCACGCTGGGCTACCTGGCGGTTCAGATTCGCCAGAATACGAGTTCGATGGCGCAGGGGCGGCGGCTTGCGCTGGCTCAGACCTACCAGATGCGGGCGGATGCGCTGCAATCCATGGTCGTGCAGGCGGCGAATTCGCAAGTTGGCGCGATTATCGTAAAACTCACTGAAATGGGCTATCCGGAAGATATTGCTGCACTCGATCAACTTACGCGCGACGATCGTGGCCGTTTCCGATTGTGGCAGATTGCGCAGCAGACTCATTGGGACAACATGTTCTATCAATACCAGCAGGGTTATCTGGATGAGGAGTACTACCAAGAGGCCTTCAAGGAGCGCGTTGCGCGGCTGGTGCCAACCTGGCGTGCGCTGGGGCTGACTCAGGGTCGTATCAGTTTTCTCGAAGAGATGGAGCGACTCGCGCCAGAGAAAACTTAATCACGCTAACCGTCTTCACTGATTCGCTGGAAAGCCTGCCGGCCGATGGCGGCGTGTCGTGGGTTGTTGATAAGACCGGAATCGAGCAGCACGGCGGCAAACAGGACAGCCCAGGCCTTTGCCCGATCAAGTGTCGCCTGGTCGGGTCCGTAGATCTGTAGCGCGTGTTCGCGCGCTGATCGATCCTCAAACAACAGCCAGACTGCAGCTAAATCCGTCGCGACGTCGCCCGAGGTGATATCCCCCCAGTCGATAACGGCGGTGATTTTGCCTGTGGCGATATCGACGAGGACGTTCTGCGAATGCAGGTCGCCATGCAGCCACATCCCGGTGGTGGAACGTGGTGCTGCGAGTCCGGATTCCCAGATCCGCTCGACCCCCGGCGTAATCAGATCCGTCTTGTCGCGCAGGCGCGTGAGCCTTTCGGCAACCTGCGCCGCACGGTGCTGAAGGGGTATGCCGCGCACGTCGTTTAGCGGTGCATTCGGCGGCGCGGGTAGGTGGAGTGCGAGGAGAAACTCCGCGAGGCACGCGGCTTCGGCGGCGGCCGGTGGCGCCAGATCCGCGGCGCTACCTTCGAACCAGGGCAAAACACTCCAGTGCCAGGGATAGTTTGCCGTGGGTTCGCCGGTGCGCAATGGTGCCGGGACAGGAATTGGCAGCAGAGGCTGCAAGTCGGCTAACCACGCTTGTTCGTTCAGCACCAGTTGCGCGGCAATCTGCCGTCTCGGGAGACGTACGGTAAAGGCATCACCCAGGCGGAACATTGCGTTGTCCCAGCCCCCTGCGAAATGCTCGATCGGCAGGTCGGCCAGATCGGGATGCTGGTCCTGCAGCAGAGCGTGGACGAGCGACGCATCGATCTCGATCTCGGCGGCGGGTGTGCCGATCGCCATAGACTCCTTGTTTCAGTCGGTGGCGGGCGGGACGTAGCCCACGGCGTGATCGGTCGGTTCGTTGTCGAGAAACCGCTGCATCTGCGTGGTGAGATATTGGCGAGAGTTTGCATCCCGCATGTCCAGCGCGCGCTCATTGATGAGCATGGTTTGCAGCGTCTGCCATTCCTGCCAGGCTTTTTTGGACACATGCTCGTAAATCTCCTGGCCCTTCGCACCGGGTAACGGTGGTGTGTCCAGGCCTTCGAGGTCTGCGTCATATTTTCGGCAATGTACGGTGCGGCTCATGCGTCTACGAAGTCTTCCAGTGTGCGCAGTAGTTTAACGGCAGGAGCGGACAGGCCAAGGGCTTCGTTGCCGCCGGGTGAGTGCCAGCGAAGCCGATCGTTGTCGGCGATCAACGCGGGCGCCTGGCTAATCCGCAGATAGACCGGCTCGATGTCGAGATGGAAATGGCTGAAGGTGTGGCGAAACGTCGCCGCAATGGATTGCTGCTCCAGGTCTTTTTCGGCAATCGAAAATTCCTGGCAGATTGCCGCCGGAGTCTGTTCTGCCGATCGCTCAGGCGGCGTCCACAAGCCACCCCAGACACCATGCTCGGGCCGGCGCTCGAGCAGGCAGTTGCCCGCGGCGTCATAGATGATGAAGAAGCGTGCAGTGCGGGTCGGTTTGTTCTGCCGCGGCTTTCTTCCCGGATATTGAGCGATCGAATCTGTCCTGCTTGCTGCGCATCTCGTCAGCAATGGACACTCGGCACAGCGTGGCGACGCGCGCAGGCAGATCGTTGCACCGAGATCCATGATGGCCTGAGTGTAATCGGGCAGGCGCGATTGCGGCGTGTGAGTCTCGGCATGGGCCCAGAGTTCCCGGGCAGTGCGAGAATCACCCGGATAGCCGCTGACGGCATGGAACCGTGCCAGTACTCGTTTCACGTTGGCATCGAGAATCGGTGCGCGCAGATTCTGCGCGATGCTGGCAATTGCGCCGGCTGTGGAGCGGCCAATGCCTGGCAATTCGATCAGTGCCTCCGCGCCGGGCGGAAACTCCCCATCGTGGTCGTTCACCACAGTAATCGCTGCTTTGTGCATGTTTCGCGCGCGGGCGTAGTAACCCAGGCCCGTCCAGCGATGCAGCACTTCGTCGAGATCCGCCGCCGCCAGTGAGTGCACGTTCGGGAAGCGCGCGATGAACGAGTTGAAGTAAGGGATGACCGTGGCGACTTGAGTCTGTTGCAGCATGATTTCAGAAACCCACACACGATAGGCGGTGGGGTCGTGCTGCCAGGGGAGGTCTTTGCGGCCGGCGTCGTCGAACCAGCGCAGCAGACGTGTGGCGAACCAGGCCAATTCAGTCCTGCCGGGGTTTCTTCAGCGCGCCGCCGAGCAGATCGAGCAGCGAGCGGGCGGCTTCGCGGTATTCCTCCGGCACGTCTTCGTCGATCTTTTGGTCCAGCTGGTCGATCAGTTCCTGGCCTTTGGTGTCGCGCAACACGCTGGCGACCAGGCTCTGCATGGCGTCGGGGTCAATCCGACAGGAAGGATCCTCGAGACTGCCCGCGCACTGGAAGGGGATGGGCAGATCAATGAGCAGGGGGTTGACGTCGAAACTGTGCATACCGGGATTGTCCTGGAAAGTCACGTTGATCTGCATGTTCAGTTGATCCGCCAGTGGATCGTATGTGCCGTGCATGGTGGCGGTTAGATTATCGAGGGCGAAATTGAGGTCGTGGGTTTTGCCGTGGATTTGCCAGTCGCCGGTCATACGTTCGTAGTTCCACGGATCCGGCCAATTCTGAATCCGCTCGCCTTCGTTAAACAAGTTAGCCAACGCAAGTAGAGGTTGCTTGATCTGGGCGATGCTGATCTGACCCTTGCCTCCGTCGAACTGCGTGTTTGCGCGCAAAGTGTTGATCAGCTCGGCTTCGGTGTTGCCTTGCATCGTGAACGAACCGCCATAGGCGAGTGGCGCAATCCATTGCAGATCCTGACCGAGCCAGGACAACAGGGCCTGGCTGTCCACATTGTGTAGATCGGGCTGTATCTTCCAGAATACCTGCTCGGGGCGTGTGTCGATGTCGATACTTGATTGCGCGCTGCCGCCAAAAAAATCAGGGATTGCGATGACCGATGTGCTGGCGCCCGCCGAGTTGCTGAGCTCGAGCGTGACGTTGTGAAACTCCTCATCTTCGTATGTCACGCGGTCGAAGAGGCAATCGCCCGTCCAGTCGTAGCCTTGCCAGACCGAGACTGGAATCAGGCTATCGGCTGTATCGCTGACTACTTTGCCGGTTGCGTGTGCGTTGAGCTCGCATTCACCGGAGGCCTGGGTCGTGACAAATTTTGTTTTGCTCACGGTAATTTCATCGAGTGCCGGGGTAACTGATATCAGACCTTCCAGGCTCACTGGTACTGCGGCGGCGTCCCCCGAGCGATACGTCAGCTGCGCGCTGAACGGTGATGGCTGACCGGGCGCGAAATCGTTCAGCGTCAGATACTCGATGTGGGTGGTCGCCGAATCAGCACCTTCGCCGGTGTCCATCTGCAGTCCTTCCAGGCGCAGCGAGCGCACCCGCCAGCGATCGAGATCACGCGTTTTGATCACGGACGCAAGGTCCACGTCGAGCGAGAGCTTGTCCAGCCGATATTGCGTGCCATCGAGCTCTGCCTGAATCGCTTCGGCCTGCAGCGACAGAGGCGGAAAAAGCTGCCACGCCAGTTTCCCGTCGATGCGTACGGCAACCCCCGTTTGTCTTTCGATGAGCTCGATGAGCTCCGGTTTGAATCGATTCGGGTCCTGCAGGAGAAAAACCGCGATGCCAACACCTACCAGCAACAGTAAAAGAATCGTGGAGACTGCCCAGGCCAGTACGCGCAGCATGCAACACCATCGCTGTGGAATAAGGCGTACATTATAAGGATCTGCTGCTGACGGTCAGCTGAATGCGGAACCGTTACGGAACCGTTGCGGACCCGTTACGGGATCGTTAGGTGTGGCGGGGCGCGGCAGCGGAACGGTTGCGGCGTGTCATACCCAGACGAATGGGCCACAGGATATTGCCGCTCACGCGACGGTTGCAGGCGGTGACGTGCGCTCGCAGCGCCGAATCGGCTTCATGATAGGAGGTAAAGGGTCCCAGGGCTTGATTGCCCCGTATGCTGAAATACCATTGTTCGTCTTCAGCTTGGTAAATTCGGTCCGTATTCATGCCGACTCTAGAGGTGTCCCTGAATGTTATTCGAACACATCACGATGGGCTTTATGTATAACTATGTAACTAACTTGCGCAACAGCGGCCGCGCCTGGTGGATGGGCCGCGCCGGCAGTCGCACGGGCCGTCGCTCCGCCGGGCGCATCTGATGGCTGTGGAAGGTTGGGAGCCGCCAGCGGCGGCGGGTTTGAATGCGGCAACGGTGGCTGAATTCGTTGCGGCGTCGGCGCAGTTGGAGGCGCCGGAGTTCGGGCTGAATGCAGATACGGTGGCAAGACTGGCGGCCTTCGCGCGGCAAGGCCCGACGATCGACTGGGGTAGCGCGGTTGAGAGCCTGACGAGCGACAAAATTGTCTCGCTCATTCGGCTGTTTACTCTGGCCGAAGGGCGCTTCGCGAACTGGGAGGCCGGTGCCAATTCTCCAGTCATTGTGCTGGCGCGTCTGCTGAAATCCCGTGATGCCTATCCGGCGGATCTCACCAGTTGGATCAAAGCCAACACCGAAAACCGCTTTTTGCCCTACGGCAGCCTGCTGGACCGCCTGTAGCGCCGCAGCCTGGGTCCGCGGCCGCGGGGCCACCGCCCTCTTGCCGTCGATGGCTTGCAATGGGCCTGCGATGAAAGATGCTGCGCAGGTCGGTGAACCGTATACTTGCGCGGTTTTTCAACCATGGTCAAAGCAATGAGTGGTAAATCCGGGTCCGGCCGGCGAGCGAGTGTCAGCCGCGATACGAAGGAGACTCAGATCACCCTGAGCGTGAATCTCGATGGGACCGGTGTCGCCACGTTGCACACCGGACTGCCGTTTTTCGAGCACATGCTCACTCAGATTGCGCGCCATGGGCTGATCGATCTCGACATTCAGGCCAGGGGTGACCTCGAGGTGGACCCTCACCACACGGTCGAAGACGTGGGCATCGTGCTTGGTCAGGCCATTACGCAGGCGGTAGGTGATAAAACGGGCATCCAGCGCTACGGCCACGCCTACATTCCGCTCGACGAGGCGCTGTCACGGGCGGTAGTCGATTTCTCCGGCCGACCTGGACTCAAATATAACGTGGACTATGTCCGCGGACGGATTGGCGACTTCGATGTCGATCTGCTGCGGGAGTTCTTCCAGGGGCTGGTCAACCACGCACAGATCACGGTACATCTGGACAACCTGCGGGGCGACAACGCTCATCATCAGGCGGAAACGCTGTTCAAAGCTTTCGGCCGCGCGTTGCGGATGGCTGTCACGCTTGACGCCCGCATGGCCGGGCAGGTGCCTTCGACCAAGGGCACCCTGTAGCGCGATGTTGCTGATTCCGGCCATCGATCTGAAAGATGGCAAATGTGTTCGGTTGCAGCAGGGCCGCATGGATGATGTCACCGTTTTCTCCGATGACCCCGTTGCCATGGCCCGACACTGGGTTGCGCAGGGCGCACAGCGCCTGCATCTGGTCGATCTGGATGGCGCCTTTGCCGGTGAACCGCGCAACCGGACGCTGGTGGAAGCCATCGCGTCTGCCGTGGGGCATATACCGGTGCAGATCGGCGGCGGTATTCGGGACATCGAAACGATTGCCGCCTACTTCGATGCGGGCATAGCACACGCAATCCTTGGCACGCGCGCGGTGGCAGAGCCTGCGTTCCTGCGCCGCGCGGCGCAGGAGTTTCCGGGCAAGTTGATCCTCGGACTCGACGCCCGCGATGGACGCCTCGCGCTTGCCGGCTGGGATGAAACATCCACCGTTGAGGCGATCGCGTTCGCCCGGGACACCGCCGATCTCGATCTGGCAGCGATCGTCTACACCGACATCGCGCGCGATGGCATGCTGACGGGGGTGAATGCGGCAGCGACGCTCGCACTTGCCGAAGCAACCTGTGTGCCGGTGATTGCCTCGGGTGGCATCAGCACGCTCGAGGACATCGCCAGGCTCAAGGCATCCTTCGCAGAGTCCACAGGTTGCCTGCTCGGAGCGATTACTGGCCGAGCGATCTATGCAGGAACGTTGGACTTTCGCGCCGGGCAAGCATTGTTTGATCAAACGGATTGAACCGCGCTTTCACCAGATTGGCGAGGGTGGTGAGTTTGATATCCGGCGGCAGCGAAGCCATCCGCTCTTCCAGCACATCCAGACTGAGCCGGTGTGGGTGGGCAATCAACACAGCATGACCGTTGCGCCGGGCGATCTGCAGCGCGCGGTCAAATTCATAGTGCATAGATTCGCGGTCGAGCGTGTGATCCAGGAACACGTCGCGTCGGATTGCCGGTACCTGCCAGTCGCGCGCGGTCGAAAGTGCGACCGTTTGCGCCGTGGTTCGGCTGTCGAGAAAAAACAATCCGCGAGCGCGAATTTTGCGCATTAGCCTGCTCATGGGTTCGCGATGTTGCGTGAGAAGACTGCCGGTATGGTTGTTTACCCCGACTGCGTATGGCACGGCGGCCAGTGCGTCAGCGAAACGCTGATTGAAGTGGTCGGCGGACATCTGCATCGTCAGCGTGCCACGTTCAGCGTGGCTGTGAGATGTGGCCATGGATTCCATGGGTTGATGCAGAATGATTTCTTTGCCGGCAATTTGCGCGCGCCGGGCGATTGCAGGGGAATGAGGGGCAAAGGGCAATATGCCGAGCGTGAGTTTGCCCGGTGCGTTGAGAAGGCGCTCGGCTTGAGCAAGGTTGTAACCAACGTCGTCCACGACAATGGCCAGCTCTACCGTGGGTAATTCTGCGGCTTGCTCTGCGGCGTGCAGTGGCACGCTCGGGAGGCACCCAAAGCATGCGAGGTACGCGAGCGGCAAATTAAAGAAGAGTTTTGCAAGGCGCCTAATAACGTTGCGCAAGGACAATAATCCCTGGTGCTTATTAGGAACAACACAATAAGTGCGTGCCGCGGCGATTGCCAGCGTTGTGGTGCTTCCAGCAGAAATTACAAGCGGGCGTGCAGGCCTGCGGCAGAATCTTCCTGTGCTTGCTTGAGCAGATCCATCGCCTGCGTCATCACGACATCGTCATAGCGATCTGCCGTAATACCGGTTGTTTCGACGGTGATGTCCGGTTCGATGCCGATCTTGTGGATAGAGCGGCCGTCGGGCGTGTAGTAATAGGCGGTGGTCAGTTTTATCGCCCGATCGCCAGACAGTGGCATCACGGATTGCACCGAGCCTTTACCGTAACTTGTGGTCCCGATCAGTTGCGCCCTTTTGTGGTCTTGCAACGCCCCGGCCACGATTTCAGCGGCGGACGCAGAGCCGTCGTTGATGAGGACGACGATGGGTGCTCCCGCCAGAATATCCCGACCCGAAGCGCGGTATTTTAGTCGGCTCGATGGCAAACGGCCTTCTGTGTAGACGATCAGACCATCTTCCAGAAATGAATCCGCCACGGCGACGGATGCCTGCAGCACGCCGCCGGGATTGTTGCGCAGATCCAATATCAGGCCACTCAGGCCAGTCTCGTTTTCCTCGATGAGTTCGCTCAGCTTGGCTGCGAACTCCTCACCCGTCGTGTTCTGAAACTGAGAAATGCGAATGTAGCCGTAACCCGGTTCGACGAAATGGCCGCTGACGCTCGTTATCTCGATTGTGGTGCGGGTCAGCGCGACATTGAAAGGGTCCCCGGCGTCGCGACTCAGGCGCATTTCGATATCGGTGCCGGGCTCGCCGCGGAGTAGTTCCACCACGTCGAGCAGCTTCTTTCCGCGCAGTGATTCCTGATCGAGTTCAATGATCCGGTCGCCGGGTTGCAATCCGGCGGCACTCGCGGGAGTGCCATCCAACGGTGAGATGATCGTGAAGAAACCGTCGACCAGGCCGAGTTCGATGCCGATGCCGCCGAACTGTCCGCTGGTCTCCGCCCGCAGCGTGTTGTAGTCATCGACGTCCAGGTAGTTCGAATGTGCATCGAGGGTGTCCAGCATGCCGCGCAGGGCGCCGCTGATCAGTTCACGCTTGTCGACTTCATCGACATAACTCGCCTGTACCTGATTGAGCACTTCTTCGAAACTCAGGAGTTCCGGGTTTTTACCACGGTCCTCGAGCCAGTTGTGATAGCCGGTAATTCCCAGCGCGATACCGGTGACCATGCTGATCATGATGCCGATGAGGGTGATGGGTCGTAGTGTCATGAATCAAAGTTTCGCAGTTTGTTGTTTGACTCGCCAGAGGCCGATTGCCTCAGCGGTCTGTTGAAATAAACGCGCTGCGCGCGTTTTCCCGCCTTCGGCCATCCTTGACCTCGGGGCTCTTCCATTTATCCAGCACTAAACCGCTCGATAAATGCTCGCGACATCCTGGCGCGACAGCAGCAGCGTGTTTTTCAACACGCCGCTAACGTTTGACCAGCCATCCTATAGGATCGCGCGCCGCACCTTTTTGACGTACTTCAAAGTACAGCCCACTCGTGCGCTGGCCGCCACTGCGTCCCGCGCGGGCAATCAGCTCCCCACTTTCCACCCAGTCACCCACGGCTTTGAGCAGGATGTCGGCGTGGCCGTAGAGTGTCATATAGCCGCTGCCGTGATCGACGATGGTCAGCAGGCCGAATCCACGCAACCAGTCTGCGAAGACGACGCGGCCACGGAATACGGCGGTCACGGGCGTGCCTTCGGCTGCTGCCAGCACAATTCCATGCCAGGACAGGCGGCCGTCCGCTCGCGACTGGCCGAAGGCGTGGGTCAGTTTGCCCTGCAGCGGCCAGGGGAGTTTTTGCTTGCGCGCGACGAACGCGCTGCCATCGAGTTCCGCCGAGCGGCGTCGTAACTCGGCGAAAAGCTCCTCAAGTCGCTGCCGGTCGGTTTCAAGTCGAGTTCGTTCGCGTGTTTTGCCTTCGACGTTCTCGTCGAGTTCGGCAATCAGGCCTTTGCGCTGTTCACGTTCTCTGACCAGTGCAAGACGGCGTTGGTTCAGCGCTTCGCGCTTGGCCCGCTCATCGGCCTGACGGGATTGCAACGTCTGCCGATTGACCTCGATCTCATCGAGGGTGTTCTGAAACTCCTCCAGCGACGCCATCCGCGCCTGCGTGAAGTAGCGGTGGTAGCGGGTCATGCGATCCAGCGTGTCGGGTGATTCCTGATTCAACAGAAGTTTCAGAAAATCCTCACCCGTCATGCGATAGGTCGCCGCGAGGTGTTCAGCAATTTTTGTTGCCTGCTCCTTGCGCTGGGTCTCCAGGCCGCTCTGCGTTGCTCGCAACGCGTTGAGATCTGCGTTCACCGCCCGCAGATCCTGATTGGCGAGTTCGACTTCTGCTGCAACTTTAGACACCTCCCCGTCTTTGCGCTTGAGATCATTGAGCCAGCGAACACGCTGTTCTTCTGCCTCGTCGAACCACACGGTGAGGGCGTTGAGACGCTCGACCACGGCATCGAGCGCTTGCCGGGTGGCGGCGGGGTCGGCTGTTGCGGCGCCGTTGCCGGCCAGTGGTAGGAGGCCCAGACAGCCGAGGCCGATTAGCCGCAAAACCCAGGGGAGAAGGCTTGAAAGGCGTTGGCTCATGCTCGTCGAATTCGTCAATGAATAAGGCTCGACGCGGCAGTTCGCTGCTCCGTCAGGTGTCGCGTTGCTCGGTGATAGTCGCCATCGAATGCCCCGTCATCTCCGCGGGCACCGCCATGTGCATCAGGTCGAGCAGTGTGGGTGCAACGTCTGACAGCAGCCCGCGCTCGGCCAGTTCCACGCGTTGCGGGCCCACATAAACGAGCGGCACCGGTTCGCACGTGTGCGCGGTGTGGGCCTGACCGCTGGAATGGTCGTGCATCTGTTCAACGTTGCCGTGGTCTGCAGTTATGAGCATCTGACCGTCGACTTCGCCTAAAGCTCCTTCGATTCGACCCAGACAGATGTCGAGGGTTTCCACGGCGATGACCGCAGCGTCGAATACCCCGGTGTGGCCAACCATGTCGCCGTTGGCGAAATTACAGATGATGGTGTCGAAATCACGCGAGCGAATAGCCTTGACCAGTTCGTCCGTGAGTTTTTTTGCACTCATTTCCGGACACTGGTCATAGGTGGCCACTTTCGGCGAAGGTATCAGCAGCCGCCGTTCGCCTTCGAAGGGATCCTCCCGGCCGCCGGAGAAAAAGAATGTGACGTGGGCGTATTTTTCGGTTTCCGCAATACGCAGTTGGGTGCGACCGGATGCGGCGATAATTTCTCCCAGCGTGTTTGTCAGAAATGTGGGTTCGAACGCACTGGCTGCTGGAATATCGTCGGCATAGCAGGTGAGCGTCACAAAATCCGCCAGATTCACGACCGTTCGGCGATCAAAGTCGGAGAATTCCGGATCGATGATCGCCCGGCTGAGTTGTCTGGCGCGATCCGCGCGAAAATTCATGAACACCAGCGAATCACCATCGCAGATCCGTACCGGCAGATCGTTGGCGCCGTGGACGGCGGTGGGTTGAACAAATTCGTCGCCTTCGCTGCGCGCGTAGGCCTGTTGCAAGGCGTCGATGGGGTCGCTTGCATGAAACGGCGCTTCGCCGCGGATCAGCAGGTTGTATGCACGCTCCAGACGATCCCAGCGCCGGTCTCTGTCCATAGCGAAATAGCGCCCACAGATCGAGGCGACATGCCCCACGCCGAGTTCTGCCATGAGCGCCCGGGCCTGCGCAAGCGATGCGGTCGCGCTGATCGGTGGCGTGTCCCGGCCATCTAAGAATGCGTGCAACATGATGCGCGAAACACCCGCCTCGGCGGCGAGTCTGATGAGCGCGAATATCTGGTCTTCATGGCTATGCACGCCACCCGGGGAGAGCAGTCCCATCACGTGGAGCGTGCCATCGCTCTTTCGGGTGCGATCGAACATTTCGTTGAAAGTGGGGTTGCGCGCAAAATTCCCCGACTCGATCGCGTGATTGATGCGGCTGAAGTCCTGGTAGACGATTCTGCCGGCGCCCAGGTTCATGTGGCCGACCTCCGAGTTGCCCATCTGTCCGTCTGGCAATCCGACATCGCTGCCTGAACCTTCAATCAGGCTGTGTGGCTGCTCGGCCCAGTACCTGTCCCAGTTGGGTGTATCGGCCTGGGCAATGGCATTACCCTGCGTTGCTTCGCTGTACCCGAATCCGTCCAGAATCACGAGCAGGGTTGTGTTCTTCATGCACAATGGTGAGGGTTGAGAAGGCGCGGATTCTAGCAGAAAGAGGCCCGATCCGTGCGTCGAGGTGTGTATAATCGCGCGTTTTCCGAACTTGGGCGAACCCGCGAAGGCACGATAATTTATGGACCAGGTCTTTGAATTCATTGTCAATCATCCTTACCTGGGTGGTGCTTTCGTGCTTCTGTTGGTCTTGTTTATCCGCAATGAAACCCAGCGCGGTGGCCCGGCGGTATCTGCACAACAGCTCGTGGACCTGGTCAATCGAGAAGATGCACTTGTCCTCGACGTGCGTGACAAGAAAGAATTCGCGGCTGGGCATATTGTGGATTCTGTGAATATTCCCTATGCGGCGTTGGATTCCCGCGTCGATGAACTTAAGAAGTTTGAGGGCCGGCCGCTCATAGTCGCCTGCAAGATGGGACAGCATGCAGGCACAGCAGGCACGCTCCTGCGGAAAAAGGGTTTTGCGAACGTCAGCCGGTTGACCGGCGGTATCGCAGAATGGCGCAATCAGAACTTACCGGTGGTGAAAGGTTGAGCGAAAAGGACGACCCGGGCGCGGCGCAGTCTGTGACGGGCGCAGCGCTAAGTGGTGAAAGTGCGCAGGTGCGCCTGGAACGACTTTATCTCAAAGACTGCTCATTCGAGTCGCCGAATTCACCCGGGGTTTTTCGTGAGCAGTGGCAGCCGGAAATTGATCTGGAGATCAACAACCGCTCGCACAAAGTGGCCGAAGACCGTTATGAAGTGATCCTGACGGCGACGGTGAAGGCGCGACAGGCTGGTGAGCGTACGGCTTTCATTGCAGAGATCCAGCAAGCGGCCGTTTTCCACATGACGGGACTCGACGATCAGGTGACCCATCGTGTCCTGGGCACGGTCTGCCCCAACACGTTGTTTCCCTATGTTCGCGAGGCGCTCGATTCACTCATTGTCCGCGGTGGCTTTCCGGCACTGCAACTGGCCCCGGTCAACTTCGACGCCGCCTACGAAGAGGCGCTCAAACAGCGCGACGAGTCCCAGATCAAACACTGATCAAACACTTATCGACCAGGGCGGCCGCAACGCGGCCGTGCAACCACCCGCCGTGGCTCAGTTGCCCCCGGCATATCCCAGCTGGCGCCAGGCCTCGAACAGGCTGATCGCGACCGTGTTCGCCAGATTGATACTGCGCGATTGCGCAACCATGGGAATCCGCAGGCGCTGATTCGCCTCGAGCGAGTCCAGTACTGAATCGGGCAACCCGCGAGTTTCGGGTCCGAACAACAGCACATCACCGTTGAGGTATTCCGCATCGCTGTGGTGGCGTGTGCCCTTGGTGGTGAACGCCCAGATGTTGCCAGGCAGTCCACTGAGACAACCTTCGAGCGAATCGTGGATCTGCATGTCTGCCCACTGATGATAGTCGAGTCCGGCGCGCCGCATTCGCGCGTCATCCAGAGTGAACCCTAGAGGCTCGATCAGGTGCAGCTGCGCACCCGTATTGGCGCAGAGCCGGATCACGTTCCCGGTATTCGGCGGAATTTCCGGTTCAAAGAGTACGACGTGCAGCGCCATCGTGTTCACAGGAGCGTGTTCACAGGTCGTGCAGATCGAGCTCGGCAATCTTGCGGGTCAGAGTGTTGCGTCCCCAGCCCAGAAGTTCCGCCGCCTGGCGTTTCCTGCCGCCGGTTTGTTGGAGTGCTGCGCGGATCATCACACGCTCGAAGTCGGGTAGCGCGGTCTCCAACAGTGGCTGTGAGGTCGCGTCTGCTGCAGCCCCCTGCGCCCACAGGGCCAGGGCGCCTGTCCAGCCCCCTTCCTTGGTCGCCGCCACGGCCTCGAGTTTGGACTGGGTTTTCAATTCCGGCGGCAGATCGCTGATATGGATCTCCCGGCCTGAGGCCATGACGGTCAACCAGCGGCAGGTGTTCTGCAATTGGCGGACGTTGCCCGGCCAATCGAGCGCGCAAACGTAGTCGATCGTCTCCGCGCGCAGCACCTTGGGCTTGCCGCCGAGTTCTTCCGCCGCCTGATCGAGAAAGTGTCTGGCCAGAAGCGGTATGTCTTCCCGGCGTTCGGCGAGATCCGGCACGTGGACGCTGATGACGTTCAAGCGATGAAACAGATCCTCGCGGAAACTCCCTTCCCGAACTTTCGTCTCGAGGTTCTGATGGGTGGCGGCGATGATTCGTACGTCCACCTTGATCGGCGAGTGCCCGCCTACCCGATAAAATTCACCGTCGGCCAGCACCCGGAGCAACCGGGTCTGTGTGTCCTGCGGCATGTCGCCGATCTCATCGAGAAAAAGCGTGCCGCCGTTGGCTTGTTCAAAACGGCCGATGCGGCGGATGTGAGCGCTGGTGAACGCGCCTTTTTCATGTCCGAAGAGTTCCGATTCAACGAGTTCATGCGGAATCGCCGCCACGTTCAGCGCAACGAATGCAGACTGTGCCCGCGGACTGTGGCGATGCAGCGCCCGGGCGACGAGTTCCTTGCCGGACCCCGAAGCGCCGCGAACGAGGACCGTGACGTTGGAGTTGGCCAGCCGGCCGATGGCGCGGAAAACTTCCTGCATCGCAGGCGCCTGGCCGATGATTTCCTGCTCCGGCGCCGCCTCGGGGCTGGCCGGCGGCGCCTGCTCATCGTTGAGCGCCAGCGCGCGCTGGACGATGGCTACCGCCTCGTCAACGTCGAAGGGTTTCGGCAGGTACTCGAAAGCCCCGCTCTGATAGGCGTTGATGGCCGATTCGAGGTCGGAATGCGCCGTCATTATGATGACCGGCAGGCCCGGATAAGCCTCGTGGATCTGCTCGATGAATTTCAGCCCGTCCATACCCGGCATGCGGACATCGGTGATGACGGCACAGGGTCGGTCGTCGTGCAGGTGGTGCATGGCATGGTCCGCTGATGCAAAGGCCGTGATGGCGATGCCAACCCGGCTCATTGCGCGTTCGAGAACCCAGCGTATGGAGCGGTCGTCATCGACCACCCACACGCGGTTGTTGCCCTGCTGGTGTCCGGTCGCGGTGTCGGTCATCTCAGCCGTCATTGACGGGCTCCTCCAGGGGTAGAAAGACGGAAAAACAGGTTTTGCCTGGTCGGCTGACACACTCGATGACGCCGCCATGCTGACTGATAATGGATTGGGTGATCGCCAGACCCAGGCCAGTGCCCTGCGGTCGGCCGCTGATCATGGGGACGAAAATCTGTCCGACCAGGTCTTCCGCGACGCCGGGGCCGTTGTCGGTGATGTCGATCTGGGCGACCATGCGGTGCAGGACCGTGCGGATGGTGAACGTTCTGACCACACGGGTGCGCAAGGTGATCACGGCCTCGCCATGGGCCGGTGGTTGTTCATCGAGAATCTGCCAGGCGTTGCGAACGATATTCAACAACGCCTGGATGATCTGCGACTCGTCACCCTGGATTTCCGGCAGGCTCGGGTCATAGTCTCTGACGAATCTGACCTGCCCCGGCATTTCCGCATCCACCAGCCGCACCACGCGCTCGAGCAGTTCATGGATGTTGCTGGGCGCGATGCGCGGCTCACGGCTCGGACCGAGCAGGCGATCGACGAGTTCGGAGAGCCGGTCGGCCTCCTGAATGATGATCCCGGTGTACTCGGTGTGGGCGCGATTTTCGAGTTCACGCTCGAGCAGTTGGGCCGCACCCCGCAAGCCGCCGAGCGGGTTCTTTATCTCGTGCGCCAGTCCGCGCACCAGGCGGCGTGTGGTTTCTTCGGAAGCGAGGAACTGATCGTCCCGGTTGATGCGCACCAGCCGATTGATCGGCTGTAACTCGATGATGAGGCAACGGTTCGCCGTATCGAGCGAAACCGTCAGATCCGCCGTGACCTCCGCCCCCGAACGGGTGCGGAACTCCGTAGCGCGACGTGTGATCGATTGCTCAGAGGTGAATATTTCGGCGAAACGGTTGAATGCTTCCACGCCATCGTTGTCCGGGGTGTCGCTGAGCAGGTCCAGCACACTGGACCCTATGGACTGGTGTTTGCTCGTGCCGAAGATGGCTTCTGCGGCGCAGTTCATGTAACCGATCGTGAGCGCTTCGTCGACCACGACGAGCACGGCGGTGGTGAGCGCGTCCAGTACCGCTTCAGTAATCAGGTTTGGGTCCCTGCTTCCGTTCATGAATTTATCGTGTGACTCGCCCATGCGAAGGTACGAGCAAGAAATGGTCCAACTTTGGGTGGTGAAGTTAGTGAGCGCTCACTGACTGGCTGCGGTGAGTCTTTATGGTAGCTGTTGAATCCTACCCAGCCTCAATCTGTCACGAGTGACGGCCTAGTATGCACCAGATTAGTGCGTTGACAAGCTTACCTAATCCCTGTGATCGCGCTAGTTGCCAGATCGGGCGGGATTCGGCCTCGACGGTGGCGGTGCAATTGGGTTGACGGGACGGGCTGGATTCCCCCCGGCGACTCGCAGCAGGTGGAACGTGGAAGGTTCTCCGCTCATGAGGACTTTTCCGGCCGCATCCACCACGTCCACGCGAGCGACGTGAGTGCCCCGGTCGACGTTGGTCAAATTGAAGTAAGGGGTGCGCGTGACCTGTTGCACAGTCGAGTCGATGACGAGCTGCAACTGGTGGCCGGTGCGCAAACTGGGAACGATCTCGGCTGTCAGCGTCACGTTACCGGCATTCTCGCGCACACTTTCATCGTCTGCAGGAGAGGTGATGCGGGAATACTGATAGCTGAACGCCACGACTTCGCTCTCAGCGTCCGGGTCCACGATCCACGCGTTGGGATCAACGCGAAGCGCTTCGGGCGTTTCGAACGAATTCGGTGCAGCGATATCCACTTCCACCGTTTCGGCGTTCTCGCCTGCGCGTGGCGGAATATCAGTGAACACGACGTTGCCATTTTCATCCGTGTGCTTGTAGATCTGTGCAGCCGCCGCGGAGTTCGCCAGCAGCAGCGCTGCAATGAGGACGGCGGCGCTTACAGCCGCGACATTGGCGGCCGCGGTGCCCGCCAATGTATTTTCGACAAGTCGGCCGACAAGATTATTGCCTTTAACTATCGCGCTGGTTCGCATGGATCAACCCATCACTACGATGTGGATGCGTATTTTGAACCTTCGAGCGGCAAAGAAAAGCCCCAATTTGCAAGCAAATTGGGGCT
>SMVA01420784.1_pt1 | contig 19945 bp, 14 predicted proteins | sample 2456451 | NCBI WGS metagenome assembly SMVA01 (sample SAMN11095933, study PRJNA526329) | marine sediment metagenome | biome: Marine sediment; feature: Surficial sediment; material: Deep marine sediment; isolation source: Hadal surficial sediment | place: Pacific Ocean | collected 2014-05 | depth... | reverse complement strand
CTTTCAATAAATTCAACGGCTTTATCTGCAGCAGCTTTCTTTTCAATGACTAAATCAAGATTTATTTTTTGCATATCTCAAGATTAAAATTCTGAATTTGACTATATAAAATCGGGTTTCTTTTTACACTAAACAAATACCTGTTGCTTTTCTAAAATCCGATATAGAAACAAAATTAATGGTTTTTAACAAATATTTGAGCAAGGTTATTTCTCATTTTAGATTTAACTCAATATTTATAGGTTTTAATTTTATAAAATTAATTTTCAGTGGATTAATTGTTTTTAGTTTGTATGTTTTCACAAAGTTATCCCTGAAGAGTTAGTTTAACTTCTGAAAAATTGTTTTTGATCTGTTAATTAATGTTAATTAAACTGGCAAGGGTGCATAACGTAGTCTGTAATAAGCGCTCTGAAAGAGTTGTACGTTTTTAAGCGGGGCTGATATTTGTATTATCATATATCTTGTGTGAAATACTACTTTACCTGCTAATTTTAATAATTGATATCTCAGCGCCTTTACTGTCTTGGTGTGATATTCTTCCGGCAAACTGATTGTCTTTATCTCCTGCGGATAATTGTTTCGACATTTTTTATAAATTCTAATAATCCGCTCTGTGGTGATTGGTTAGCTTCCCTAAATTCACTCCCCACCACCATAGCGTTTTCTGAAATTATACCAGGCACTGGTTGATATCCATATATTCCCTTGTATGTCTTTTTTGAATCTCCTTTTTCTGCTTCTATTATTGTTGCATCTATATCAAGTATCTCTCCTTGTTTGGGCATAGCACTAAATATTAGTCCCGTTATTTCTAACAGAATCTTCTCAGTTTCTTTCCCCCTCCATATCTTCTTAACCAATCTCCTATGGCATCACTGCTTGGGAGCTTCATCTCTTTTATCATTTCCTGATATGCCTGGTCATTCATAAGATGATTTACATCTTCTAAATGTACAGCCCCATCTAAAAACATATAGACTAATGTCATTATATAATCGCTGGCTTTTATTGCTCTGTTACTCCTTGGTTTCGGAAACTTTTTATCTGTTGCTTCTCTTATTTTTAGCCGCTTTACTATTTGTTCTATTAATGGTAAGCCTATAGGATTGCTTAATTCTTTCATTACTTCGTGTTATCTTTATCGGTTTTATGCCTTTTAACATCGATTGTTCTCCGGTTTTATTCGCCTATATGGTGATTTTTGCTTCTATATCGGATTTTAGATTTAACAATAAATTAAACATCCATTCAGCGTATAATATTTTACTTACTGGGTAGAAGGTTCTACTCATAGGTTGTAAAGATGTTACCCCGGTTGAAGATAAAAAACATACTGTACTATCCTATTTGCTTTCATAAAACTTTCCAAATCCTTTTAACCCTGAAACGACTATCAATTTTAGTCGTCCGGAAAAAGAAAGAATAGAGATAAACAATGTTTGGGTTTAATAAATTAACGTGGAAAAGTTCGTAACACTCATTTCAATTTTGCAAAGTCTTCCCTGTATAAAAAAACAAAAGCAAAAAACTAATTTTTAAACTTGACATTTAAATAAATAAATAATTAACTTCCCTTTCAATTATTTGATAATTAAAAATATTCAATATGAAATTAACAAACACCATAATCGACATCATTAACCTGCTCATTATTCAATGATGACGGAATGGTATTAGAATTTTATCAGCCATTCCTATTAAGAATGGCTTTTTTATTTTATAGGCAAACTGAATTTTGAAAAACTTAAATGTAAATATCGTTATTCTCATTCAAATTATTATCGGGATACTATTACCCAAATATAAAAAGTGAGAATAGCGTAAAATAATTATAATCATAAAGCTCTTCTCACTCACGAGAAGGGCTTTTTTTATATTCCTCAAATTGAATAATTACAAAAATGGAATTAAATAAATACAGCAGATCAGTTACTCAAGATGATTCTCAACCTGGATCACAGGCAATGCTATACGCTTTAGGATTAAATGAAACCGATCTTAAAAAACCATTCATTGGCATTGCAAGCACAGGCTTTGATGGCAACCCGTGTAATATGCATTTAAATGCTCTTGCTCAACACGTAAAACAAGGTGTTATCGATTCGGGATTAGTCGGGCTGGTATTTCATACGATTGGCGTTAGTGACGGGATTTCAATGGGTACTCCCGGAATGCGTTATTCTTTACCATCAAGAGATTTAATTGCTGATTCCATTGAAACAGTTGTACAAGCCCATAGCTACGATGGTCTTATCTCTGTTGTTGGATGTGATAAGAATATGCCTGGAGCACTGATTGCTATGTGCCGTTTAAACAGACCATCAATTTTGATTTATGGCGGCACCATTGCATCCGGAAATTACAATAACAAAAAACTTGATATAGTATCAGCATTTGAAGCGTGGGGTGAAAAAGTAGCTGGAAAAATTGATGAGCATGAATTTAAAAATATTATACGCAATGCCTGTCCAGGCCAAGGTGCGTGTGGTGGAATGTATACAGCAAATACTATGGCATCAGCTATTGAAGCATTAGGCATGAGTTTACCGTTCAGTTCTTCCACACCAGCAGTTGTTTCCGGCAAAGAGGAGGAGTGTGTGTCTTCAGGAAAAGCTATTTTGAACATTTTAGAACAAAACCTGACCCCGGGTAAAATCCTTAACAAAAAATCCTTTGAAAACGCAATTACTTTAGTAATAGTACTCGGAGGATCAACGAATGCTGTATTGCATCTGCTGGCTATTGCAGATGCAGCTAATATTGAGTTAGACCTTGAGGATTTTCAACGGATTAGCGATAAAACTCCATTTCTTGCAGACATGAAGCCCAGCGGGAAATATTTGATGGAAGATTTACACAAAATTGGCGGTATCCCTGCTGTAATGAAATATCTTTTGGAAAATGACATGCTTCATGGGGATTGCAAAACTGTGACCGGCAAAACAGTTGAAGAAAATTTAAAAGATGTCCCATCGCTCAAAGATGGTCAGGATGTTATTGCTTCCATTCAAGACCCAATTAAAAAAACCGGACATATACAGATTCTGTATGGAAATCTTGCTGAACAAGGCGCCGTAGCAAAAATTACCGGAAAGGAAGGATTAATATTCCGTGGACCGGCTATTGTATTTAATTCTGAATACGAGGCAAATGATGCTATTAGTGCCCGAAAAATTAAAAAAGGTGATGTAATAGTCATACGTTACGAAGGACCAAAAGGAGGTCCGGGAATGGCTGAAATGTTGAAACCAACTGCTGCAATTATGGGTTGCGGTTTGGGAAAGGATGTGGCACTTATAACCGATGGGAGATTCTCGGGTGGAACACATGGTTTTGTTGTAGGTCATATCTCGCCTGAAGCACAAAAAGGAGGAATGCTTGCCCTGGTGCAGGATAGTGATATGATAACTATCGACACGAAAAATAATTTAATCGAATTAGAAATTTCAGAAGCAGAAAAAGATGAAAGAAGAAAAAAATGGCAGGAGCCAGCATTAAAAGTGAAACGTGGTGTGTTGTATCGTTACGCTATTTCGGTATCGTCAGCATCACTGGGATGTATAACTGATAAAAATAAAATTTAATAATATTTCAGGAGCATAGCCTATGAAAGAGGCTGTAATATCAAAAGCAGTATTGTCAGACAACTCAGAGGATTCTAATTTTACTGAAACTGATAAAGATATAGGTATTAGAATAACAGGTTCTGAAGCCGTGGTTAAATCCCTTCTTGCTGAAGGAGTTAATACAATATTTGGTTATCCCGGTGGAGCCATAATGCCGGTGTATGATGAACTTTATAAGTATCAGGATCAATTGCATCATGTACTAACCAGACACGAGCAAGGAGCTGTACATGCAGCGCAGGGTTACGCACGTGTTTCAGGAAAAGTAGGTGTGTGTATAGCTACTTCGGGACCAGGCGCTACAAATCTTATAACAGGAATAGCAGATGCTTATATAGATTCAACACCAATTGTTTGTATTACTGGACAAGTAGGAAGTCATCTGCTGGGTACAGATGCTTTTCAAGAGACTGATGTTATTGGTATTACAATGCCCATAACAAAATGGAATATACAGATAACACAATCTGAAGATATTCCTGTGGTATTTGCAAAAGCTTTTTACATTGCAAAAAGTGGTCGTCCAGGACCCGTTTTAATTGACATTACTAAAGATGCTCAATTTAACGAATTGGATTTTGAATATAAAAAATGTACAAATATCCGCAGCTATATTCCAATTCCTGTAATGAAAATGAGCAGGATTGAAGAAGCAGCAAAAATTATTAATAATGCGGAGAAACCTTTTGTTTTATTTGGTCAGGGTGTTATCCTGGGAAAAGCAGAGGAAGAATTTAAGCAGTTTATTGAAAAGGGTGGATTACCTGCTGCCTGGACTATACTTGGATTGTCTGCTCTGGAATCCAGCCATCCATTAAATATGGGTATGTTAGGAATGCATGGTAATTATGCTCCGAATAAATTAACTAATGAATGTGATGTTCTTATTGCTGTTGGTATGCGTTTCGATGATCGGGTAACGGGTGATGTTTCTCGCTATGCAAAGCAGGCAAAAATAATCCACATAGATATAGATAAAGCAGAAATTAATAAAATTGTAAAAGCCACAATCGGAATCCATGCGGATGTAAAGGACGCACTGCCGATGCTTACAAATCTCATCGATAAAAAAACGCATACAAAGTGGATAGAGGAATTTTACAAGCTGCAACAAATTGAAGATGAGAAAATTATTCAAAATGATATTTTTCCAACTCAGGGAGAAATAACAATGGGAGAAGTTATTCACATTATCTCTGAGAAAACTGAAGGAAATGCAGTTATAGTTTCAGATGTGGGTCAACATCAAATGATTACCTGTCGTTATACAAAATTCAAACAGAGTAAGAGCAATATAACCTCCGGTGGGCTTGGTACAATGGGATTCGGGCTTCCTGCCGCATATGGGGCTAAATTAGCTGCCCCAGACCGCACCGTTGTTGCAATTATTGGCGATGGTGGTTTCCAAATGACAATACAGGAACTTGGGACAATTTTACAAACAAAGGTAAATCTTAAAATTGTTGTCTTAAATAATAATTTCCTGGGTATGGTAAGACAATGGCAGGAAATGTTTTTTGATAAGAGATATGCTTTTACAGTTATGGATAATCCGGATTTTGTTGCGATTGGGCATGGTTACGGAATTAAAAGCAAAAAGATTGAAACCAGAGATGATCTTAGTATGGATATTCAAGAAATGCTGGACTATGATGGGGCTTATTTGCTGGAAGTAATTGTCGGCAAGGAAGACAATGTTTTCCCAATGATACCCACTGGTTCATCAGTGGCAGAAATTAGATTAGATTAATTATTATTTGGAGAAATTATGAAAGAACAATTTACGATATCAGTATTTACGGAAAATCGTATCGGGATATTAAGTCATATCTCAATTATTTTTACCAGGCGACATATAAACATTGAGAGTATAACGGCATCAAAAACTGAAGCGCAAGATATATATCGCTACACTATTGTTGTAACGGAAACAAGAGATATGGTTAGAAAAGTTGTGAGGCAGATCGAAAAACAAATTGAAGTTTTCCAGGCTTACTATCACACATTAGATGAAATAATTTACCAGGAAATTGCCCTTTACAAGCTGCCAATTAAAGTTATAAAAAAAGGAGCAGAACTAGAGAAAATCATGCGCCAGCATCATGCACGAATTTTATCCGTTGAAGAAGAATTTCTAATTGTTGAAAAAAGCGGGCACAAAGAAGAGACACAAGAATTACTCGAACAACTTGAACCATTTGGCGTTATCGAGTTTGTTCGTTCAGGAAGAGTAGCAATCATAAAATCGATGTGGCGGTTTAATGAATCTTTGCATGAAATGGAAAAACACAAACAGGAAACTCTTGTTTGAATATAAAATTTTTAAAATTAAATACTGACAAAAATAGAGTAAAAAGAAATCTATTATGAAATCATTTTATGTTCTTAATGAAATAAATTTTAAAACCAATAAAGGAAAATAGAAGATATGTCTGTAATTAACTTTGGCGGTGTAGAAGAAAATGTAGTTACCCGCAATGAGTTTTCTTTAGAGATGGCTCTTGATGTATTAAAGGATGAAACGATAGCGGTAATAGGATACGGTGTCCAGGGTCCCGGACAATCATTAAATTTAAAGGACAATGGCTTCAATGTTATTGTCGGTCAGCGGAAGGATTCAAAAACATGGAATAAAGCAGTCAGAGATGGTTGGATACCCGGTGATACTTTATTTGAAATAGAAGACGCAGTTGAAAAAGGTACTATAATTGAGTATCTCCTTTCAGACGCTGGACAGATATCACAATGGGCAAAAGTAAAAAAACATTTAAAACCTGGTAATGCTTTGTATTTCTCACATGGTTTTGGAATAACCTATCAAGAGCAGACAGGTATTATTCCACCAAAAGATATAGATGTTATTCTTGTAGCACCAAAAGGTTCCGGTACATCATTGCGCTCATTGTTTTTAGAAGGCAAGGGACTAAATTCGAGTTTTGCCATATATCAGGATGCAACAGGCAGGGCAAAGGACCGCGTTAGTGCGCTGGGTATTGGAATTGGCTCCGGGTACTTATTCGAAACAGATTTTAAACGTGAAGTATATTCTGATCTTACTGGTGAGAGAGGAATCTTAATCGGTGCGCTTGCCGGTTTGTTTGAAGCACAATACAATGTTTTACGAAAAAACGGACATTCCCCATCTGAAGCATTTAATGAAACAGTTGAAGAATTAACGCAAAGCTTAATGCCTTTTGTTGCTGAGAAGGGAATGGACTGGATGCTGGCGAATGTATCTACTACGGCTCAACGGGGTGCATTAGATTGGCGCCATAAATTCCGTGATGCTGTATCACCTGTTTTTGATGAACTTTATGATAGCGTTGCCAATGGAAATGAAGCAAAAATTGTTATTGAAGCCGGACGAAAACCTGATTACCGGGAAAAATTAGAATTAGAATTAAAAGAAATGAGAGAATCAGAGATATGGCAGGTAGGAGAACAGGTAAGAAAATTACGTCCTTAGTAATCATTTTAATTGAAATAATTATTTGAATGGACACTGTATAATTTATTAACTACTTGTTTGAAGATAGAAATATAGACTTTATGAGTTTGTTAAAATAGATACTAAATAAATTTTATGAAAACGGAGATTGAAATATGCCACAAAAAATAATCTTACTTCCCGGCGATGGAATCGGACCAGAAGTAACGGAGGCGGCAGTAAGTGTATTAACGTATGTTGCTAATAAATTTAATGTGGAAATCAGTACTAAAGAGAAATTGTTCGGTGGTGTATCATACGATAAATTCGGCACCCCGCTTACCCAGGAAACTTTGCAATCTTGTTATGATTCTGATGCTGTTCTTCTTGGTGCAGTTGGCGGTTATAAATGGGAATCTCTGCCACATCATTTAAAGCCGGAAGCTGCACTATTAAAACTTAGAAAATCTTTGGGATTATTTACTAACATTCGACCGGCAAAAGTCTATCCGGCTTTGATTGATTCTTCATCTTTGAAAAAGGAAATACTTGAAGGAACAGATTTTATTGTTTTCCGTGAATTAACCGGCGGAATTTACTTTGGCGAACCGAGAGGTTATGATGAAGATAAGGGATGGAATACTATGCTATACACAAAATTTGAAATAGAGAGAATTGCCCGTATGGCTTTTGAAGCAGCTTCCAAACGAAAACATGTAGTTACTTCGGTTGATAAAGCAAATGTGCTTGAGTGTTCCCAGTTTTGGAGAAAGGTGGTGGAAGAAGTAGCAAATAATTATTCCACAATAGAATTAAAGAATATGTATGTAGATAATGCTGCAATGCAGATTGTTCGGGATCCAAAGCAATTTGATGTCATACTCACATCAAATTTATTCGGAGATATAATAAGTGATATTTCGGGAACGATTACAGGAAGCCTGGGTATGCTCCCGTCAGCAAGTCTTGGGTCAACTTATGCTCTTTATGAACCTGTGCATGGCAGCGCTCCGGATATCTCCGGTCAGAACATAGCCAATCCAATAGCAAGTATTGCGTCTGTTGCCATGATGTTTGAACATACTTTTGATATGTACAAAGCAGCAGAACTGATATTCAATTCTATTGAACGAGCTTTAGATGAGGGTTATAGAACAGCGGATATCGGAAATGAAGAGAATAATATCGTCGGAACAACAGAGATGACAAAAATTATTATACAAAAATTTGAAGAAATATATAATGAACAGGCTTTAGGGGTCTTTACATTATAGATAAGTAAAAAAGAATAACCAAACCAGGGAAAAAATGACAGATAAAGTAATAGTTTTCGATACAACATTAAGGGATGGTGAACAATCTCCCGGAGCTTCATTAAATATATTCGAAAAGCTGGAGATTGCTAAACAGCTTGAGAAATTAAATGTTGATGTTATTGAAGCAGGATTTCCCGTTTCTTCACCTGCACAGTTTGAGGCAGTTAAGAGAATTGCGGGTGAAGTTGGAGTAAGAATTGCCGCTCTCTCACGTACAAAAGAAATTGATATAAAAACAGCTTATGAAGCAATTCAAAATGCTGATAAAAAAAGAATACATACTTTTTCAAGTACTTCAGACTATCACATCCTTGGTAAATTCAAGAGTGATCGATATGGAAAATCACTCGAAGAAAAACGGCAAACAGTAATTCGCATGTCCTACGATATGGTTCAGTACGCAAAAACTTTTTGCGATGATATCGAATTTTCTGCTGAAGATGCAGGAAGAACTGATATTGGTTATTTAGCCGAAGTTATTGAGGCTGCAATCGAAGCAGGTGCAACGACTGTCAATATCCCCGATACTACAGGATACACAATGCCTTCTGAATTCGGTAATAAAATTGCTGAATTACGAAGACGCGTAATAAATATTAAAAATGTAATAATCAGTGTTCATTGTCATGACGATCTTGGGCTGGCTGTTGCAAACTCCCTGGCCGGTGTTGAAAACGGCGCAAGACAGGTTGAATGTACAATTAATGGTATTGGAGAACGTGCCGGCAATGCTTCTTTAGAGGAATTTGTAATGGCTTTAAAAGTTAGAAACGACTTATACAATTTATCTACTAATATCACTACAAAAGAAATTTATAATACCAGCAGAATGGTTTCCGCCTTTACCGGTGTTATTGTTCAACCAAACAAAGCCATAGTGGGTGAAAATGCATTTGCTCATGAGTCGGGCATACATCAGGACGGAATGCTGAAAAACCGTGAAACCTATGAAATAATGACACCCGAAACAGTTGGTGTTAAAAAAACAAAAATCGTTTTGGGAAGGCATTCTGGTAAACATGGGTTGAAAGCACGCCTACAAGAGTTAGGGCATGAATTAACCGATAAAGAATTACAAAAAGTATATGAGCTGTTTATAAATCTGGCAGATAAAAAGAAAGAAGTTTTTGATGAAGACTTACGAGCATTGATGGGAGATGAAATTAAAAAAGAACAAGGTTACTATGAATTAGTTTATATTAATGTAAACTCCGGCACAAATTCAATCCCTACGGCAACTGTTACAATTAAAGGGGACGATACAGAATATTCCGATTCTGCCACAGGAGACGGAACAGTTGATGCACTATTTAATGCAATAGACAGAGCACTGAACATTCAACCCAAAATAGAATCGTACCAGGTAAGGTCTGTAACTTCGGGAAGAAAAGCTCTTGGTGAAGTAATTGTACGGATTAGACAAGAACAACAATCGTTTAACGGCAGGGGGGTATCTACAGATGTGATCGAAGCAAGTGGTAAAGCTTATATTCAAGCGATTAATCAACAAGAGATATTCAAAGCAGAACTAACAATGCTTCATAATGAAGATTCGTTTTCTAAAGTAACTTAAAGGAGAATACTTAAATGGGAATGACAATAACTGAAAAAATACTTGCGAGATCGGCAGAGAAAAAAACTGTAACGCCGGGCGATAATATCTGGTTAAATGTTGATGTTTTAATGACACACGATATATGCGGTCCGCCAACTATTGCAATATGGAAAAAAGAATTTGGTGAGAATGCCAAAATTTGGGATAAAGATAAACTGGTTATATTTCCGGATCATTACATCTTTACAGCAAATAAGCACGCCAATAGAAATGTTGATATTCTCAGACAATTCGCTAAGGATTATCAGATTGAAAATTATTATGATGTTGGAACAGATCGATATAAAGGAGTATGTCATATTGCATTGGCTGAGGAAGGTTACAATGTACCCGGGACTGTATTATTTGGAACTGATTCACATACATGTACTTCCGGCGCATTTGGAATGTTTGCAACTGGTGTTGGAAATACAGATGCAGCATTTATTCTTGGTACAGGTAAAATTTGGGAGAAAGTTCCTGAGTCAATAAAATTTATCTTTAACGGTAAACTTCCGGAATATTTAACAGCAAAAGATCTTATGCTCAAAATACTTGGTGATATTACAACCGATGGTGCTACCTATCGTGCTATGGAATTTGATGGTGAAACAGTATTTGCTCTATCAATGGAAGAAAGAATGACCTTAACAAATATGACAATTGAAGCAGGGGGAATGAACGGTATTATTGCTGCCGATGAAGTTACTATTGACTATGTAAAACAAAGAACGGATAAACAATTCCAAATTTTCAACAGCGATCTTGATGCAGAATATCATAGTAAATACGAATATGATGTTGAAATAATTGAGCCGCTTATTGCAAAACCGCATAGCCCGGATAACAGGGACACTGTTCAAAATGTTTCCGGAACCAAATTAACAAAGTGTTATATCGGTTCGTGTACAGGTGGAAAAATTACGGACTTTCGTAATGCGGCAAAGTTTCTATTTGGAGAGGAAGTTAAAGTACCAACTTTCATTGTTCCGGCAAGTACCGAAACCGCAAATCAACTTGAAACAGAAACGATAAGCGGTATTTCTTTAAAAGAAATATTTGAAAAATCCGGATGTGAAATAGCTCAGTCTTCCTGCGCAGCTTGTCTTGGAGGACCGGATGATACTTTTGGAAGAGCAATTGATAAGGATATTGTAATATCAACCACAAACAGAAACTATCCGGGAAGAATGGGAAGTAAAAAATCTGAAGTTTATCTGGCTTCTCCATTAACAGTGGCTGCTTCGGCCATTAAAGGTGTAATTACTGACCCAAGAGATTTTCTTTAATTAATGAATTCTTTCTAAAAAGGTAAATTTATGAGTAAGTGACATAATTATAAACCGTTAAAACGGTTAAAAAAATTGTTCAGTTGTCATTAACCCACGACTTAAGTCGTGGGTTAATGAGACCAAAATAAAAACCTGAACCGTTTTAACGGTTTTTATTAGTTTTTTTTAGCTGACTCATTAATAAAAATAAAGTATAAAATACAACTGATATTGGACAGTAAAAAAATGAAAAAAATAATTTATGGTAAAGCTTTTATCCTTGGAAAAAATATTGACACTGATCAAATAATTCCGGCAGAGCATCTGGTTTATAGTTTAACAGATGAAGATGAAGCAAAAAAGTACGGTCACTTTGCATTATCGGGTGTGCCAGCTTCTCAATCAGGTTTACCTAACGGGAGTATTCCATTTATCGATGATGATGAATACAAATCAAAATTTAATATTATAATCGGCGGCACAAATTTCGGTTGTGGTTCATCGAGAGAACATGCTCCATTTGCATTGCAAAAAGCAGGTGTTCAGGCAATTATTGCTGAATCATATGCCAGAATATTTTATCGTAACTCTGTTGATGGAGGATTTCTTGTTCCATACGAATCAATTGAAAAATTAATTGATAAAATAAAAACCGGTGATCTACTGGAAATTGATTTGGAGAATAATTCACTCAAAAATATTACCGAAAATCAAGTGTATAATTTAAAACCACTTGGAGATGTTTTGCCTATTATTCAGGAAGGGGGATTATTTGAATATGCTCGAAAAACAGGAATGATAATCTAAAAATAAAATTAATTAAACAAATGGAACACTTAACAAAAATTGAATTGTTTGACACTACACTTAGGGATGGAACACAAAGTGAAGGTGTGAATCTTTCCGTTCAGGATAAAATTTCAATCACACAGAAACTTGACGATTTCGGTATCGATATTGTTGAAGGCGGCTGGCCTGGGAGCAATCCAAAAGACGTGGAATTCTTTGAAAGAGTAAAGCAGATAAATCTAAAACATACCAGGATATGTGCTTTTGGATCTACAGCAAGATATCCGGATCAAATTTCCTCAGATAAAAATTTATTAGCTTTAATTAAAGCTGAAACACCTGTAATAACAATCTTCGGTAAATCCTGGAAATTTCATGCAGAAAAAGGATTGGGCTTAACTGAACAGGAAAATGAGGAACTAATATTATCATCAATTCTATTCTTAAAAGAGTACGGAAAAACAGTAATATTTGATGCAGAACATTTTTTTGATGGTTATAAAAATGACAAAGAATTTGCAATCAGAATGTTAGAAGCAGCAGTAAAAGGTGGTGCAGATGTAATTACTCTTTGTGATACAAATGGCGGATCACTTCCATCCGAGGTTTATAGCATCGTTTTAAGTGTAAAGAAAATTATTCATAAACCAATCGGAATTCATGCTCATAACGATAGTGAATTAGGTGTTGCAAATTCCCTAATTGCTGTTGAGGCTGGAGCTGTTCATGTACAGGGAACAATAAATGGTCTCGGAGAAAGATGCGGGAACGCTAATCTTGCTAGCATAATTCCAAATCTCGTTTTAAAAATGAATAGAGAAGTCAATCAACAAATTGATTTATCTCATCTTACATCGCTTTCAAATTTCATATCTGAAGTTTTAAATATTGTACCCAATACACATGCCCCGTATGTTGGCAAATCTGCATTCGCCCATAAAGGAGGAATTCATGTTAGTGCAGTAATGAAAGATAGTCGAATGTATGAACATATTCCTCCTGGTTCCGTAGGAAACAAGCAGAGAGTCCTGGTTTCCGATTTATCCGGGAAAAGTAATATAGAATACAAAGCTAAAGAATTTGGGGTTGATATAGTTGGAAATATAGGATTGAGCAAAAAATTAGTGTCCTCTATAAAATCACTGGAATATGATGGATACCAATTTGATGGGGCAGAAGCATCATTTGAATTACTTCTTGCTTCGGAAACAAAGGAGTTTTCACCATTCTTTAAAACGCTTGACTCAAAAGTGAACGTAATGTTCGATAATGAGGGACACACATCATCCGAAGCTGTACTTAAAATTGAAGTTGATGGAGAAGTAGAACATACCGCGGATAATGGCGTTGGACCTGTTGATGCACTTAATAACGCACTTCGCAAAGCGCTTATAAGATTTTATCCGGAGATATTGATGATAAAATTAATTGATTACAAAGTGCGGGTTCTTAATGAAAAAAAAGGCACAACAGCAAAGGTTAGGGTTCTAATAGAATCCAGTGATGGTGTTGATATTTGGTCCACAGTTGGTGTATCTGAAAATATTATCGAAGCAAGTTGGTTGGCTTTGTGTGATAGTTTTAACCATAAGTTATTCAAGTTGCAAAAAAGCAAAACGTTAAAGATGAGCTGATTATTGAGATCCCCTGCTTTTAATCTGATCTAAATCTATAATGCACTCAGTATTTTTTCACAAAACTTTTAAGTTATAACCGGATGATGGAAAATAATCCCAAACAATTGTTAAGTAATACAGAGTATCACGACGGTTGTGGTATCGGATTCATTGTAGAAACCACAGGTAAACCAAGCCGCAGAGTGATTGACTTATCAATTAAGGCATTGAAAAAAATGTCTCATAGGGGAGCGTATGGATCCGATGAAAAAACCGGTGATGGTGTAGGAATACTGGTCGATATTCCAAGGCAATATTTCGCAATGATCATTAAAGCAGTGCTGAACATAGATATCGATCAGAATAAGCCCTTGGGGATAGCAATGATATTTATTGAGGATTCAGAAGCTACAGGTATTGAAGAGGAAATTCAGTCAAATTGCAAAGAACTGAAAATAAAATATTTGGGACAAAGGGTTGTTCCTGTTAATTATTCTATTCTAGGCGAGATCGCTAAAGAGACTTGCCCTGAAATAATTCAATATTTTTTTGCAAATAAAGGTAAAACGAAAAGAGATTTAGAGACAAAATTATATTTGCTTCGAAAGTCAATCGAGGCATTTATTAACCTGAATAAAGGGACATCATTCATTTGTTCTCTTTCATCAAAGACTTTAGTTTACAAGGGCATGATGGGAAAAGGGCAATTGATTCAATTCTATCACGACTTGAATCAATTGAATTTTAAGGTACGTATGTCTGTTTTCCACGAAAGGTTTTCGACCAATACAATATCAAGCTGGAGTATGGCACAACCATTCAGAATGTTAGCTCATAATGGTGAAATAAACACAATTAAAGGTAACAGGTTATGGATGAAAACAAGAGAAGATTCTATCCATTCATCTTTCTGGGGTAAAAATATAGAAAAGCTCAAGCCCTTAGTTTCGCAATCAGGCAGCGATTCATTTAGCTTAGATAATATTCTTGAATTTTTAGTAATGAGTGGTAAAAATTTATTTCAGAGCATTATGATGCTTATCCCAGAGCCGTATCTATATAACTCCGATATGGATCAGAGTCTTAAAGATTTTTATGCCTTTCACGAAAACTACATTGAGCCCTGGGATGGACCGGCAGCTCTTATTTTTACCGATGGAGAAATAGTTGCAGCTAAATTAGATAGAAATGGATTGAGACCACTTAGGTACACCATAACTAAGGATGGATTAATAATAATGGCATCGGAGGCAGGTGTAGGGGATATAAGTTCAGAAAATGTTCTTATTCATCATCATATGAAAGCAGGTGAAAATTTTGCTGTACGATTAGATGGTAGTGGAATTATTTCGGATGATGAAATCCTAAATCAAGTTATTAAAAACGGAAGTTATTCGGAAACAATTAAAAATAATTTGGTTTCTATTGATAGAATTTCTGATGAAGAGGAGTTTAAAGAATTTTCTTACCCCGCTGAAGGGTTTGATAGAAGATTAAGAATTGCATTCGGAATTGATAAGGAAGATTTTGAACGATTCATTATTCCAATGTCCGAGTCTGGAAAAGAATCCGTTGGATCAATGGGTGATGATACCCCCCCAGCAATGATCTCTCAAACTCCTCCAAAACTTTATGATTATTTTAAACAATATTTTGCTCAGGTTACCAATCCTCCTATTGATCCAATCAGGGAAAGATACGTAATGAGCCTCGTCAGGTATATTGGAAGTGAGGAAAATTTATTATCCGAATCTGATGTTTACAAAGCAGCAATTCGTATCGAAAGTCCTGTACTATCTCCTACAGAAGTGAAATTATTATTAAAACAGTATGAATGGTTCCCCCATTCAATTATAAAGTGTCATCTTCATCCGGATGAAAACTTTGAGCAAAGGTTGAACATAATTAAGTCTGAGTGCGAGAAAGCTGTTTTAAACGGCACCAAAATAATATTCCTTTCCGACGAAGCAGTAAGTGAATCGAAAATGCCTATCCCAATGCTGTTAGCTGTATCGACAGTACATCAGCACCTTATAGAGAAACGATTAAGAAACAAAGTTGCTTTGCTGTGTTTTACAGGCGATGTTATAGAAGACCACCATGTAGCCTGCTTAATTGGCTTTGGAGCCAGTGCTGTTTACCCATATATGGCTTATGAATTAATAAGAGAACATTATAATGATGATGACTGGGTAACTAAACTTAGTAACTATAGATACGCGTTAGAAAAAGGACTGCTAAAAATAATGGCTAAAATGGGGATATCTACCGTTAATAGTTATCATGGAAGTATGCTATATCATGGAATTGGTATCTCTCAATCCCTTGTAAAGAATTACTTCCCCTCAGTCAAAAGTATTCTTGGTGGAATAGATTTAGAAACATTAAGGGAAGTTCAAAATAATAGAAGAGAGAAAGCATTTATCCTGAATAAAAAATTTGAAGAATATGGTAGATTCAGGTATCGGAAAAACGGGGAACAGCACGGTTTCTCACCAACAATTTTCAGAAACATACAAAATATAGCTTCGGGTAAAAATAATGTAAAAAATATAGAAACTGCTAAACCGGTATACATTAGAGATTTATTGGATATTGTAAGAGACGGCGAAATTCAAATAGATCAAATAGATCAAATTGAACAGGAAAAGGAAATACTCAGAAGGTTCGGCCTTGGTGCAATGTCTTTTGGTGCAGTCTCTGAAGAAGTGCATAGAACCCTGGCCCGTGCTGCTTCAATGATAAATATTAGGAGTAATACCGGTGAAGGCGGTGAGCAAAAAGATAGATACAGTATTTCAAATCCCGATAAAAGTGAAAATTGTTATGTTAAACAAATTGCAAGTGGCAGATTTGGAGTAACACCATTTTATTTATCCGCTGGCAGAGAGATTCAAATAAAAATGGCGCAGGGAGCAAAACCCGGCGAAGGCGGACAGTTACCCGGAGAAAAAGTTACACTTTCATTAGCAAATGATAGACACACAACTCCCGGTGTACCTTTAATTTCTCCTCCACCACATCACGATATTTATAGTATTGAAGACATTGCTCAGTTGATTTACGATTTAAAGCAAGTAAATCCGAGAGCAAATATATGTGTGAAATTAGTATCTCAGTTTGGGATTGGAATTATTGCAAGTGGTGTAGTGAAAGCGGGTGCTGATATTGTTCTTGTAAGCGGACACGATGGCGGTACGGGTGCTACACCATTAGGTTCAATGAAGCATACCGGGTTACCCTGGGAAATTGGGCTCTCTGAAGTGCATAGAACATTAACCGAAAATGGATTAAGGAAAAGGGTTGTATTAAGAGTAGATGGTGGTATTAAAAATGCAAAAGATATCATTGTAGCTGCTTTACTTGGAGCTGAGGAATATGACTTTGGAACTTCAGCCCTAATTGCACTTGGATGTATAATGGCCAGACGATGCCATTTAAATAATTGTCCTGCCGGTATTGCAACACAAGATCCTGAATTAAGAAAAAAATTTAAAGGTAAACCTGAAAACTTAGTAAATTATTTAAGAAATGTTACTCGCGATGTTAGATATTTACTTATTGAAATGGGTAAATTCAGCCTCGATGAAATTATCGGGAATAATGAATTACTGGAAATCAATGATTCTTATCATACATTTTTAAAGGACAACAAAATTGATCTCAGTGCAATTATAAAATCCAATAATAAGAAAGGTTATTTTTTAAATAGTAAAATTAAAATTAAACCGTTCAATGCTAATATTAATCAACACATTGATGAAGGAATAATAGAGGAGGTTAGACCCGCCATTATGACTCACGGCAGAGCTATTGTTAATAGGAAAATTGATAACACTAATAGAGCCGTTGGTGCAGGATTATCCGGTCTTATCTCTTTTCTCTATGGTCAGGGTGCATTTAAATGTCATATTCAATATAATTTAGAAGGATCTGCAGGCCAAAGTTTAGGTACTTTTCTTGTTGATAATATTGAAATTAGACTTATGGGTGTTGCAAATGATTTTGTTGGACGAGGAATGAGTGGTGGACTAATTTCAATAAGATTTCCACGCAATTTTAGAAAGTCTCTCGAAGGAAATACAATAATTGGAAATGTTGCTTTGTACGGGGCAACTGGTGGTGAATTGTTTGTTTCTGGCAAAGCCGGCGAAAGATTTGCAGTTCGTAATAGTGGTGCCGCTGCTGTAGTTGAAGGGGTTGGCAATCATTGCTGTGAATATATGACTCGCGGAGTAGTTATTGTTTTGGGAGAGGTGGGGAAAAACTTTGGGGCTGGAATGACAGGTGGTACTGCTTTTATTTGGAACACATGGGCTAAACTTGATAGTTGTATAAACAAAGAATATGTGAGATTGGATAAAATTAATTCTAATGATGAAGATTTGATACTCAAAACATTACACAACCACCAATTTCATACCGGTTCTACAATAGCAGATAAAATATTACTTAACTGGGATAAGCAAAAAAGTTTTTTTGTTAAAGTTGTTCCTTTAGCTCTTGATATGATTGATTTTAAAAAAATGTATAAGGAACAATATTTTAACAGGAAACTCCAGGTATTTAACGAATAATTTTAGAATAGTTTCTACAAGGTTTGTAGTTCTATAATTAAATTTATAACCTTACTATAATTCTCATTGAAAAGTTATAAAAAATTTTGTTAATAGAAGATAAATTATAAAAGCGCCAATCCGTATGGTCGGATAAGCGACTTATTGTTCTTACGGAGGAGCATAGGGGGCTAACTAAATTTTAAGCCCCACACCAAATACAAGGTAAACAGTTTCCTGTTTCGGATTCAGGATGAAGGAGACAGATAAGGGCATCTGGAGGGCTTCACCAAGCGTAATATCCTGTGAAGCCTTAAACCCGGTAGTTATAACGGCAAATTCTGTTGATCCATAATATTCAGCAGCTCCACCATCTGTGCCGCCAACAAAAATATCAAATCCGAATGCATCTATAGATGTAGAATAACCCACTTCCCAGTAAAGTGATTTAACGCTTGCTGGTTTAAATGTATATGCAAGGAATATCGAAATCGGGATGGAAGATGGTCCGGAATAGGTAACAGCAGCTTCCAAAAAATGTGCTGAAGTATCAGAAACGTCTGATAATTTATGGCCAGTAGTGAAGTAATAATCGGTGAATAATAGTCCGAAATCACCAGCAGATTCTGTAGAGATAGTATAACCTGCGTAAAAGTCAAGTTCATTAGTGCTGCCTCTTTCAGCAAATGCATAAGACCCCCATAAGCCTGCAGTTAACCCGCCGTAAGTTGCTTCAACTGTTGGTTGAATATTAAGAGTACCATTTATTTCCAAACCTCGCCAGATGTAGCGGGAAACAATATCTCCCCCTGCAGATAAACTAAAAGATGATTGTGCTTGTAAACTGCTTGTAATAATAATTATAAGTATAGTACTAAATAGTAATTTTATATTTTTAAATTGCATTATAAATCTCCTGATAAATCGTTTAAGAAACTTTTTCAAAATATGGGTATGCTTCCATTGCATGTTCTCCTATATCTAGACCGATATATTCTTCTTCCTGCGATACTCTTATTCCCACAGTTTTTTTAATTACAAACCACATTACTGAAGTTGATGAAACAACAAATGCACCTATTGTTAGTATTCCTACAGCCTGATGAAAGAGCTGTTCTAGTCCTGCTTTTTCACCAAAAATGCCAACTGCTAACGTTCCAAATATTCCACAAATTAAGTGTACTGATATAGCACCAACAGGATCATCAATTTTTATTCTATCGAAAATTATAACTGCAAATACAACAATAACACCTGCAATAAGCCCAATTATAATTGAGGAAAGGAGAGACATCAAGTCAGCACCGGCTGTGATTCCAACTAGTCCTGCAAGAATTCCATTCAACGTCATTGTTAAGTCTGGCTTTTTTAAGTAACTCCAGGAGGTTACCATTGCACCTATTGCACCAGCACTTGCGGCAAGCGAAGTAGTTACAGAACCAGAGAGACTAAACCGGGATCAGCTGAAAGAACAGACCCGCCGTTAAATCCAAACCAACCTAACCAAAGAAGGAATACTCCTATTACTGCCAAAGGAATATTATGACCGGGTATCGGATAAATTCTCCCCTTCATATATTTACCAATTCTGGGGCCCAAAAATATTACACCAGTTAGAGCACCCCACCCACCAACTGAATGTACCAAGGTTGAACCTGCAAAATCGTAGAAACCCAGGTTATCTAAAAATCCTCCGCCCCATTTCCACATTCCAGTAATAGGATATATTATGGCGACGAAAAATGTT
>SMVA01031098.1_pt1 | contig 19946 bp, 19 predicted proteins | sample 2456451 | NCBI WGS metagenome assembly SMVA01 (sample SAMN11095933, study PRJNA526329) | marine sediment metagenome | biome: Marine sediment; feature: Surficial sediment; material: Deep marine sediment; isolation source: Hadal surficial sediment | place: Pacific Ocean | collected 2014-05 | depth... | reverse complement strand
GATAACCACGGACTCGGCCTGTTCCCGATCATGCCGTATTTCATTTACCGGAGCCTGTCTGACGCCGATGTTGAAGCCGTCGTTGCGTACATGCGCAATCTGTCGCCGGTCAGGGCGGAACGGCCCGAACGTGTCATCGATTTTCCGATGAGCATGCTGATAGAAATGTTTCCCGAACCGCTGGATGGCCCGGTGCCGCATCCGGACCCGGCAGATCCGGTCGCTTATGGAGAGTACCTGGCCACGATTGCGCGCTGTGGATTCTGCCACACGCCGCGGCAGGCGAGGGGCAAGGAGGGTATCCCGGGTAAGGCCTTTGCCGGGGGGGTGCCGTTCCAGCTCGGTAGCCGGATCACGCCGTCAAAGAACCTGACGCCGGACGTGACGGGCATCGGCACGTGGACCCGGGACGCGTTCATCGCGCGATTCAAGCGCTTCGGCGAATTGCGGCCCGTGGATCGCCTCGAAGACAACACGCTCATGGACTGGAACGCGTACTCGGGCATGACCGAGGCGGACCTGGGCGCAATCTATGCTTTTCTGCAGACGTTGCCGCCTGTCAAATCGGTTCCCGTTAAATCAACAGGGGATTCTTATTAGTCGGCCCTTTTTTCGACACCGGGTCGCTCGCGGACGGGGGTTCGCGGCGTCCTTCGCCGATCATCGTGATCGAGTTCAGCACGGCGACGGCGCGCCTGAGTTTAGGGATGGTCTGGGCGACCGTCGGTCGCACGTCACGGACCCGGATGATCCCACCACCTTCGAGTTGAGAACACAGTTTGTCGAGCACCATGTAAGCCTCGCGCAGTTCGGCAGCCAGGTGGCGCAGTTCATTATTTTCTGATGCCCGGTTCGCAGCGGCATTATTATTCATTTTTAGTCCTCCATGCAGCCAGGGTAGACCTGTCGTTCAGCATACCCTGACGGCCCGTCGCCGGACGTTGGATGCGACATAACGCTGCATGACTGTTCAGTCAGCGGTTACGTTTTGCGGCCCCCTCGCCCGGAGCGCGAAAACCAGGCACGGCAGCATAATCACGGCGCCGATCAGGAAGGGACTGCTGTAGCCGAGCTGCGCGAACGCGACACCCGAGAACACGGGGCCGGCAACGCGGCCCAGGCTGCCGATCGCCTGAAATACGCCGAGGACGACACCGCGGTCCCGCGGCGTCGTCTCCTTGGATACGATGCTCGTCACGATCGGCGTAAAGACACTGTGCGCGGCCGACATGAAGGTCAGCGCAACGACGGTTGCGATCATGGTTGTCGCTGATGCCATGACGACGAGCCCGATTCCCATCGCCAGGACGGTCAGCAGCACGACATTCATTTCACCGATGCGCTTCGCGAGCAGCCCGATCAGCGTGAACTGCGCCACGACCCCGACCAGACCCGAGAACATGTAGAGGAAACCGATCTCGCTGGGCCCGCTGCCGAGTACGCGGTTGGCCCAGAGCGCGAAGATGGCCAAAAAAATCGTCCAGGCCATGTACAGCAGGAAAGCTGCGGCACCGATCAGCATCAGCGTGCGCACGCGCAGCGTGATTTGTAATTGCCGGGCGAGTCCGACCTGCGGCGCATCGTGATGGGTCAGGCGGTCTTCCGGCCGCATGCTCTCGGGCAGGAACAGCAGGACACAGATCCAGGCGATGAGGCCCAGCCCTGCAGCCGCGAATGCCGGCAGCGCGAAATTCGCTGATTGCACTTCGGTGCCGGCCAGCAGGCCGCCGATGCCGGGTCCGACCATGAAGCCGAGGCTGAAAGCGGCCGACAGAATGCCCATGGCTTTCGGTCGCTGTTCGGTCGTCGTGATGTCGGACGCATAGGCGAAGGTGACGCCGAGATTAGCGGCCATTGCGCCCGCCAGGCAGCGCGACACGATCACGAGCCAGAGGCTGTCGGCGATGCCGAGCAGAATGTGCGCGGCGACCGTGCCGAGGGTCGTCCACGCGAGAACCGACCGACGCCCATACCTGTCGCTCAATCGTCCGATGACCGGGGCCGCGAGAAATTGCATGAGCGAATGCAGCGCAACGATGAGCGTGATGATTTCGGGGCTGCCCCCGAAGCGTTCGATGTAGAACGGCAGCAACGGGATGATCAGGCCGAAGCCGAGCACGCTGACGAAGGTCACGAGGAACAGGGACGGCATGTACTTATATGAATTACAGCGCGTGACGGGCACGATTATAGGCGGGATTGTATACACAACGAGCGGGCCGGATTGACCGAAATTCGGACGGTATTGATTCGTGTTAACCAAAGCGTTGTGTATCGCCTGTCGGCATGTCACTCTGCGGCCCGCATTTTTCCGCGGATGATGATGATAAGTTTTTTGCCATGACTGATATCGGTTCAAGACTGAAACGCAAGCGACTGGAGTGTGGGCTCAATCAGAAAGCTGTCGCAGCCGCTGCCGGCGTGACGAATGCGGCCGTTTCGAAATGGGAGTCGAATGGCGGCGGCGCCATGTCGGCCATTGTGGCGCTCAGAGTTTCGGAACAACTCAACGTCAATCCATTCTGGTTAATCATGGGCAAGGGTCAGCCGACGGACAAAATCGAAATCCCGGATATTTCCGAGTCAGCCCAGGAACTCGCGCGCATGATTGACCGCCTGCCGCAGCGCGTCCGGGACGCGATTGACGGCCTTCTGCAGGCACTTCATCTATAAAAATCTCTCACGCGGTTCAGCCCCGGCGGACAGGGATCGTCAGCCCCGTTTAAATTGAAGCTTGGGCTGATTTTGCGTGGCCATTCGGTCTTGCGGCTAGTGCCGGGTCGGATTTCGCTGTTAAAGTGTGCTCTGACCCGTCTTGCCTGAGCGTCAGAGCCGCCGATGAATAACAAGAACTGGAGCTTTCCCGGAGTCCTGATCCGGTTCGCCGCGCTGTCGGTTATTGGGCTCGGTGGGTGCTTCCAACTCGATCCCGCAGGTTCCGAGGACCTCGCGCGCGGCGCCGCGAGCGCGGGTACGGTTACGGCGGCTGACCGGCTGCATCCGCCGTCGGCCACGGTGGCCCAGGCGGCCGGGAGGAATCCGCCGAGTTCTCTATCGGACGGCGAACGCGAACGGCGCCGGAAAGTCTCGCAGGTGATGGCGTTTTATCGCATTCAGTCCGGCATGACCGTGCTGGATCTCTATTCCGACGGTGGCTATTACACCGAGCAGTTGTCTTCTGTCGTCGGCCACTCGGGTCGCGTCGTCGCGTACAACAAGCGACCGGACCAACGCCTCACGGGCGTCGAGATCGAGAATCCGTATGCCGAAGGCCGATTCCCGAACGTCGAAGTCATTCTCAACGAAGACGGTCAACTCGATCTGCCGCCGGGCACATTCGATCTCGTGCTCATGATCCAGGTTTTGCATGACATCTACGCCGGAAGCGAGGTCGGAGGCGGGCCCAGCGTTGCGAACACCCTCGCCGAGATTTACCGGAGCATGCGGCCCGGTGCCGTGCTCGGTATCGTCGACCACGTCGCGGCGAAAGGCGCGCCGGCCTCGACCGGCGGTACGCTGCATCGTCTGGACCCGGGCCTCATCAAGCGCGACGTCACGGCTGCGGGCTTCCTGTTCGACGGCGAGAGCGACGTGCTGCGCAATTTCGACGACGATTACACCCAGCCCGTTTTCAACGAATCGATACGCGGCCGTTCCGACCGGATCGTGCTGCGGTTCAGAAAACCGGTCAGATAACCGGATACACAACGATCCACACAATGACAGGGGACAGACTATGAAACTTTACGGTGCACTGGCTTCGCCTTACGTGGCCCGGGTAGCGATGTTCGCGGCGCTCAAGGGCATTGATCTGCCGATGGAGTCGGCTCCGGGCGGCATGGGTTCGGACGAGTACAAGGCACTCAATCCGATCGGCAAGATTCCGAGCCTCGAGGTCGACGGCCGGTGTATTGCCGAGTCGGAAGTGATCTGCGAATACCTCGAAGCCGCCTATCCGGAACCGGCACTGCTGCCGCCCGACCCGCTCGGACAGGCGCAGTCGCGCATGATCTCGCGCATGACTGACCTCTATGTCGCGCCTCACAACACGCCGCTGACACGCATGCGCGGTTCGGGGGAGCGTGACCAGGCCATTATCGACAAGGGCGCCGAGGAATTCGCAAAGGCGTTTTCTTATATCGAACATTTCATGGGTCCCGGTCCGTTCGCGGTCGGCGATGCGCCGACGATTGGTGATTGCGCGCTGACGCCGTTCATCGTCATGCTGAAGCGCACGGTCTTTCCGCATTTCGACGAGGTTCAGGATCCGACCGAAGCCGGCGGCCGGCTCACGACGTGGTGGCAGGCGATTCAGGCGCATCCCGGGTGCAGCAAGGCCGCGGACGAATACGACCAGGCGCTCGAGGAATTTCTGAAGTGGCTCTGGGACATGCTGGCCAAGCGCAACGCGGCGTCGTGAAAATCAGGCCCGCCGGCGATCGCGACATCGAGGCGATTCACGTCGTCCATATGCTCGCGGTAAAGGGTCTGCAGGAGACGGACCCCCGCGCCGACGAACAGCGGGAAGGTGTAGACGAGTGGGTCGCCGAGCGCCGGCCGAGTGATATCGCCGAAGAGATGCGCAACGAGCACTTCGTCGTCATGGCGGACGATGCAGAGATCCTCGGCTTCGGTGCGCTGCATATTCCGAAGTCGGTCATCACATCGGTCTTCGTGAACCCGCGGCACCAGCGCTTGGGTATCGGCCGGGCCCTGCTGGCGGAACTCGAGGCGACCGCGCGCGAGGCGGAACTCAAGGTCGTGCAATTGCAGGCGACCGGCACGGCGATCGAGTTTTACCTTAAGACGGGCTACCAGTCCGACCCGCCCGTCGAACCCGGCGCGGACTGGGCGCGCATGAAGAAAGACGTGTCCTGAGACCCGGGGGATCGATATCATCACGGAAAAGGTTTCGGGGAGTGCAGTAAATGAAAAAAAGTGTCCCGATCAAGCCGTTCTGGTATTCGGACAAGATTGTCTGGCCCAAGACGGTCACGATCATCACGACGGTGAACGAAGAAGGCGTGCCGAACGCGGCGCCTGTATCGGGCATTATCCATTACGACAACATGGACGCGCAGCCGCGCGTGCTCGTCTGCATGCGGCGCCATGCCCACACGATGCAGAACATCATCGCTACGGGCGAGTTCGTCGTGAACTTTCCGTCCTACGATTACACCGACGATATTCTCGAAGCCTGCCGTTTTTACCCGAAGGGCGTCAACGAACTCGATTTCATGAAAATGGATACGGTACCATCGCAATCCGTCAAGCCGCCGACGCTCGTGCAGTCGCGACAGGCGATCGAATGTACGCTCGACAGATTCTACGAACTCGACAAGACTCAGGGTCACGCGATCGGCAACATCGTGAATATCATGGTCGACGAGGAACTCATCGAGATGTCACGCCCGGAGTTGGCCAAGGCCGTTGATCCGGTCATCACACTCGGCGACACGGGCAAGAGATATTTTCATTGGACACGCATCGGCGATATACAGGTCGATGAAGTAAAATCACCGCCGGCCGAAGAACAGGAACGCTTCAAATTCAAGACACAGCTGGACTGGCAAGACGGCGCCTGGGAACTGCTCCAGGCCGTGCCGACCGAGGTGCGGGCCATGGTCGCCGAGATGGCCGAGGGCATCGCCAAGGATGACGGCGAATCGGTCATGACGGACGCGCGCTTCCAGAAGATGGTCGACGACTACACGCCGCCGTCTCTGATGGACACGTTCGATTACAAATAGTCGGATCGCGCTCTGTTAATGCCATGCCGATTGTGGCGCATTCACAATTGCCGGCCTTCGCGACGCTGAATCGGGAAGGGTTCGATGTGGTCGCGGCTTCAGCTTCGTTGTCTTCTCTGCCGTCGTTACGCATAGGCCTGCTGAACCTCATGCCCGATGCAGCCGTGCAAGCGACCGAGCGTCAATTCCTGCGGCTCATCGACGCCTACGGCGCAGATGCGAATCTCTACGTCTATCCGTTCGCACTGGAATTCGACGATCGGGGCGAGATCGCACAGGCGCACATCGACGCGCATTATGCGAGATTGGAGTCGCTGCGCGAGGACGGCCTGGATGCGCTCATCATTACCGGCGCCAATCCCACGGCCGAAGACATCACGGCCGAGCCGTTCTGGGGATCGCTCATGCAAGTCATCGACTGGGCCAGGACAAACGTCGAGTCGATCATCTGTTCGTGCCTGGCGACGCACGCGGTGCTGCATCGCTATCACGGCGTCGAGCGTACAGAATTGCCGCAGCGTCGATGGGGCGTCTACGAGCACGATGAAATCGACCTTGCGCATTCGCTGCTGGCCGGCCTGTCGGCGCCGGTCATCGCGCCGCATTCGCACCGCTACGATATCTCACGCGCAGCCATGGAAGCGGCCGGGATCAAGGTCCTCGTCGCGAGCAAGACGGCCGGTGTGCACCTGGCCGTCAGCGACGATCAATTTCGCTTTATGTTTTTCCAGGGGCATCCGGAATACGATGCCATCAGCCTGCTCAAGGAATACAAGCGCGAGGTGCGGCGCTTTTTGTCCGGCCAGCGCTCGGAATATCCGCCGTATCCGGAGAACTATTTGAACGCGGAGGCCAGGGTACGCCTCGGCGATTATCGGCAGCAGGTGACCAAAACCAAATCCGCAGACGTGACGCTGCCCTTATTTCCCGAAGCTCCGCTTGCGGGATCGTGCGTCAATACCTGGGGGGAGGCGGGCCGAACGGTTTATCGGAACTGGTTGGCCGAACTCATCCGTCGCGCCTGAGATTCAGATGAGGCACCGGTTATTCAAATTTCTCGTTCCGCTGCTCAGCATTATTGCGTCCTTTCTTGTGCTCGAGATTTCGCTTCGCGTCTACGATGGTGAGTACGAATTCCGCAGTTTTCTGGGCGAAATCAGAACACTCTTAAACGCCGGCAAAGCCGTGACCTACGACCCCGAGCTGGGTTGGACACCCACAGTTGGCTACTCATCCGACAATAATTTCTTTGGCACGCAGATTACGATTTTGCGGGATGGCACACGATCAAATGGCCGACCGATTGGAAACCCACCGGCAAGCGCGGAAATCATCCTCGCCATCGGGGACTCGATGACGTTTGGAGAAGAGGTCGCCGATGGCGAAACCTGGCCGGCCCACCTCGAGCGGCTATCTGAAAGAACCGTTCTGAATGCCGGGGTTCCAGGATATGGTGTCGATCAGTCTTATCTGCGGACACGACAGTTGGTCGAAAAATATGACCCGGACATACTGATATTCAGCTTTATTGCAGATGATATTGGGCGTGCTGAAGCCTGGCTGAGATTTGGCGCCCCTAAGCCGTACTTTGAATTGATCGAAAACCAGTTGGTCTTGAGAAACACTCCGGTTCCACTGCGTGAAGAGACCGTATCCGGGTTCGAGAAGTTGAAGAGCATACTCGGATATAGCTATGCCGCTCACAAACTGATGATGATGAACCGATACAAGGCAGCATGGATTGCAAGGACAGGTTTATACCGGAAGGCACACGATTACGGCGCCGATATCGCATGCGTCCTGCTAAAAAATCTTGAGGAAATGGCTGCGCGCAGACGAATCAAGCTGTACGTTCTCGCGCAATATATGCGCAGCGATGGAGATCCGGAGTATGCGGAAAAGTTGGAACTTGTCGACGGTTTGCTGAGTTGTATTGGCGACCCCTCGACGACGGTCGTCGACTTGAGATATATCCTGGAAGCCACCTGGCGACTTGATAAAGACAGTTATAGACGGTTATTTAAAAGAGTTCACATGACTTCTGAAGGCAACCGGTTGGTGGCGGAAAGGCTGTTCGAGGTCATGCGCAAGAACCATGACCTCTGATGCGCTTACGAATATTGCTCGCGCAATAGCTTCTTATCGATTTTCCCGACACTCGTCTGCGCGATCGCATCGACAAACTCGACGTGCTCTGGAATCGCCCAGCGCGACAGGATGCCCCTCTTGACGTAGGTTGTGACGTGAGCCTTGACGGCCTCGGCGTCGAGTACCGCGTTTGCGTTTAAGACGATCAACGCCATCGGCCGCTCACCCCATTTTTTGTCGGGGATGCCGATGACGGCGACCTGACTGACACTGTAGAGTTGCGAGATAATGCCTTCGAGTTCGAGCGATGAGATCCATTCACCGCCGGACTTGATGACGTCCTTGATGCGGTCTGTGATGTTCACGTAACCGTCGGCGTCGATGGTCGCGATGTCGCCCGTGTGCAGGTAACCACCGCGCCAGAGTTCTTCCGAACGTTCCGTTTCCTTGAGATAGCCGGGTGTGAGCCACGGCGCGCGCACCACGACCTCGCCGGTCGCGTGCCCGTCCTGCGCCACGTCTTTCATGGCCTCGTCGACGACGCGCAGTTCGACGAGCGGCGCGGCGCGACCGGCCATGCAGCGAATGCGCACCTGTTCATCGGGCTCGCCGTCGAGCATGTCCCGCGTCAACTGCGAGGCCGTCAGGATCGGACAGGTCTCGGACATGCCGTAAGCCGCGAACACGTCGATGCCGAGATCGAGCGCCTGGTGCGCGAGGCCCTGCGGCATCGCTGCGCCGCCGATGATGACCTTCCAGCGACTGAGGTCGACTTGCTGCGCTTTCGGATGACTCAGCATCATGTGCAAAATGGTCGGCACGCAATGTGAGAACGTGACGTTCTCGGTGTCGATGAGATCGAGCAGGATTTCCGGTTCGTAGCGCCCCGGGTAGACCTGCCGTACGCCCATCAGTGTCGCGACATAGGGCAAGCCCCAGGCGTGCACGTGGAACATCGGGGTGATCGGCATGTAGACGTCGTCGCGGTGGAACCGCCCGTGGTCGCTGCTCCAGCCCAGGATGCCCATGATTCCGAGCGTGTGCAGCACGAGTTGACGGTGGCTGAAATAAACGCCCTTCGGCGGGCCGGTCGTGCCCGTCGTATAAAACGTCGTCGCACGCGTCCGTTCATCTAACTCCGGGAATTCGAAATCCGGGGCGGCGCCTTCGAGCAGCGGTTCATATTCGTCGTTCAATGCGACGATGCGCGCGTCGCGCTCGAACCGGTCGCGGATCTTGTCGATGATCGGCATGAAATCGCCGTGCACGAGAATCAGGTCGTCCTCGGCATGATTGATCGTGTAGAGGATCTGTTCGGGCGACAAGCGAATGTTGATCGTATGCAGGACCGCGCCGAGCATCGGCACGGCGAAAAAACACTCGAGGTAGCGGTGGCTGTCCCAGTCCATGACCGCGACCGTATCGCCTGGTTTGATGCCGAGCGCCGTGAGCGCGGCCGCGAGTTTGCCGATGCGCTGATTCAGCGTGACATAGCTGTACCGGATCTGATCGCGGTAGACGATCTCGTTGGCCGGCGTCTGCACGAGCGGCGTGTGCAGCAACTGCCTGATTAGCAGGGGGTAATCGTACGCCGATGCAGCAGGTTGTAGATCAATCATTGCCTTTGTTTTTGTCGGGACCCGGCCGGCTGAGTTTGTCTGTGGGGCGCGTCTCGTGTCAAGATCAATGTCCTGAGTCAGACGAGTCAACCCCACCGATGTCAGCTGCAAATCGCTCCAGACATATGACGCCCGAAGTTTTCGAGCAGATCACGGCGAAATGGGGCGCCATCTTCGATGCGGCCGCGCGCGGTGACATGCGCCGGGGCTGAAACTCTCGTCGGGGCCAGCGGTCTCAAAGAATGCCCATGAGAAATTTACCGGCATTGGCTCTCCTGTTACTTGCGTTGTCCGCCGGTCCGGCACCGGCCGAGGAAGCGCTGGGCGAAGAGTGGCCGGTCGAGCCGGTGAAATGCGTTCACATCGGGCGCATCGATAACACCGACATCATCGACGATCGCACGATCGTGTTCTATATGCGCGGCCGCGACATCTACCTGAACAGACTCCCGCATCGCTGCCCGGGTCTGAGGGTTGCCGACGCCTTCGGGTATACAACATCTCTGACGGTGCTCTGCAACGTCGATATTATTCGGGTGCTGCGCAGCTTCGACCGTGGCTTCCAGTCCGGGGTCGGCTGCGGTCTCGGCTTGTTCGAGCCAATCACAAAAGAGGAGATCGCACTGCTCAAGGATAAGACGATCGCGCCCGATGACGAAGCTGTCGCCGCCGAGATCGAAACTTCGATCAACGCATCCGAAGCGGACACAGAATAATTCTCGCCATTTCACTTCGTTTTTGGTCTCATAGAGCCATGAACGACAAAGCTGGAAAAGAAAACGAATATGTTGTTCTGATCACGGGCGCAAACCGGGGCATCGGGTTCGAATTCGTCAAGCAATACTTGGCCAAAGGCTGGTATGTCATCGCCGGCGTGCGCCGGCCCGATGCGGCGACGGATCTGCAAGCCCTGGCCGAGGAATACCCGCAGGTCACGATCGAGCCGCTCGATGTCTGCGACCTGAGCTCGGTCGATGCGCTGGCCGCGCGGCTCGAGGGTCAGCCGATCGATGTGCTGATCAACAACGCGGGCTTTTTCGGGGAGTTCGGCAACCAGGGGTTCGGTGCGCTCGATCACGATCAGTTCGACCTGTTCATGCGTACGAACGCGCGCGGCCCGTTAAAGATGTCCGAGGCCTTCGTGCCGCACTTAAAGGCCGGTCGTCAGAAAAAGATTGTCGCGATCACGTCACAGGCCGGCTCGTTCGAACTCGACAGCGGCGGGCTGCCGGGCATGTATTTTTATAAATCGAGCAAGGCCGCGCTGAACATGATCATGCGCAACGTTGCCAAGGACCTAAAGGAACACGGCATCGCGGTCGGCATCCTGTCGCCGGGCATGGTCAATACGGCCGGCGACATTCCGCCGGAGCGCCGCTTCCCGGGACTGATCGAGCCGCCCGAAAGCATCGCGGGCATGATCAAGGTCATCGACGAACTCGACCTCGACCACACGGGCAGCTTCATTCGCTACTCGGGCGACCCGCAGCCCTGGTGACCGGCCGCTTTCCGGCGGTTCGTGCGTCAGCTTATCGAGCGTCGCGATCGGATCTGCGATTAACTGCGGGTGAACGCGCGGCCATGCCCGGCTAAGTTCGTTTCCAGTTCGTCAGCGCGTCGCTGAACAGCTCTTCGACTTCGCGGAACGCATCCGGTGCGCCACGTTCGAGCAGCGCCCGGTTCGTTTCGGGGAAGACGGCTTTGCCGCCTTCGCCCGGCACCTGCCGGGTCGCATCGATAACGATTTTGCTGGTGCGTGCATACTCAACCTGGCTCGGGTCCGTAAAGAGGCCGAACATGTCCTTCATGATCGTCGACGCCGGGTAGGGCTGCCAGCGTGAACCAATGGCGAACATGACTTCGCGGCGATCCAGGATATTGACCTCCTTGTCGACGACGATGATGACCTTGGCGATCGGATTGCGGCCGGCGATCTTCTCGCCGGCCTCGAGGCCCTGGCCGGGCCCGGTCTTGTCGATGCTCATGACGACGATGCCCATCGTGTCCTGCGGGTTGGTGTACTCGACGAAGTTCGGAATCATCTTCTTGAGCGTGACGCTGTACATGGCGTCCATTGGCGCCGTGACCATGCCGCGCTGCATGCCGGTCATTGCGTTCATGAGCCACGGGTTCCTGCGGTGCGTGATCGCCGTGATATTCAGGAAGAAGTTGTCCTTCTTGATCGGGCCGAGGTAGCCGAACATTTCGCCGAACGGACCCTCGTCTTCGCGGAACTCTTCGCCGAGCGGGACTTCGCCCTCGATGACCATCTCGGCGTGGGCCGGGATCCGGATGTCGTTGGTCTCGGATTTTACGATCTCGATGGGCTTGCCGCGCATGCCGCCCGCAATCGCGAGTTCGTCAGCCGGCCTGGGCTTGGGCCCGAAACCGCGCGGCGCGACGCGCGTGCCGCTGATGAACCAGATCACGGGATCCTGGCCGAGTACGATCGAGACCTTGGCGACTTTTTCGCCGCGCTCTATCGCGGCGGTCAGCATCTTGTAGCCGGTCTGGTTGTGTTCCGGGTTGAGGCCGAGTTTGCGTGGTCCCCTGATCTGGCAGCGGTAGGTGCCGAAGTTGTAGCCGATTTCCGGGTCATCCATGAACACCGAGCCCGTGTTGACGTAACGCCCGCCGTCGGCCGGATTCGTCTTGACGAACGCGAACTTCGTGATGTCGATTTCGTCGCCGGTCAGCACGACTTCCTTGACCGGCGCCTGGCTGCGGTCGATCTCGACGGGCGCAAGTTCAGGATACCGGCCGTTGTTTCGGGCCAGCATGTTTTGCATATAGTCACGCGCGTTGCGATACGTCGCAAAGTGATCGCCGGCGATGACCGGCAGGCCCCAGATGATTGCATCCGTGTTCCAGTGGCCCTGCGTATTGATGATGACGGGCCCTTTGACCCATTCGCCGTTGATCTTGACCTCGTCGAACATCATGGACGGCGCCTCGTACATGCCGAAGCGGTCCGTGGCCCGGAAGAACAGGGCCGGAATCTGGTAGGCGTCCTGGTCGATGCGGTCGAAGCGCAGCAGCAGGCCATTGGCCTGGAGCGCGGCCATCCAGTCCCGAAACGAGTCGAACGGGGCCCGCGTCGGTCGCGCCAGGATCGCACTGATTGCGGGGTCGAGTTTCATTCCGGTGCCGGCCGCAGGCGTGGACTCATCGGACGGAGGTGCGCAACTTACGGCGGCCATCGCGGCCAGGCCCGTACCGGTCAGCGCGAGTAACTCGCGGCGCGATACTCGATCAGATAAATCATCCGAGGCGACGGATTTCTCCTGGCAGGGTTTGTTTTTTGCTTCGGCGGATGATTTGGACATGGCGGCTTCCCTTGGTGTCAATTCGAAAAATTCAGTTTTGTTGCTCATCCGGCGGTCCGGACTCCGGTGCACGTTGCTTGTCCTCCCGGTTGACGCGTTTGCGGTCGTATTTCTTCCGGTCCTTATGTGGTCCGGACTTGCGCAGTATTTCGGGCGGCGGCGGGGCGTTTTTTTTCATGGGTCCGGTTTACGCGGGTCAATCTACGCGTTATACAATGTGGCTGCAAGCCGGTATCCCGGCTGGAGTGACCGTTATGCGCGTATTGCCCGTTTGTGTATTGCTCTTCGTTGCCGGTGGTGTGACGGGTTGTGCGACCAATGAAATATTGCCCGATATCAGCGTGCCGCCCGGGTTTACGGCGACGGTGTTTCACCCGGGGCTCGGCAGCGTACGACATATAGCGGTCCGAGATAACGGCGACGTCTACGTTGCGCGGCAGTACCTGCTCGACATGAAGATGTTCCAGCAGGTCGCAACCTATGGGGCGCTCGTCGCACTGCGTGACACGGACGGCGACGGCGCGGCCGATCGCGTGGAACCGTTCGGGCCGACCGACGTCAGCACCGAGGTTAAGATTCACAACGACTACCTGTATTTTTCGTCCGACCTGGCCGTATACCGCATTGCACTCGACGACAGCCTCGTGCCGGCCGGCGTACCCGAACCGATCGCGGGCGGTTTCCCGATGCAGCGCTCGCACGGCTCGAAGACCATGACGTTCGACGGCGAAGGCAATCTCTACGTCAACGTGGGAGTGCCAACGAATTCCTGCCAGGAAAAACCGAACCGCCGCGCATCGCCCGGCATTGATCCGTGCCCGTACCGCGAAAACTCGGGCGGTATCTGGCGCTTCAGCGACGACAAGATCCTGCAGGATCACATGCGCGACGGTGAGCGCTACGTGACCGGCACGCGCAACGTCGTCGCCCTGACCTGGAACCCGTTTGCGGACCGGCTCTACTTCGTCATGCATGGCCGCGACAGCATCGGCATGATATGGCCCGAATATTTCAGCAGGGAACAGAACCGCGATCTGCCGGCCGAGGAGTTCCACGTCGCCCAGGCCGGCGATGACTTCGGTTGGCCGTATACGTATTACGATCCGATCCTGAACCAGCGCATGCAGGCACCCGAATACGGCGGCGACGGCAAGACAGCGGCGCGGGGCGATTACAAGGATCCGCTGATCGGTTTCCCGGCGCACTGGGCGCCGATGGATCTGCTGTTTCATTCGGGCAAGAACGTGCCGGAGAAATACCGCGAAGGCGCGTTCATCGTGTTTCACGGCTCGTGGAATCGCATGCCATTCGAGCAGGAAGGCTTCAAGGTTGTGTTCGTGCCGATGCGCGACGGCCATCCGTCCGGGGATTGGGAAGTGTTCGCGGACGGTTTCAAGGGGGCGGAATCACTCAAGAGCCCGGCCGATACGGCCTATCGGCCCGTCGGTCTGGCCGAAGGGCCGGATGGCGCGATCTACATCACTGAGGACAAGCACGGCCGCATCTGGCGCGTGACGCATAAATAGACGGGGGCCGGAGGGGGGCGGGGCCAGGTGGGGGCCCGTTAGTTCCCGTCAGGCGCCGGCCTTGGCGGGCATGAGCGGGACCGGGTCGAGCACCCAGTTGCCCGAGTGGCGTCGTTCGGGGCACGGGATTGCCCAGGCCACGTCGCCGAAATTATCCTCCATGGCTTTTGCATCGATGCGCCAGCCGAGGTTTTCCCATTTCCTGAGCCACTTCCGGTAGTTCACGATGACCTCGTCGCCGCCGATCAGGATTTCACGCGTCATCGTTTCCGGCGTGCGGATCGGAAACAGGTTTTCGAGCACGGTGATATCCTCGTGCACGATATTCATGTTCACTTCGTACATTTTGCTGTCCATCGCCGGATCCATCATGCAATTGCGCAAATTAATGAAATAGATTTTGGTGTTGCTCTTGTCGACCGGCGCTTCGAAGAAGACCTGCGTCAAGTTGTTGTCGGCCGACAGATCGATCGACGTGACGAGCACATTCGGCCCGTGGTGCCATGATCCCGCACCGAGATCCTTCGGATCGCCACGCAGATCGGACATTCGCGTCCCGGCCTTTTCGGGCAGGTGGCCCATGTGGGCATACATTCGGCTGCCCCAGGGCATCTCGGTGCTTTCGAGCGTGTCCATGTTCGTGGCCGGCGCGCCCTGCAGCGGGTGAACGAATTCATTGTGCACGGGGTCGAGGCCGTTTTCGACGGAACGCTGGTAATACGCCGGTACGTTGACATGCATGATTTCACTCTCGCGCCAGCCGTCCTGACCGTACTGCTCGATATCGTACAGCGGCGGCCGCTCTGCCTCGGGCGCATCGCCGAGAAATGCGAACACGATGCCGTATTTTTCCTGCACGGGATAACTGTCGACCTTTGCGCGCGCCGGCGGCTTTTCACCCGGCAGGGAAGGGACCATGACGCAGTGCCCGTCGCCGTTGTAACGCCAGCCGTGATAGGGGCAGGTCACGCAACCATCCTGAACTTTGCCCTTACTCAGCGAGCCGCCACGATGGACGCAGGTGTCGGCCAGCACGTGGGGCGCACCTTCAGTGTCGCGGAACGCGACGAATCGGAGCCCGAGCAATTCCGAACGCACGGGCGTGTCCGCTGGCAGGTCTGCTGACGTGCAGATCGGGTACCAGAAATTGATAAACATCGCCCTCCTCTCGAAATTGGGGTCAGACCCCATTTAAAATGGGGTCTGACCCCATTACCTTGACGCCAATTCTAAACCACGATTGATCAGGAATGGATTCAGACCCCAAGTACACTGAACTTCGGTCTATTTCGCCAGGTCCACACGTGAAGATGACGGAGATACAAGCAACTCGACGGCTGCTCAGGGAAAAATGGCTGGACCTGCCGCCAAAGCTGCGCGTGCCCCAACAGCTTTATGGCCGCCATGACGAGGGCTGCGGCGCGACGATTGGCGTCATGCCCCGTTGCGATTTCACCTGCCGAGGCTGCTATCTCGGCGCTGACGCGAATTCGATTCCGCGGGCACCGCTGGCGGCTATCAAAGCCCAGATGCGCAGCCTGCGTCCGTATCTCGGTCGTTGGGGTAATCTGCAACTGACCGACGGCGAGGTTACGCTGCGGCCCGCGCACGAAGTGGTCGAGTTGCTGCGTTACGCCCGCGAACTCGAACTCGTGCCGATGCTCATGACTCACGGTGACACGTTTCGGCGCAACCCGGATTTGCTCAGCCGACTCATGGTTGACGGTGGATTACGCGAGATCAGCATACATATCGACACGACCCAGCGCGGCCGTCGTGGCGCTGCGTATCAGGATGTGCGCCACGAAGCCGATCTGAACCCACTCCGCGACGAGTTCGCGGCAATGATTCGCGCGGCGCGCGCAAATACAGGCCGTCCTCTGCGTGCGGCGTCCACCGTGACCGTAACGGCGGACAACCTCGGTGGTGTGCCCGGGATCATCGACTGGTTTTTGCGCAACAGCGATGCTTTTCGCCTCCTGAGTTTCCTGCCGATGGCCCGGGTCGGTCGGACGTCGGCCGCGTTGGATGCGGTCAATATGGATCAGCTTTGGCGCGCGATCGGCAAAGGCCTGCCGGATCGGTCCTCGCTCGAGGTGCTCACGCGCCAGCAGTGGTGGCTCGGCCACGGCGGTTGTAATCGCATCCTGCTCGGCATGGCCTATGACCGGCCGGACGGCCGGCGCGGTTACGCGCCGTTTTCGGCGGCCGACCAGTACGATCAACGTGTCTTCAGTAAGTTTTGCGAGCGCTTCGGCGGTTTAACGTTTCGCGGCGATACGCCGGGCACCGCATTACGAACCGCGGCCAAGGCCGTGCTGCGCGAACCGGGTTTCGTGTTTGGCACACTGCCGCGCTACATCGGGCGTTGGTTGAAGCGCGTCGGCGGCAAGCATATCGCGCAAACGTTGTTTCGATTTGCGACGGGGCGTGGTCGGCTCGATGTGTTTACGATCGTCAGTCACCACTTCATGGACCGGGATCAGTTGGCCACGGCCGAAGGTCGCGAGCGGCTCGCGAGTTGTGTTTTTCGCGTACCGGTGGACGGCCGCCTCGTTTCAATGTGCGAGGTCAACGCGAACGGCGGTCGCGATCGCTATTACCGGCAATTAAAAATCGGACAGAAAAATGGGGTCTGACCCCCTTTTAAATGGGGTCAGACCCCATTATCCGCTATCATGCGCTCCCCTGAAACCGCCGGCTGCCTAGGCCCGCGGCTTTCTTTTCTGTGGATTGCCCGAAATCATGAGCGGACCGGCCTTACAGCCCGACCTGTTGAAAAAGGTAGCGCGGCGGCGCACGTTCGCGATTATCTCGCACCCGGACGCCGGCAAGACGACGCTGACCGAAAAGCTCCTGCTCTACGGTGGCGCGATCCAGGAGGCCGGTGCCGTCAAGGCGCGCCGGGCGTCGCGCCACGCGACATCCGATTGGCTCGAGATCGAGAAGCAGCGCGGTATTTCGGTCAGCAGTTCCGTCATGCAGTTCGAATACGAAGGGCAAACGATCAATCTGCTGGACACACCCGGGCATCAGGATTTCTCCGAAGACACGTACCGTGTGCTGACGGCCGTCGACGCGGCCGTCATGGTCATCGATGCGGCCAAGGGCGTCGAGGTGCAAACCATCAAGTTGCTCGAAGTTTGCCGGCTGCGAGACACGCCAATCATCACGTTCATCAATAAGTACGATCGCGAAGTGCGCGGTCCGCTAGAGCTTCTCGAAGAGGTCGAGGCCAGTTTGCGTATCGACTGTGCGCCCGTCACCTGGCCAATTGGTATGGGCAAGGCATTCCGCGGCGTGTTTCATTTGCCCACGGGACACGTGCTGGCGTTTCGCGCCGGTCAACATCGTCAAAGCGATGACGGCGAGCTCATCGAGGGGCTCGACAACCCGCGTCTCGACGAACTGTATCCCGGCGAGGTCGATACGCTGCGCGAGGAAGTCGAGCTGATCCGAGCGGCAAGTTCACCATTCGACCAGGAACTGTTTCTGGCAGGCATGCAGACGCCCGTGTTCTTTGGCTCCGGGATCAACAATTTTGGTGTGCAGGAAGTATTGCGCGCACTCATTGACTGGGCGCCGCCGCCGCAGCCGCGCGACGGCAGCGGGCGCATCGTCTTGCCGGCCGAGCCCGCGTTCTCTGGATTCGTGTTCAAGATCCAGGCGAATATGGACCCAAAGCACCGTGATCGGATCGCATTTCTCCGGATCTGCTCAGGCCGGTACCTGCCCGGCATGAAAGTGCGCCACCTGCGCAAGGGTCGCGAGCTGCGCATCGCGAATGCTCAGACCTTCATGGCGAATCGCAGGGTCGCGAGTGAGGAGGCCGTGGCCGGCGACATCATCGGCATTCACAACCACGGTCAGCTACAGATCGGCGACACGCTGTCCGAAGGCGAGGAACTCGCGTTCCGGGGCATCCCGTATTTCGCGCCCGAACTGTTTGTCTCGGCGCGGCCGCGCGACCCGCTCAAAAGCAAGCAGTTGAAGAAAGGCCTGATCGAACTCGGTGAGGAGGGCGCGGTGCAGGTGTTCACGACGGAATTCGGCAAAACGCTGCTCGGCGCCGTCGGTCAGTTGCAGTTCGAAATCGTCGCACATCGGCTCAGCGCCGAATACAATGTGGATGCGGATTACGACTCGGAGAACATTTTTACCGCCCGTTGGTTGCGGTTTCCGGACGAGGCGACGCGCAAACAGTTTCAACAGCGTGAAGCCGCGTCGATGGCAACCGACGTCGACGGAAACTCGGTGTTTCTGGCGAGCAGCAAGTACACGCTGGCGCTGGCCGAGGAGCGCTGGACGAACGTCGGTTTCCGTACGACGCGCGAACACGGGGAAGTGCTCGCATAAGGGGGGAGAAAAATGAGGGTCGCCGTCACGGCCGCGTCCGGGAAGCTCGGACGCGTCATACTCGAAGCGCTCAAAACCGAGATCGGTGCCGAGAATATCGTCGGCCTCTCGCGTTCCCCCCGAAACGATTGATGTCGCTGATATCGAGACGCGTAATGGCGATTATCTGTCCGAACGGGATTTCGTCGACGTGTTGCGGGATATAGATGCAGTTCTGATCATCTCGTCACCGATGGGGCCTGATGACCGCATTACGATGCATCGGAACGTCATCAACGGTGCAAAAAAAGCCGGCGTACGCAAATTGTTGTACACGAGCGTGATCGGCAACGGTCGCGAGGCCGGCACGCTGTACGCGCCTACGGCCGCAGTCAATCGTCAGGCCGAATCGGATCTGCAGGCATCGGGTTTGGACTGGGTCACTGGTCGCAACGGGCTCTATCTCGAAACCGACGTCGAGCACATCATCAATGCAGCCGAAACCGGCGTGTTCCGCAACAATGGTGGGCACGGCCGCTGCACTTATATAACGCGCGACGAAATGGCGGTCGCATGGGCGAAGCTCGCGACCGACGATGCGCATAACGGCAAAATCTTTAACCTCGTTGGCGAAAGCAAGTCGCAGCCCGAACTTGTTGCTTACGTTAATTCGCATCTGGGCCTGAACGTCCGGCCCGAGACGATCGGCGATGACGAATTTCGAGCCTCGGTGCCGTCCGAGCGCGGCGAACTTGTGGCGACCATGATCACGGGTTGTTACCAGTGTGTTCGAGTCGGCGCATTCGATGTCGAATCCGATTTCGAGGCCGGCCGGCCGCCAAAATCCGTATCGGAGATGGTCCGCGAATATTGTCTGTCGCGGCATTCTTCAACGCGTTTCAGTTAGCCGGTCTGTTTTCGGCGCTTTTCGGTTAGCCTCACGACGGGCGTTGCGTCATGGTACATTGGTCCCGATGGCCGCTATGGAGTCATCGTCATCGAACGCCGTTTCGATTGATACTGGAAAACGGATGCAGAAACCGACGGAATTAGAACTGGAAAACATGGCGGTCGCGCGGGCATTCAACGAGTGCTGGTCCGACCGGGACTGCGATCGCCTGCTGACGTTGCTCGCGGACGATGTCGCTTACATGGTCTATGAGGGCGGGCCCGTGCACGTCGGGCACGCTGCGATCGAAGGAGCGGTGCGCCCTTTCATGGCGAAGTTCGAACGCGCCGAGTTCAAGATCGTGCGCATGCAAGCGATGGGACCGGTCGTGACCCACGAGCGCATGGAGGATT
>SMVA01008208.1_pt1 | contig 19959 bp, 15 predicted proteins | sample 2456451 | NCBI WGS metagenome assembly SMVA01 (sample SAMN11095933, study PRJNA526329) | marine sediment metagenome | biome: Marine sediment; feature: Surficial sediment; material: Deep marine sediment; isolation source: Hadal surficial sediment | place: Pacific Ocean | collected 2014-05 | depth... | reverse complement strand
TATACCATGTGGGTTCCACCGAATCGATCAAATGACCGGTGGATGGCAGAATTCCGATCTCATTATCATCGCCGCCCGACCGTCCATGGGCAAAACCGCTTTCGCTCTGGCGGCAGCCAGAAATGCGGCTCTGAACCCGGAAAACCCGACCGGCGTCGCCTTCTTCTCGCTGGAGATGAGTGCGCAGCAACTCGCCCAGCGCCTTCTTACGTCCGAGGCTCGAGTGGACGCTCAGCGCGCTCGAACGGGTCGCCTCAAGGACGATGATTGGCCTCATCTGGCCCGCGCGGCCGGTCGACTCTCCGCAGCTCCAATTTACATAGACGATACTCCCGGTCTGACCATCCTCGAACTCCGGGCAAAGTGTCGGAGGCTGAAAGCCGAACACGATATCGGGCTGGTCATCCTGGATTACATGCAGCTTATGCACGGAACGCTTTCCAATAAGAATGCCAATCGCGAACAGGAAATCGCACACATTTCGCGCTCGCTCAAGTCGCTCGCAAAGGAACTCGACGTCCCGGTCATCGCGCTATCTCAGCTAAGCCGGGCTGTTGAAACTCGCGGCGGAGACAAACGCCCGATGCTCTCCGACCTTCGAGAGTCAGGATCGATCGAGCAGGATGCAGATGTCGTATGCTTCATCTATAGAGCAGAGCGATATGGAATTATGGTAGATGACAACGGCAATTCAACAGAAGGTCTGGCCGAAGTTTTAATCGGAAAACAGAGAAATGGCCCTACCGGCGACGTCACACTCGCGTTCATCGATCAGTATGCCAGGTTCGAAAACCTGACGACGTACTTCGCTCCCAGCGACTACCAGGTCGAGGGCGGCGGCGACTCTGATGACGTGGCCACATCTGAAAAACCCCCGTCGGGAGACGCTCCGTTCTAGGCTCCTTTAGCTGAATCTTTTCTTCCAAGGTCGGGTTAGGGAGTGGCTTTCAAAATTCGTCAAATTATTTGTAGATGATCGACCCAAAATCGTTATATCGAAAAATGGACCAGCTCTTCGGCGAAATCGCTGAGGATCCCCACGACAAGGCATTCCTCCCCGGTATTCTAAAAGTTCTCCAGGAGACTTTTGGCGATGAGTTGAACATCGGGTGCGGTCATCTCTTCGAAGAGCAGGGCGACCATTGGGTTCTTCGGGCCCACGTAGGGGAGAAGGCAACACTGGATGCGACGTTTCCGGTCGATTCCGTCACGACAGAGCTTCTGAACGTTCACGGCGGGTACATTTTTGACAACCCGGATGAAAGCCCTGAGCTCTACGCGGAGAGAAAAACGGAAAATGCGACCCCCGTTGCATTCGTCGTCTCATTTCACCCTGTGCAGCGATGGATATTTGTTTACTGCCTGCTACCGGGTTGGAATCGGGAAGAAATTGCTTTCATGTTGAACGCTGTTCGCTCAGCACTGAACAATCGATTGCGATCCGAAGTCGCGCTCAGCGACCTGGAGAAAGCGGCTGAAATTCAGAGGAGTCTGATCCCGGCAAGGCCCCCGTCCTTTCCGGGCTTCGATATTGCCGCCCGCATGAAGCCCGCTGAAGCCGCCGGCGGGGATTTCTACGATTTCATCTCCATGACGGATGACATCATGGGCGTGGTTGTCGGCGACGCCAGCGGTCACGGATTGCCGGCCGCACTCCTCGTCCGGGATGTGATCATGGGTCTTCGAATGGGGATGGGGACGCACCTTCGGATGCTCTACACGATGAAAAAACTCAACCGCGAGATTCACCGCACGACGTACTCCACGCGGTTTATCTCCGTTCTTTACACCGAACTGGAAAAAAACGGAAATCTACTATACGCCAACGCGGGGCATGTACCGGGCCTCATCATCAACGGAGAAAAGGTACAGCAGCTCGAGCCGACAGGGATGATTCTAGGACCGATCGCCGATGTTTCTCTCGATCGGGCGTTCGCTCACATTCCACCAGGCGGAATTCTCGTCCTGTTTACCGACGGTGTAACGGAGCGTATCACTGAGTCTGGCGAACCTCTAGAAACAGAGGGACTCATTGAGATGGTTCAGGCGAACAAACATCTCTCGGCCGACGACCTGGTGGATCACGTATTTAAGACAGCGCTCGCCCTCCACCATGAATCCGATATACTGGAAGATGACATGACCGTTGTGGTCATCAAGAGAGATCCGTAGACCCTACCGGTCGTCCTCTCTCGGCACCCCTCTCAGCTCGACCGGCTCGACCGTCTTGTCCCGCAATTTCAGATTGAGCATTTCCACAAGCACGGAAAATGCCATCGCGAAATAAATGTATCCTCGTGGAATGTGAACGTCCATGCTTTCCGCAATCAGGGCGACTCCAACCATGAGTAAAAAGGCCAGTGCAAGCATTTTTATGGTCGGGTGGTCTTCGATGAATTCCGAAACCGCACGAGCGCTTACCATCATAAAAAGAACTGCAATGACGATCGCCGTTACCATGACGGGGACGATATCTACCATCCCAACAGCCGTTATCACGGAATCCAGTGAAAAGATGAGATCCAGAATCAGTATTTGAACGAGCACAGAAGCGAAAGACGCGGCTTTTCCCTTATAACCGTCGATTCCAGACCCCTCGAGCTTTTCGTGGATCTCGTGCGTGCTTTTGGCCAGCAGAAACAATCCGCCGAGCATCAGGATGATATCCCTCCCGGAAATAGCGGCTTCGAGCACCGTAAAGATGGGATCGGTCAGACGCATGATGAACGTCAGCGACAACAGGAGTGCGACCCGTCCGAACAGCGCCAACGCCAATCCCACCAGCCGAGCCGCATTCTGCTGATCCGATGGCAGTCGATTGGCCAGAATCGAAATGAAGATGATGTTATCGATACCCAACACAATTTCGAGTGCCGTCAGCGTACCGAGCGCAATCCAGGCCTGTGGATCTGAAAACCAATCGAACATAGTATCGAAGAAGCATGATCCGGTGGATGACGCGGGCATTCACATCGAACGATACGCATGCAAGAGTTTTTATGCATGAATTCTCGTTCCTGAATTTTCGCACCTTCGAGAATGAAGGCAACCCATTGTGCTAAGCAGTGCGCCCGAGTTACTCAGACTGATCGCCGCCAGAAAAATAGCCGGGCTTTCAGCGCTCTCTTGAATTGTTTCCAGAATGCCATAAATCGCCTTTCATGCTGAATCTGACAATACTACGGATCGTCCTGCGTCAGGATGCAGAGTGCTCCCATTAGAGGTCGTAACCGAGAGACATGGATAGGTGCTCCACGTTCCATTCCTGGATGTACAATCCTATGGACCCGAACAGACCGTACCCGTTTAGAACATTGGAAAGGGCGCCAGGCTGCGCAAGCACCTCCGGATCGAATATTCCATCGGGCGGATCCCAGTTTTGGTCAAGAACTCGAATCTGAAGACCTGCTGATGCTAACCAGATCAGATCAGTAGGACGGATCAATTGATCGTTGATCGCTTGCTCAAGGTCTTGCCGAACGCTTATCTGATCTTCGGATATATTTAAACGAAGTTGCCAGCCCCCATCGTCCGTTGGACCCCCCGGTCTTCCATAATCTACAAACACTCGTCGCCCATCCGGCCCTCGTCTCCACCCGTATACCGCCTGGATTCCCCACGGAGAAGCGATCTGGGGAATGCGGATATCCTGGTGAATCGTGGAAGAATCGGCTGAGAAGACTTCTGGTCCACGAATAAACAGCGCTGGATCTGGGATATAGGGTACGCGCGTTTCTGCTGTCGTCATTTTCCCATCGCCACGAATAATTTCGAGTCGGTATTTGCGTTGGGCAAAAACGACAAAATCGGCAGTAAAAACGTGACCGTACGTCCCGTTCTCGAACGGGATCAAATGGTGATCCCAACGAATTCGTTTGCCAGTAAGATCATCGATCGTATAAACGAGCGCATCCAACTTCGCATCCGGATCCGATGGAGATCGAATAATTTCACCGGAGCGAGTCACCGGAATCACCCGAAGTGAGTGCCGGGTTTCCAACTGATCAATGAATCCGTAAACGGTGAAGTACTTATCTCCCGCCTTGAACGGGTCAATCAACGTTTCGTCGCAGGCTGAGAGTAAGACCAGCAGCGCTGCCACGAGGGCACCTATTGGGGCCCGCTTAAAAATCATATCCCAATGCAACAGACAAATGTTCTGCATTCCACTCCTGAATGTAGAGACCGATAGAGCCAAACCGCCCGTACCCGTTGGTGACATTTGAAAAAGCACCCGGTACTGACAGGATTTCCGGATCAAACACACCGGCAGGCGGATCCCAATCTTCATCCAGGATCCTTAGCTGTATGCCTAGGGCACTAATTCCAACCGACGTCGATTCTGAAATGTCCCCGGTATCAATGGACCATTGAATGTTTTCCCTGACCACTGCCTGATCGTCCGAAATAGTCAGACGTATCTGCCATCCGCCGTCTTCTGTTCGATATCCGGATCTTCCGTGTGGAACATACACACGACGATTGATCGTTCCGCCGCCTCCCCATAGATAGATCCCCTGAATTTCCCACGGTGAAGCAATTCTGGGGATATAAATATCCTGGTACAACTCGGTCGAATCAGCGGAAAATACCTCCGGCCCTTTTTCAAACAGAGCTGCATCCGAGATATACGGTACGGTGGTTTCGGCGGAAGCCATTTTTCCGTCTGATCGAATGACCTCAAGACGGTACGTGCGAAGCGGTCGAACAATAAACTGCGACTTGAAAACGTGTCCGTAAGAGCCGTCTTCAAAATGGATCAAGTGGTGGGTCCATTCTCTCCGATTTCCCGTCCTTAAATCCGTCGAGAATACCCGCGCATCGATTTGAGCTTGAGCCGAAGACGTCGATTCAATTCGCTCCGCATGCCGGGTCACGGGAATGACACGCACGGCGTGTTCGGTCTTAAGAACGTCTAAAAACCCGTAAACCGTGTAATATTGGCCGTCGTTTGAAAACGGATCAATTACCGTGTCCGAGCAGCCTTGCCATACGAATATGGACGCAAGAAACACCGAGATGATCAGAAAGCGCTTACCGTCTAACATGGGTTCGTCGCAATGATTGAATGCTAGAACTTCAATTTAACCTCATTTGGCCCCACATTGATGGCCGTAGGGCGAGAAGTTCTTAAACTCCGAAATTATCACTGCTGGTTATCTTTTATTACTCCGTGCTGTTAGAATAACGAGCTTAACCGTATTTAGGGTATCATGAGATGGTTCATCAGAAATTTTCCTTCGAAACGCCTCTCTGGACGTACCCAAACATCATGGCGCGGTTTCGAGAATCACCGCTTCGCCCGCATTTCTGACCTAATCCGTTCCGATCCATGACGACGATTTACGTTGTCCTTGTTGCCTACTTCCTCATTCTTTTTGGAATCGGATTCCTGGCGTCTCGGCGGATTCATAACCTGGACGACTACTTCGTCGGGGGCAAACGACTTGGATACTGGGTCGTGGCGTTCTCCGCCCGGGCAACCGGGGAGTCGGCCTGGTTGCTGCTGGGATTAACCGGGCTCGGCGCCATGGTTGGCCTGAGCGGGTTGTGGGTAGTCGCCGGCGAGGTTCTCGGGGTTGGGTTTGCCTGGTTCTATATGGCCAAGCCCTTCAAGAGGGAATCCGACGAATTCAAATCCATCACGATTCCCGACTATCTGGTCTCCAAATTCAATGACGGCTCTGAGGAGGGGGAACGGCTGACCCGTCTGGTCCGAATACTCGCTGCAGGGGCCCTGGCCATCTTCGTTACGATTTATGTAAGCGCCCAGATCGATGCAACGGGGAAAGCATTCGAGAGCTTTCTTTCCTGGAATTATTACACGGGAATCCTGATCGGCTTTGGTGTGGTCGTGGTCTATACATTCAGCGGTGGATTTGTGGCCGTCGCCTGGTCTGACCTGTTTCAGGGATCGTTGATGCTCGTAGGGCTCGTTGCGGTACCTCTTTTTGCCCTCATTTCAATTCCTGCCGGACAGAGCCTCTTCGAAGGTCTTCGCGCTATCGACCCCGGATTGATCAATCTCTGGGGTTTAGGTGGATTTTCTTTTGAAAACATATTGCTGATCGTCAGTTACGCCGCGATTGGAATAGGATTCTTAGGATCACCCCAAGTATTCGTCCGATTTATGTCAATTCGGGGAGAAGGCGAAATTCAGAAAGGGAGGTGGGTCGCGGTCTTATTCACGTTGTTGACCGATGTGGGCGCAGTATTTACGGGAATCTTGGGAAGATACCTTCTTGCAGGACCCGGACAAGATCCTGAGGTCGTGCTAGGTGGCGCCGCCGAAAGTGTATTGCCAATGCTGGTCGAGCATCTCTTCCCAGCAATCATCGTCGGAATTTACATCGCGGCGGTTCTTGCAGCCATCATGTCAACGATCGACTCGCTGCTGATCGTCGCGTCGAGCGCTGTGACAAGAGACTTCTATCAGCAACTTTACCACCCCACTCTTTCTAACGATTCCTTGACACGGAAATCGCGCCTCGTTACGCTTGTCATGGCATTCGGAGCCCTGGTACTGGCCCTGATCGTCTCATTTATTTCTCCGGACCGTACCGTTTTCTGGTTTGCCATTTTTGGATGGTCCGGTATCGCAGCTACGTTCGTACCGGTGATGCTGCTTTCTCTTTTCTGGAAGAACTACTCCGTACACGGGGTCATTGCATCCATGATCACCGGATTCATTTCCATTCCCCTTTTCAAGTTCGCTTTTCCTGCCATTCCTGAAATCGGAATCTATTTCGCGCTGGCAGGAGAGATGGCTCCGTCGGTGCTATGTGCGCTTGTTGCGGGGGTTCTCTTCAGCCGAAAACGAAGGCAAGGAGAGGTCTAACGAGTGCAGGAACAAACCCTTCTAGCTTGCTATTTTCCAGAGTCAGGGTAAATTGACTGTGTTTAGGGCTCGTCTACACATTGGATGCCTTCGGATCTCTTTACCCGACAACACCTTGTAACGGATTTCGCGTCTAATTGAAGCGCCCTGAGTAATCACGGATCCATCAACGAAAAACGGTATCTGCCTTGGAAGATCGTATCGTAAAGGCCGCTCTTGTCCAGGCCACTCTGTCGGAAAGCACAGACTCGCCCATCGATAAGATCAAGTCGTCCATGACGGATAAAACCGTGGCGTTGATCGAAGAAGCAGCCCAGAAAGGCGCGCAGGTACTCTGCACCCAGGAGCTTTTCAACGGGCCGTATTTCGGCGCTGAGCAAAATCCGAAATGGTATGAGATGGTCGAGCAAATTCCCGATGGCCCCACGACAAAACTGATGCAGGACCTGGCCGCCAGGCATAATATGGTGCTCGTCTTTTCACTCTATGAAGAAGATCTTCCGGGCCTGTACTACAACACGGCGGCTGTAATTGATGCAGATGGATCGTATCTCGGGAAATTCAGAAAAATCCATATTCCTCACTGCCATCCCGGTTTTTGGGAGAAGTTTTACTTCCGCCCTGGAAACCTGGGGTATCCGGTCTTTGATACCGCTGTGGGGAAAGTGGGCGTGTACATTTGTTACGACCGACACTTCCCTGAAGGATGGAGGGAATTGGGGCTGAACGGTGCCGAGATTGTGTTTAACCCGTCGGCCACGGTCGCCGGTCTGAGCGAGTACCTCTGGAAGCTTGAACAGCCCGCAGCAGCTTGTGCAAACATGTACTTCATCGGCGCGATAAATCGGCCGGGAACGGAGGCTCCCTGGAATATTGGCGAGTTTTATGGGACGTCATATTTCGCGAATCCTCGGGGTCAGATTATCGAGGAGGGCCCGCGGTCGGAAGATGCGGTCGTCCTCGCCGATCTCGATCTGAATATGATCCGGGAGGTGCGCAATACGTGGCAGTTCTACCGGGACAGACGACCGGAAACGTACAAGGCCATCGTTCGTCCGTAGTTGCTCGTCCGTAAACGTCCGCCCAAAAATGGACTCATGAGCACCACCGACATCACGCAATCCAGTCTTTACAACAAAGACCTGGCGCCCGTTTCCATGGCGGACCGGTCCTGGGGGAAATGGGCATTCGCTGCCTTGTGGGTTGGAATGGCTGTCAATATTCCCACGTATACCCTTTCTGCCGGACTCATTTCGCAGGGGATGAGTTGGGGACAAGCGCTACTGGTCATCGCGCTCGGGAACCTGATCGTACTGATCCCGATGGTGCTCAATGCCCATGCCGGCACCAAGTATGGCATTCCTTTCCCGGTGATTCTTCGCGCCTCATTCGGCACCATCGGCGCCAATATTCCCGCCCTCATGCGCGCTCTGGTGGCCTGTGGATGGTTCGGAATCCAGACGTGGATTGGAGGCTCCGCAATCTACACCTTGTTTTCCGTCATATTCGGGTTTGAACCGGCGTCCGCCGCCGATGCGATCCCGATTATCGGCCTTTCACTCGGTCAGCTTTCGTGCTTTCTTCTTTTCTGGGCCATCAATATCGCGGTCATTGTCGCGGGCATTGATTCCATCAAACTGCTCGAAACATGGGCCGCACCCTTCCTTCTCTTGCTCGGTTTGGGGCTCTTATGGTGGGCGGTCTCGACCGCGGGTGGCTTTGCAGCGGTCCTTTCAGAGAATACAGTGGCCCAGATTCGGGGATCACTGGATACTGAATTCAACTTCTGGGCGACTTTTTGGCCAAATTTGACGGCCATGGTTGGTTTTTGGGCCACACTTGCTCTGAATATCCCAGATTTCACACGCTACGCCTATTCGCAGCGCGATCAGATGCTCGGTCAGCTTATCGGCCTTCCGACTACCATGACCCTCTATGCGTTCATCGGAATCACCGTTACGTCGGCGACCGTGATCATCTTCGGAGAAGCAATCTGGGACCCGGTCCTTCTTCTCGGAAGATTTGAAAGCCCCCTCGTCATTGCATTTGCTCTTTTCGGACTCACGATTGCCACACTCTCAACAAACATCGCGGCCAACGTGGTGTCGCCGGCCAATGATTTCTCGAATCTATGGCCACGCCGAATCAACTTTCGTCGCGGTGGACTGATTACCGGCTTCATCGGCGTGCTGATCTTCCCATGGAAACTGTACACCGATCTCTCCAACTACATCTTTACGTGGCTTATCGGGTATAGCGCCCTTCTGGGGTCTGTCGCAGGCGTTATGATCTGCGACTATTTCGTCATCCGGAGAATGAACCTGATCACCAGAGATTTGTATCTCCATGATAAGTCGTATGGTTACGGAGGCCGGGGATTCAATTGGCGAGCCCTTGTGGCCATGGCATCGGGGATCGTGCCAAATATTCCTGGATTTCTTTCACAGGCATCAGACGGTTCGATCCAGGTGGCGGCTCTCTTCGATTCCATATATACTTATGCATGGTTCGTAAGTCTGTTTTTGTCGGGTATTGTATACTTCGTCCTGATGCGCGTTTTTCCCGTTGAACCACACGAGCCTGATATTGAAAATCAACAAGCAATTACATGAGTGATACGCAGACACTGGAAAGCCTCAAGATGCCAACCTGTGATTACGAGCCCGCTCCTTATGAGGGGCCAAATCGTCTAGATACGCTTGCAGATCGAAAGCGGTATGTGCACCCGTCGGTTTTTGCCCTGTACCAGGATCCGATCATGATTGTCGAGGGGCACATGCAATGGCTTTTCGATGAGGAGGGAAAGCGTTATCTCGACATGCTGGCGGGAATCGTCACGGTGTCTTGCGGTCACAGTCATCCGAAAATCCTCGCCGCGATCCAGGAGCAGATGAATCGGCTTCAGCATGCCACTACCATTTATTTACACCCGAATTTGCCTCTGTTAGCAAAGAAGCTGGCATCCAAGTTGCCAGATGGATTGGACGTTACGTACTTCGTCAATAGCGGGAGCGAGGCGATTGAACTGGCAATCAACATGGCCCGGTCGTTTACGGGAAATACCGATGTAATTGCCCAGAGAAATGCCTATCACGGAATGTCGTCAGCGTCCGCCGGATTGACTTCCCATCACACCTGGCGGCGCGATATTCCTCTTGGGACCCGCGTGCATCACGCAACGTGTCCCGATCCTTACCGGAACGCTTTTGACGGCACACCGGAAGAGATCGCCCACAAAAGTGCCGAGGAGATACGTGAGCTGATCAAGTTCTCGACTCCGGGTGCTATCGCGGCATACATTTGCGAACCCATTCAGGGAGTCGGGGGTGTGACGATGGGCGCTTCTAATTATCTTCGTGAGGCCTATGCCATTGCACGCGAACATGGAGGAATCTGTATCTCGGACGAAGTGCAAACGGGTTTCGGTCGAATGGGTGACCATTACTGGGGCTTCGAAATGTATGACGCGGTTCCCGACATGGTCGTTATGGCCAAGGGATTCGGAAACGGAATGCCGATGGCTGCCGTGACCACAACAAGGGACGTCGCCGACGCATTCACAGACCGGCTTCACTTCAATACGTACGGAGGCAACCCGGTGAGTATGGCCACTGGTCTGGCCGTTTTGGATGTGATCGATGAAGAGGGTTTGCAGGAAAACGCCCGCAGGGTTGGAGCGCGACTGAAATCGAGCCTGGAGGGGCTGATGCACAAACACAATTTAATTGGCGATGTACGGGGCGCTGGACTCATGTTGGGCGTCGAGCTGGTGCGAGATCGAGAAACAAAAGAACCGGCTCCAACGGAAACGGTATCCGTATTAGAGGCCGCTCGCGAACTGGGAGTTCTCTTCGGAAAGGGTGGATTGTATGGAAATGTTCTCCGGATAAAGCCCCCGATGTGCATTACGGACGACGACGCAGATTTTGCTGTCGGCGTGCTCGATCGCTCCCTTACGGTAGCGGCAGCGTTATAACTAGTGGGCGGTGGAGTAATGAAATTCGACAAAATCATCAGGGGTGGAACAGTTGTTACTCCGAGCGGAACCATCGAGGCCGATATTGGAATCGTTGGAGAAAAAATTGAGGCGATCGGAACGGACCTGGCAGCGGACGTGGCCACGGGCTCTGGTGCAGCTGGTAATGGCACCAGCATCATCGACGCCTCCGGACATTACGTCATTCCCGGAGTTCTGGATGTCCACGTACACCTCGCTCTCCCCTTCTGCGGTACGGTTTCTTCTGATGACTATTTAAGCGGAACGCGAGCAGCTGCCCGGGGAGGGGTAACCACACTCATCGATTTCGCCATCCCCTATGAAGGCGACTCACTCGGTGATGCAGCCGATAAATGGCACAAGAAGGCGGAGGGAAAGGCGCTCATCGATTACACCTTCCATATCTGTATCACTCGATGGGATGAACACAAGGATCAGATCGAGGGCATGGTCGAGCGCGGGTTCTCTACCTTCAAGGAGTTCATGATCTACGAGTCGGAAGGCTGGCAGTCCGATGACCGGGCCATGTTTGGTACCCTCGAGAAGATGAAAGAGCACGGTACGATGCTGTTGGTACATGCCGAGTCGGCTCGAGTATTGGACGAATTGATCGCGCGGCATCACACGCCGGAGCTGATGGCCAAGTATGGTGCCAATCTTCATGCGATGACCAGGCCGAATTTCATAGAAGCGGAAGCCATACAGCGGGCAATCATGTGGAGCGAAATCACCGACGGCCAGCTGTACATCGTCCATATGTCGACCTCCGAAGGGGCTGAACTGGTCAAATCAGCCCAGATGAGAGGCGTTCCTGTCCTCGCCGAGACCTGTGCTCAGTACCTCGTGTTGGACGATTCCGTTTTCGATCAGGAGGATGGCCACCTGTTTGCATGCTGTCCCCAGATCAAAAAACAAAGCGACTCACTTCGACTGTGGAAAGGCATGAGAAGCGGTGAAGTGTCCGTGGTGTCTACCGACACCTGCACATTTACTCGCGAACAAAAAGCTATGTGGGAAGGCGATTGGACCAAAATTCCGATGGGGCTACCTGGACTGGAAACCCTTCTGCCTATCGTTTACACACATGGAGTTCGGTTTGGCCGGCTGTCCATTGAAGAGATGTGCCGACTTCTCTGCACCAACCCGGCTCAGATTATGGGACTTTTCCCTCAAAAAGGGGCCCTCCAGGTGGGTGCGGATGCCGACCTGGCCATTATCCACCCCACGCACGAAATCACAGTTGACCCTGCCAAAATGGAGACCAATGCGGATTGGTCTCCCTATGACGGCTGGTCACTCGCGGGATTTGCAAGGACGACCTTGTCGCGGGGCGATGTGATCGTGAACGACTACAAGGTCGTGGGAGAGGCGGGTCGAGGGAAGTGGCTTTCTCGAAAGAAAGCAGGCCTGGCACGCGCCGAGCCTGATCCAAGTACTGATTAAATTGTCACAATCATAATATTTCGATGTAGCAATGGCTGAAACGATAACCGCCGAGATGCTGCCGAATGTAATCGGTGGCCAGCATGTAACGACTTCTTCCGGGCGAAGCCTGCCCGTCACTGCCCCTGCTACAGGAGAAGTCATCGCGGAGGTGCCGTTATCAGATGCGGCGGTACTCGACCAGGCAGTATCCGCAGCAACCGAAGCACAAAAAGAATGGGGAGCTCTTCCGCTTAAAGATCGGGTCCAGGTCTTTTACAAAATGAAGACCCGGGTAGAAGACGAGTTGGAGCACTTGATCGAAGTCATTACGCGTGAAAACGGAAAAACGCATGACGAATCGAAAGGAAGTGTTCTCCGTGCCGTCGAATGCATTGAGTACGCAGCCAGCCTTCCTCAGATTGCATCTGGACGAATTCAAGAAGTCAGCAAAGGTGTGGATTGTCAAACGAGCCGGCACCCGCTGGGAGTTGTCGCTGGCATTACACCTTTCAATTTCCCCTTCATGGTTCCCCTTTGGATGATTCCGATGTCTATCGCCCTCGGCAATGCGTTCGTACTCAAGCCCTCCGAGCAGACACCGCTCAGCGCCATCGAAATTGCACGCATCCTGAAAGAGTCCGGGCTTCCTGATGGAATTTTTTCGGTGGTCAACGGGGATCGAGAAATCGTCGAGGCCATGTGCGACCATCCGGGAATCCGTGCCATAGGATTCGTGGGATCCACGCGGGTCGCTCGAGCGGTATATAAACGAGCAACAGCCCGGGGAAAGCGTGTCTGCGCGCTCGGTGGAGCCAAGAACCACCTTGTCGTAGTTCCAGACGCCGATCCTGAAATGACAGCTACAAATGTGGTCGCTTCCGTTGCGGGGTGCGCCGGCCAGCGATGCATGGCTGCCAGTGTCCTTCTCGCCGTTGGTGAAACGGATCATATTGTCGATCTCATTCGCGAAAAGATGGGAGCGCTGGTGGCCGGTCGAGACATCGGAGCGATCATCAATGAATCTGCGTATGAGCGGATCACGGGATACCTGGACCGCGCGGAAGAAGGCGGTGCCAAACTCATTCTGGATGGAAGAGAGGCTGTAGCGGAAGACGTTCCAGAGGGTGGACGCTACCTGGGCGGCTGTATCATCGACTACGCAAAGCCCGACCACGAGGCATCATGCGACGAGATATTCGGACCAACCCTTACCGTCATTCGTTGTGAGTCCTTGGACGAGGCCATCGAAATTGAAAATGCCAACCCGTACGGGAATGCCGCTGCGATTTATACGTCTTCCGGCGGTACGGCCCAGTATTTCACAAGCCGGATCAGTGCTGGAATGGTCGGCGTAAATATCGGCGTGCCTGTTCCGCGCGAACCGTTTGCGTTCGGCGGGTGGAACGACAGCAGTTTCGGCGGCGGCGACATTACTGGGGATTCTGCCATCGATTTCTGGACGAAAACGAAGAAGATCACTACGAAATGGTCGGATCGGGATAAAAGTAACTGGATGTCATAACCATCGTGTAACCCAGTTCTCTATGATTCAGAAGACGCGGCTCTCGCCCGAACATCTGGCAGAAAATTTCGCAGACCTTCACCCTGCCTTCTCCAGGGATGAAGCGGTCGTAGAATCGTCCCGGTGCCTTTTTTGCTACGACGCGCCTTGTACACGGGCGTGTCCGACACACATTGACGTTCCACGCTTCATTCGTCAAATCCTGCACGACAATTCGACCGGAGCTGCTGAAACCATTTTCTCGGAGAATATATTCGGGGGTTCTTGCGCTCGGGCCTGTCCGACGGAGGTCTTGTGTGAGGGCGCCTGCGTGGATAACACACTATTGAATGAACCGGTTCAGATCGGTCGTCTTCAGCGATTCGCGACGGATGCGGCGCCGCCTTCTTTTTCGCCTGGAGCAGATACAGGAAAAACCATCGCCGTGGTAGGATCGGGGCCTGCGGGTCTTTCTTGCGCATTTACGCTTCGCCGATTCGGACACACGGTCACGGTTTTCGAAGCCTCCGAAATCCCTGGCGGACTCAATACGCTCGGAATTGCTGCGTATAAGATCACCACTGAAATGTCGCTCTCCGAAATCGATTCCATCCGGGCGATGGGTATTGAAATTCGACTCGGAGAGTACATTGATGGCGCGCGGCTGGAAGAACTTCGATCCTCTTATGACGCGGTCTTCCTGGGAATCGGACTCGGCCCGACAGCCCGTTTGGAGATTCCGGGAGAAGATCTTCATGGCGTTGCGGAAGCACTCGATTTTATCTCACAAACCCATACCGGCCCTTTTGAAGACTGCGAAGTGGGTCAGAACGTGGTCGTGATCGGAGCTGGAAATACTGCGATTGACGTCGCGACCGAAGCGGTTCGCCTGGGCGCTGATACCGTAAGAATATTTTACCGCCGGACGGCCGTTGAAATGTCGGCTTTTGCCTATGAATACGAACTCGCCAAGGCAGATGGCGTCGAGTTCAACTGGCTCGTCAGTCCGATCGAATTCTTGGGAACGAGCGGCGAGTTGAGTGGCCTTCGACTGCAGCGACTTGAACTCGTCGGTGAAGGACGGGGCGCCACATTGCAAAAAATTCCGGACAGCACTTTCGAAATTTCCTGCGATATGGCGATCAAATCGCTCGGGCAAGTCCCTCATCTGCAACTTCTTTCTGAAACGAATAACCTTCACTCGGGCTCTGGGAAAGTGACCGTAGACGCTACTACCGGGGCAACGGGAATCGACGGGGTGTTTTCAGGTGGTGATTGCACCAGCAAGGGTGCAGAGATCGTGGATGCCGTTCAGGACGGAAAGATTGCTGCTTTTGGAATCGACATCTACCTTGGCGGATCGGGAATCCTATAAACAAATGACGGTCATTTCCATGCTATATCTCCCGTGCTAAAACCCGATTTAACAACGACGTTGGCCGGTATTCGGTCGCCCAATCCGTTCTGGTTGGCGAGCGCGCCGCCCACGAATTCCGCCTATCAGGTTTGTCGAGCTTTTGAGGCAGGATGGGGTGGAGCCGTGTGGAAAACCATGGGTCACGATCCCATCGTCAACGTTTCTTCGCGGTACGGAAGCATCGATTATGACGGGCGAAAAATGATGGGTTTCAACAACATCGAGCTCATCACCGATCGGACCCTCGAGACGAATCTCAAGGAAATTGCCGACACGAAGAAGGCTTTTCCGGACCATGCGCTGGTGGTCTCCCTCATGGTCGAGTCCACACAGGAAGCGTGGCACGACATCGTAAAACGGGTCGAAGACACAGGCTGCGACGGACTTGAACTCAATTTTGGCTGCCCGCACGGAATGAGTGAGCGTGGCATGGGTTCGGCCGTTGGACAAGTCCCCGAATACACCCAGATGGTAACGGAATGGGTAAAGGAGGTCGCCAGGACCCCTGTGTTGATCAAGCTTACGCCAAACGTCGCGGACGTACGATTCATCGCCCGCGCTGCGAACGCGGGTGGAGCAGATGGGCTGTCGCTGATCAATACAATCAATTCAATCATGGGGGTGGACCTGGATTCCTTCAACCCCAAACCTCATGTAGCGGGTCGGGGATCTCATGGCGGTTACTGTGGGCCCGCTGTCAAACCGATTGCACTGAACATGGTGCAGCAGCTTGCAGACGATCCGGAAGTCGATATTCCGCTATCGGGAATAGGTGGTGTGCAGGCCTGGCAGGATGCGATCGAATTTATGCTTCTCGGAGCCGGAAATGTTCAGGTTTGCACCGCTGTCATGCACTATGGTTTTCGACTGGTTGAGCACCTGATCAGCGGGATGGAGACTTGGATGGCCTCCAAAAACTATACACAGACATCCGATTTCGTTGGTCTTTCCGCTGCCAAATTTGGGGATTGGGCAGATTTGGACCTTGGATACAAAGTCGTCGCCGAGATCGATCAGGAAAAATGCATTCACTGCGGCCTGTGTTATATCGCCTGTGAGGACGGGGCACATCAGTCCATTAATATGTCCCGGATTGAAGATTCGACGATCACGAGCACGGACCCGTCCATGCCATCTCTAATCAGCGGAGGAAAGACCGTTTTTGCGGGAGTCGGTGACGGTTATGCCAATCTGTTTGAAATAAACCAGGAAACGTGCGTCGGGTGCAATCTGTGTTCACTAGTCTGTCCCGTCAGCTCGTGTATCGAAATGGTTGAGATAGAGTCGAAGATCCCTTCAATGACGTGGCGTATGTACCAGGAAAAACTTCAAAGCGGGGAGATCGAGCCAATCATGCCCCCGGATCACGTTTAATTCACCACGGTCAGCTCTCGTCGGAATATAATTTCCGGATGACCCAAAGTGCGTCTGCGTCACCTTTGGCTGCTTTCCCCTCCAACTCCCTGATGGCGAATGCATATCGGCGCGACTGCTGTGTATACGCTAGGTTGATGTCGCCTTTCAATAAATAAGGCCTTACGTTTTCCCGCATCGCACGTGCGACCAGCAACATAAATTCTTTCGTTTGAACCTTTTTGAGATCTCCACCGGCCTCTTCAAAAAGAAACACCTGCGCTGCAGCGGAACCTGAATTCCAGAGAAGTTTCAGTGCCAGTTCGTTATCCTTTTCGTTTCCGAGTTCGTCTGCCTTGAAGTACAGGGCCATCATTTCGTGAACGTCTCCTTCCTGTGCTTTCGATCGAATTTCTGAAATGCGTCGCTCGTAGATCCACTCACCGACAACCGGAACCTGAAGTACCGTTTCGAGAACGACGGGGTCGTCTGTGTCCACGATCATCATGGCCACGTACCCGGTTTCCAGGAAAAGAAATAAAAAGACCAGGAGGAATTTCAGCTTCATCTTCTGTGCAATGTTCGGCGTGTCTTTTTCGACGGATTGTTAGCAGTGGTCTCTCGTGAAAGAAGGCTCTCACAATGTGGTTATCGGCGGTTTTTGATGATTCTTGAAGCCGCGATAGAAAAGTTATTGGCCTTTCTGATCGTTTTAAGATGGTTTCCGCCGTCTCGTTTTTAAACCTGCCATCTGGAGGGTGTTGTAATCATGCCATTTGATTCGGATACTGGTCTTCCGCACAAATCGGTCCGAAGTTCTAACCGATCAAAAAACCACCCGCTTTTTCAATGAACAGCCCCAAACAGCCAAATTTTAGACGATTTCTGGAGCGGTGGGTCCGGGTTGAGACGTCAGAAATCGTCGCCGTCGTCTTGGCCTACGTCTATTTCTTTTCGCTCCTCTGCACGAACTACATATTGCGCCCGATTCGTGAGGAAATGGGGATTGCAGGAGGCGTGGAAAACCTTCAATGGCTCTTCACGGGGACGCTGGTAGCGATGCTTACGCTGGTTCCGCTTTTCGGATGGGTGACCGCCCGATATTCACGAAAGCAGTTCCTTCCTTACGTCTACTACTTCTTTATTGCGAACATTCTGATTTTCTATACGCTGTTTACATCGGACATCAGGCACGCGTATGTAGCACGGGCGTTCTTCATCTGGCTCAGCGTTTTCAACCTGTTTGTGGTGTCGGTCTTCTGGAGTTTCATGGCCGATATTTTCAGCGATCCACAAGCGAAGCGACTGTTTGGATTTATAGCCGCCGGAGGCACGATTGGGGCTCTAACCGGTCCCATCCTGACTGCAGGTCTTGTCGGAATCATCGGCGCGAATGGCCTGCTTCTGATTGCCGCTGGGTTACTCTGTTTACCGGTGCTTTGTATTCGAGGACTGGCAAAATGGACGACGAAATCGGGCATCGATCGGGATCCGAAAAAAGAGGCCGAATCTGCACGGCCCATGGGAGGAAGCATTTTTGCCGGCATCCCACTCGTTCTAAAGTCCCCCTACCTGATGGGCATCGGTGCGCTCATTCTTCTTTACTCTACGCTTGCAACCTTCCTCTATTTCGAGCAGGCTGAAATTGTGAGAGACACTTTTTCAGATCCAGACGATAGAATCGCTCTGTTTGCCGGAATCGATTTTTCTACCAACGCCATCACCATTCTCGTCCAGGTGTTTTTTACTGCTCGTATTGTCGAACGACTTGGGTTGGCATGGGCGTTGGCGATCGTTCCGATAGGCGTGGCAATGGGCTTCCTGGTTTTGGGGTTTGCGCCGATTTTCGGAGTTCTGATTGTCATGCAGGTGTTACGACGTGCTGGAAACTTCAGCCTCATGAAGCCGGCCCGGGAAATGCTGTATGTGATCCTCGGGAAAGAAGAGAAATACAAAGCAAAGAATTTTGTCGACACCGTGGTCTATCGGGGTGGTGATGCTGTTAGCGGTTGGGCCTACACGGGGCTTCGTGCGATAGGCGTCTCGCTGGCAGGAGTCGCTTTCGTGGCCGTTCCGATTGCAGGAATTTGGGCGTGGGTTTCCTACAAATTGGGTAAGAAGAATCTAGAACTCACGGCGGTCGCAAAAACAGCGGATCAAGAACACGTGTAGAGACGGTTAAAATGAAATTCTTGAAATCAGGCATGACGAGACGCGAAGCACTCAAAGTGGGCGCCGTTGCAGGCGCCGGGCTGGCCTTTGGTCGCGTTCCAGCATTCGCCGGAACTGCCGATCTCACGATAGCCGACCTCATCTCCAAACCGATTCCCTCGTCTGGTGAATTGATTCCTGTCATAGGAATCGGTACGGCCCGATATTTCGATGCGCAGGTCACCGACGAAGAAATGATCGTGCGACGTGAGGTCATTGAACAGCTCACCCGTCTGGGGGGCGCGCTCATTGATACGGCGGCCGCCTACGGTCGAGGAGTATCCGAAAGCCTGGTCGGAGATCTAGTCGCTGAAGTTGGAAACCGAGATAAGCTGTTCCTCGCGACAAAGGTCGGGAAAACCAATGTCGAGGAAGGCATTGCAGAAATGGAAGCCTCATTCAGGAAACTGAAAATAGATGTCATCGATCTCATGCAGGTTCACAACCTTTTGGGTACCAAGGAGATGCTACCGGTCATGCGCGAGTGGAGGGCCGAAGGGCGGTTCCGATACATCGGTGTAACCACTTCAAGGGATCGCCAATACACGGATTTCGTCGCGATGATGGAAGAGGAGGAACTTGATTTCATCCAGGTGGACTATTCACTCGCGAATCGGACAGCCGCCGAGCGCATCTTGCCCCTCGCCGCAGACCGAGGGATGGCGGTTTTAGTCAACTTACCCTACGGTCGCGGGCGTCTTTTTCAGGCCGTTGGCGATCGTCCGCTGCCGGAATGGGTCTCTGAGTTTGGAGCTGAAACCTGGGGGCAATTCTTCTTGAAATACATCGTTTCGCACCCGGCGGTAACCTGCGCGATCCCAGGGACCTATAAAATGGAATATCTGGAAGACAATCTGGCAGCTGCCAGGGGCGAGCTGCCCGAAGCCAGCCTCCGGAAAAGAATGGAGAATTTCTACGATTCCCTTTAACTGTGACTTCAGTCGTCAGCGAAAACGATATGTGAATCTAATTCCCGCAGATTCCGGTCCTACGATTGGCGTGATTTTCGAGCCTGGGCTCGAACCCTCACCCTTGTGGCGCTTTGCTAACCATCGACCCGTTAAAATTCCGAGAGTCGCACCGGCAATCACATCGGTCGGCCAGTGCTTATCGAGAGCAATTCGGGCAATTGCCGTTGAGACACCAAGCAGAAAAAGACCGTATATAGCCACGTTAGGATAGTAGAGAACCCACGGTGTAACAACGGAAAAAATACC
>SMVA01390853.1_pt1 | contig 19976 bp, 18 predicted proteins | sample 2456451 | NCBI WGS metagenome assembly SMVA01 (sample SAMN11095933, study PRJNA526329) | marine sediment metagenome | biome: Marine sediment; feature: Surficial sediment; material: Deep marine sediment; isolation source: Hadal surficial sediment | place: Pacific Ocean | collected 2014-05 | depth... | reverse complement strand
CAAATTTGCGAATCTCGATCTTTTCGGGATGCAGCCGCTTGTTCTTTGTCGTCGTGTAGTAGTGCCCGGTACCTGCCGAGGAAACCAGTTTTATTTTTTCGCGCATCGTTTAGCTCCTTGACGATTCGATCACGCAGGCCCTAAACCTTAACGCCTCTGGCGCGGAGGTCTGCGATAACCTGGTCTATGCCATTCTTGTCGATGATCCGCAGGCCCTTGTTCGAAATCCGTAATTTTACATAACGTTTCTCGCTTTCAATCCAGATCCGATGGGAGTGAACGTTCGGCAAAAAGCGACGGCGCGTCTTATTGTTCGCGTGAGACACGTTATTGCCGGCTACCGGCCGTTTTCCTGTGATCTGGCAGACGCGGGACATGATGAACCTCTAAAAAATTGAAATCAGACAGTTAGCCGCCCATGCGGCAAAAGGCGCGTTGTTATACCAATCTCGGCGATCTGATACAAGCCCCGACCGGGGTTGGCCACGGCAGGGCCAGTCCATTGCCGATGCCCAACTACAGCAGGCCGCGCTGGGCCAGCGATACGCAGGCCCCGTCCCCGACGATGAAGTGGTCCAGCAAACGAACGTCCACGAGATCCAGTGCATCCCTTATTCGACGCGTGATCAGCTGGTCTGCCTCGCTGGGCTCAGCCACGCCCGACGGGTGGTTGTGGGCCAGAATCACAGCTGCGGCGTTGCGCTGCAGCGCCTGTTTGACGACCTCGCGCGGGTAGACGGTCGTGTTGTCGATCGTGCCCCGGAAAAGCTCGTCAAAGGCCAGGACCCGGTGTCGATTATCGAGGAACATGCAGCAGAACACCTCGTGAGGGCGGTCTCTTAGACGGGCGAGCAAAAAGTTCGTGCTGTCTGTCGGAGACCCGATCCGTTTGCCCGGCGCCAATTTTTCCTCGAGATAACGGCAGCAGCATTCCCGGGCTGCGATCAGGACTGCTGATTTGCTGGGCCCCATTCCGTGAATCGCCTGCAGGATGCCAAACTGTGCGCTTAGTACGCCGCGGATACCGCCGAAATGGGTTAGCAGAGACCTCGCCAGGTCGACGGCCGACAATCCCGGCGCGCCACGACCGACGAGTATGGCAAGCAGCTCGGTGTCCGAAAGGTGCTCCGCACCGAATTGAACCAGCCTTTCCCGGGGCCGCTCACCCACGGGCCAATCTTTTATCGTCGGCATTTTCATAGGCGTGATTGTCCGTGATCGCCGTAGTTCCGCAAAGGCGCGAATCTGCCCGAGCTGCGTACAAACCGGTGGGTCCAAATCCATAGGTCCGAATCACAGATACAGCCCGCAGATCCGCCGGACAGGCCAGAAAGTTTGCGGTAATCTATTCGGGATTCGGATCTATATTTCTTATGTCAAAAGTGCAGCAGCCCAAAATCATACTCGGCGTAACCGGGGGCATTGCGGCCTATAAGAGTCCCGAGATCGTCCGTCGGCTGCGTGAACGTGGCGCCGAGGTTCAGGTGGTCATGACCCCGAGCGCCGAAAAACTGGTTTCGCCTACCGTATTTCAGGCCGTATCAGATCGCCCGGTCCGTAATGACCTGTGGGACGATGAGGCGGAAGAGGCGATGGGGCACATCGAATTGGCCCGATGGGCGGATCTGATCGTCGTGGCTCCGGCGACGGCCAATATAATGTCGCAGTTAGCGTCGGGAACGGCGTCCGGGCTATTGACGACCCTTTGTCTCGCCGCAAAAGCGCCACTCGTCCTGGCCCCGGCAATGAACCAGGCGATGTGGCTGCATCCGGCGACACAGAGCAATCTTAAAACGCTTGTGGAACGTGGCGTCCGCTGTTTTGGTCCAGCGGAAGGGGAGCAGGCTTGTGGTGACGTGGGTCCGGGGCGCATGGTCGAGCCATCCGAACTCGTGGCCCGCCTGTTTGCGGAACAGCTCAGTAGTCTGTCCGGGCTGTTTGACGGTCTGCACGTTTTGTTGACGGCAGGGCCGACCCGCGAGCCGATCGATCCGGTTCGCTACGTCAGCAACCGCAGTTCCGGAAAAATGGGTTTCGCGGTTGCGCAGGCTGCTGTGGAGGCCGGCGCGCGAGTGACGCTGATCGCAGGGCCGGTTACGTTGCCGACGCCCGCGAACGTTGAACGAATTAATGTCGAAACCGCCGCTCAAATGCACGAGGCGACTTTAAGCAGGGCTGGGGACGCGGATATCTACATCGGCGTTGCGGCGATTTCGGATTATCGGCCGGCAGGCGTAAAGAAACATAAAATCAAGAAGCATGCGGACACGCTGCGCCTGGAAATGGTGAAATCGGAAGATGTACTTGCCGAGGTCGCAGCGATACAGCCCGGGCCGTTTACCGTAGGATTTGCCGCCGAAACGGAACGGCTGGAAGAGTATGCTCGCGGGAAAATGAAGAATAAGAAACTGAATATGATTATCGCCAACCTGGTTGGCGATAACTTGTGTTTTGATCGGGACGACAACACCGTATTGGTTTTATGGCCGGGCGGGAGCGAAGACATTTCCCGGATGCCGAAGACGGAATTGGCGCAACGGCTGGTCGTACTCATTGCAGAACGGTATCGTGAGGCCACCAAGGCGCCACAATCAATCCGTCGACCCGCAGTGTCCTGATCACGAGTTCCGTGTCGCGCGCGCCCATACAACTGAAGATACTGGATCCCCGTCTGGGTGAAGAATTTGCGTTACCCGATTACGCGACGCCGGGTTCCGCGGGTGTCGATTTGCGAGCCTGCGTTGACAATGCGGTCAACCTGGAACCCGGACAAACCGAGCTCATTCCAAGCGGAATGGCAATCTATATCGCCGACCCTTCACTCGCCGCAATCATTCTCCCTCGCTCCGGCCTTGGCCATAAGCATGGAATTGTGCTTGGCAATCTCGTCGGCTTGATTGACTCTGATTATCAGGGTCAGGTATTTGTATCATGCTGGAATCGTGGCCACAAATCGTTCGTGATCAATCCGGGCGATCGCCTGGCACAGATGATTTTTGTTCCGGTCGTCCAGGTGGATTTCGAAGTTGTGCAGGTGTTTGACAGCAGCGACAGGGGCGCGGGAGGATTTGGCCATACCGGCCAGAGCTAAATTAATTAACTCTCGTTAGCTCTACAAAACGCTCGATATCTGTATTGAACTTTGTAATTACGCTTTGTTGTTGCGAGTGACTCTTGTTCAGGGTCTCATCGTAGACAAGAATAGAATTCAGTGTATTCGCAAGTTCCTTGGCCAGCCAATCATGTATCAGCGGAGCATCCGGGTCCGAGTTATAGGGCTGAAATCGAGATGCGTCTTTTTGCAGCTTCGTCAATTTAAATCGAAGACTTGATAGATAAATTTCGGTAACACGAATTCGCCCGTCCAGGAGTTCAATACGACGATCTCTAAGCGCCTGAATTTCCTCAACGGAAAGATAGGTGCTCAATAAAACGCTGTCGCGTTTCAGGAGTTCCTCTACGCGCAGTCGCTCGACTTCGGCATGCGCCGCGGCCAGCTGGGCGTTGGCGAACTCTTCTTCCGTCAGCTCTCTCGGCAGCATTCCGATCTTGATGCCATGCTCGTTCAGTATATCCCGATCACGTTTGGAATATTCGGGAGGAATGGAGTCGCCATAATGCACCGTGCCTTCGCTGTCGATCCAACGATAGACCTGTCCAGCGATTGAACCCTGGCTCCAGCCGGTCAGAATGAACAGCGTAAACGTCAGTGCAAAAATTCTCGGCGAGTGACCCATATCCAACCCATTGGTTTGATCTGCATGGTGCTGTTGGATTATTGGTTTTGAGGGTTCAAAAAACAGTGAACCACTTCCGGTTTCGGCATCTCCGGGCTGGGTGGCGCCGGAATTAGCGGCTTTTTCGCGATACCGTGGACGCGGTCTAGGCTGGCGCCTGGGCCCGGGTCTGGATCCCGTATTTCTCGCGGTATGCCTCAACTTCACGAAGGTGATCACCATATTCTTCGCTGGTTTCGAGGTGATCAACAAGGTCATCGAGCTGCAGAATGCTGACAACCGGGATGCCGAAATTTTGCTGTACTTCCTGAACGGCGGAAAGCTCACCGGTTCCGCGTTCCTGGCGATCGAGCGCAATCAAAATGCCGGCCGGCTCACCGCCCGCGCGCTGAATGATATCGATGGCACCCCGGATCGCAGTTCCGGCCGTAATGACGTCATCCAATATCAATACCCGGCCGTTTATCGGTGCCCCGACAAGAGCGCCGCCTTCACCATGATCCTTGGCCTCTTTGCGGTTAAAACAGAATGGAAGATCGATATCGTTGTGCTCCGCCAATGCTGCAGCGGTTAACGCAACAAGGGGGATGCCTTTGTAAGCTGGTCCAAACAGCATGTCGAACTCAAAGTCGATGTTCTCAACAGCGCCCGCGTAAGCGCGGCCAAGTTTGGCGACGGCATAACCGGTATTGAACAGACCCGAATTAAAGAAATATGGACTGACCCGTCCTGACTTGAGTTTAAACTCGCCGAACTTCAGGACCTCGATTTCCAGGGCCATTTCGATAAACTCTTGCTGATAGGCACGCATCGCTATTGATATAGAGGTCCGGCAGAAAGCTTCTGGTACAGTATCGTACACCCCCTTTAGCATCCGCGAAATAGTTTGTCAGGAGTTGATTTATGCGAATCATTACCCTTAATGCGAACGGTATTCGTGCTGCCGCACGCAAGGGCTTTTTTACGTGGTTGTCGCGACAGGCTGCAGACGTGGTATGTATCCAGGAAACAAAGGCCCAGATTCATCAATTGGAAGATTCTGTCTTTCACCCACGTCGTTTTGAGTGTTTTTACGAGGATGCTGAGCGAAAAGGGTACAGCGGGGTCGCTGTTTATGCCCGCCGCGAACCGGATGAGATTCTTCGCGGATTTGGTTCGGTGGAATTTGACGCGGAAGGTCGTTATCTTGAAGCGCGCTTCGGCAAATTGAGCGTCGTTTCATTGTATGTTCCGTCCGGGTCGTCGAGCGAAGAGCGGCAAGCCGCGAAATTCAGGTTTATCGATGAATTCAATGAGTATCTGGACGACATTCGTGCAAACGGTCGTGATTATGTGATTTGCGGAGACTGGAATGTCGCTCATCGGCAGGTTGATTTGCGAAACTGGCGTTCGAATCAGAAGAACTCCGGATTCTTGCCCGAGGAACGCGCCTGGTTGGATGAACTATTCGGAAGGCGTGAGTTTGTTGACGCGTTTCGGGAGATAAACCCTGATCCGGATCAATACACGTGGTGGTCCAACCGCGGTCAGGCGCGAGCAAACAATGTCGGATGGCGTATCGACTACCAGGTGTTGACCAGATCATTGAAAAATACGGCGCGGCGGGCACGGATATATAAGGACAAATGGTTTTCCGATCATGCGCCTCTGATCATGGACTATGACATTGAATAGCCCGCCGCGTACCTGGCGCGCCAGCCTGCGGGTTTATCGTAATCCGCGGGTGCTGGCGATGGCATTTCTCGGATTCTCGGCCGGCCTTCCTTTTCCATTGGTGGCTGGCACCTTGCTCGCATGGCTCAGAACCGAGGAGGTCGGGTTATCCGAAATCGGCATGTTCGGCTGGGTCGGGATCCTGTATTCCCTGAAATTTATTTGGGCTCCGCTGACCGACAGTATTCGGTTGCCCGGAATTACGCGGTGGCTGGGCCGTCGCCGCAGTTGGATGCTGGCTTCCCAGGTCTGCGTGATGATTGGATTGGTTGCATTGGCGTCGGCGGATCCGTCGGCGGACCTGCAGCTCGTTGCGTGGCTCGCGCTGCTGGTCGCGTTTGGTTCAGCCACCCAGGATATCGTCGTGGATGCCTACCGGATCGAGGCAGTGCCGCGTGAGGGCCAGGGCGCTATGGCGGCGAGCTACCAGGTCGGTTATCGGGTGGCACTGCAGGCGATAGCGGGCGCGCTCGCTTTTTATATCGCCGATTTCATCTCTTTTCAGTTCGCCTACCTCATTATGGCGATCATGATGGGCGTCGGCATGTTGACGGTGATGCTGATTTCCGAACCAGAGGTCAACCAAGAACTTCCGGACGAGCGGGGAGACGATCCGCGTAGGGTGTTCAGGTTTAGCGAGTGGTTCCGGAGCGCGGTCATCGGGCCGTTCGCGGATTTTTTCGGACGACACGGTTACTGGGCTCTCGTACTACTTTCATTTATCGGGCTCTACCGGGTGAGTGACATGGTGCTCGGTGTGATGGCGTACCCTTTTTACATTGATCTGGGCTTTTCTCTTTCCGAGATCGCTACGGTCACGAAAGTCTTCGGGGTTTTCGTAACATTATTTGGTGCAGCGTTAGGCGGCATTGCGGTCGCACGGTACCAACTGGCCGGCCCATTGATATTGGGTGCGGTCATGCTGGCGGTGACAAACCTGTTTTTCGCAGCCATGGCGGTTTTTGGGCCGGATTTATGGTTTCTCGTCGTTACAATATCCGCCGATAACCTTGCGGCGGGGTTTACCGGGACTATTTTTATCGCCTATCTTTCCGGTCTGACTAATACGGCCTATACGGCAACTCAATACGCGTTGTTCTCTTCGCTAATGACCTTGCCAGGCAAACTCGTCAGCGGTTTTTCCGGTTTCATTGTCGAGTCAATCGACTGGTTCAGTTTTTTTATCTACGCGTCGGGCATGGGCATACCGGCGGTTATTCTCGCAATCATTGTTAGCCGCAGGCAGGTCAGTGCAGCGTGAGTAACAGTGTGCTGCGCGGCTGGTCCGAATGGCCTGTTTGTCATTTTGACGAACTTCCAGATCCCGGGGCGAAGGGGTTTCTTGTCGGTGACGGCGAGTGGCCGTTTCGCGGTTTCGTCGTGCGCAAAAGTCAGGAGGTATTTGCCTATGCGAATGTTTGCCCCCATCAACGTCATCCACTCGACCTGCTGCCAGATATGTTTCTGACCGACGACCGGGAGTCGATCCGTTGCTCATCCCATGGCGCGTTATTCGACCTCACGTCAGGGCTTTGCGTGTTCGGACCTTGCGTCGGTCACAAATTAATGCAACTTGAATCGAGGATTGATTCCGATCGCAGCGTGCTGGTTGTCGCACCCGCTTCTTTGCGGGATGCCGGGCCGATAATTGATGGTGGATTTGACACAGCATAACCTAAAGCGCTGTTCGCATTGCGCCAGGCGAACTAAGAACCGGTGCGACTACTCGTAGCGATCGAGGATTTCCAGCGGGTTATGCCAGGTGTTTCCAGGGCCGTTTTCGGGATCGGGTAAATCTTCCCTATTAATATCCACCGATCCCGACCAGTCCTCTGGCGCTGGTGCAGGCTCAATGTCGATTTCCTGCCAATTGTCCAATTCCAGCCCTTCGATGGTGCCATCAAAATGCTGCAATTCAACGGTATGCCCCGCCTCATCAACTGCTACGACTTCGAACAGATTTCCGTTCAATCGTCGATACCAGTGACCCACTTCCGGGAAAGCTATCCCATGGTTTCGGTCGATCCAGTCAGGTGAAATACATTGCGATTATCATCGCTTCAGAGACTTTATAGCGCATTTCACAGCCATTGGGTATACCTGGATACGCCTTAAACACGCCGGTACGCGCGCTCCCATAGGGCGTGGCCTAGACGTTTGCCGCGTTGCTCAAATTTGGTTTGACGCCGGTCTTCCGGTGCAATTTCCGCGGCCTCGAATGAATCATTGTCGGCAATTGTAGTTTCAATATGTTCTGCGTATTCAGCCCAGTCTGTCGCGGCACGAAAAAATCCGCCGGCGCCAATTTTCCGGGCCAGCAGTGCAATGAAATCAGTCTGTACGATGCGACGCTTGTGATGGCGCTTTTTTGGCCACGGGTCAGGAAAAAAAAGATAGACACCGTCCATCGATCCATCCGGAATGCTATTTTGCAGCACCTCCACGGCGTCGTGACAAATAACGCGGACATTGGTCAGTTCCCTGTGCTCGAGTTCAATCAGGCACCGTCCGATACCGGGCTCATGGACTTCGATGCCAATAAAATCAGCTTCCGGGCGGGCTTCCGCCATTTCCGCCAGTAATTCACCATTGCCGAAACCGATTTCCATGATGTGGGGCGCCCGGCGATCAAAAACTGCGTTAAGGTCCATCGGGGTCTCGCGGTAATCCAGGCCGTACTTCGGTAATAGAGTCGTCATCGCTTTATTCTGTGCGGGTGTCAGGCGTCCCGAGCGGCGGACGAAACTGCGAATCGTTCTTCGCGACGACAAGTTTTCGTTCATCACCAGCCGCTGCCGCCACCGCCGCCGGAAAATCCAGCATCGCCACTGCCGGAACTGGAGCCCGGTGCCCTGACCGATGATGCGACGGCAGCGCCGAGACTGGAGCCAAGATTCCGACTGAAAGAACTGGTAGAGCCGGGCTTCCATGAGCGGCCTCGATACCAGTGCGGGTGGTAGCCATTTTCTGACGGGTTGATGCCACGCCGGATATCACGACCTTCCGACACAACTTCGATGACTTCGGTAATCAGCAGTGATGCGTCGTCGTTAATCGTGATATCGCTGGAAAATCTTTTAATCAATTCAGCGGCATCGGTGTCTGAAACACCGGGCGATAGCACCAGTAAAAAAAAAGAAATTACAATGTATCGTGCCAATACGGGCATGATCTGCGAATTAGCTGTTGAACGTGACTTTTGGAACCGCGCGGTCCGCTTTATTATCGATCTCGAAAAATTTCGCTTTCGAGAAATTGAAATTATTAGCGACAATATTACTCGGAAAAGACACGACCAGAATATTCATGTCACGAACTGTCCCGTTGTAATAACGGCGGGCGAGCTGAATCTGGTCTTCAGTCTCACTCCAATCACTCTGTAGGCTGATAAAATTTTCATTCGTCTTCAGGTCCGGGTAGACTTCCGCGACAGCAAACAGTCGGCCAAGAGCGGCCGTAAGCTCTCCTTCTTTTTGCCCGCGCTCACCAATATCGCTGATGGACATCGTCTGATTCCTCAAGCTCGTCACCGCTTCGAGCGCCTCGCGCTCGTGAGTCGCATATCCCTTGACGGTTTCCACAAGGTTTGGGATCAGGTTCGACCGCCGCTTCAACTGAGTTTCGATCCCACTCCAGCCTTCATCGACAAGGCTCTTGTTTTTGATCAATCTGTTATAGATCGGGACCGCGTAAACCAGTGCAGCGATGAGAATGACAAACAAAACAGATATGAACTTCATGCGAGCTCCTCCCAACCGGACATGCGACAGGTTACACGATAGCGAATGCTACACGCCGCCCTGAGTCAAGTCTCCGAATTAGCTGCATTTGAAACCGGAAGCAACGTGGGTAGGACGATCAGTGTCGTTATTAGTGTCATCAGCATTCCGATCGTAAGTAACTTGCCCATCGTGGCCATTCCGTAATGCGCTGACAAAGCGAGGCTGCCGAAACTGGCGATAGTGGTTAAGGTTCCGAAGAAAACGGCGCGAGCGGTACTGGTTGCCATCAGGTTTTCGCTGGAAGGCAATGCGACCCGGTAGCGATGGACAATATGAATACCGTTGTCTACGCCGATTCCGAACAGAAGGGGCAGCGCAATGATATTCGCGAAATTCAGCAGCATATCCAAACTGACCATAACGGCCACCGTCAACACGGTCGCGAGTAGAATGGGAATCATGATGAGCACCGGGTCACGCCAATTTCGCATCAGCAATATGAGCAATGCGAAAACCACAACGAGTGCGGTTGTCAGCGCTTGCTGGAAGGACGTGACGACCAGCTTTGCGGCTTCGACTTCGATTACCGGTATGCCGGTGGCGTCGGGTTCCTCGGCGCGGACACCGGCGACGAACTGATCCTCCGACTCCCTGTTGGCCAGGTCTTTGCTTGGATAAATTGCGACCCGATAGCGTCCGTCACTGGCCCTCCACTGGGAACGTATGTCCACCGGAAGGCTTTCCACTTGAATTTCTTCGGCGGTCAGGGCGGAGCGTAAACTTTGCAGAGCCGGCCCGAGACCGCTGAAAAGATTGGTTTCCAGACGGTCCAGGTAAATCGCCTGGTGCGCCGGATCCATGCGTTCGGTCCGGGACCTGAAGAGTTCGACGGCCAGACGAAGATCACCGATGGCCGATAAATCATTTGTCGACAAAGATGATTCCAGCATTGAAAGGCTATCTTCAAGACTGTCTATCGCCGCGAGCCGGGTCTGGATATTCTCACTCGCCGTGGAGTCGGCGCCCGTGCCAAGTGTCGAGCCGAGCATGAGTTCCAGGTCCTGTATCACGGCAATTTTTTCCTGCTGACGATTCGGCACCATGCTCATTATTGTCAACGCTCTGCTGACCTCCGGCAGCAACCGTAGCTCGTCTGCCTTTCTTTCCGCGGCCTCAAGATCGGGTTCCAGGACACTCAAGACCATAGGAGTGGCCAGGCTATCGGATCGAATTTCCTCGAACGTGGATACGGATTCAGAGTCCGGATCCCTGAGATTCATCGGACTATTATCGAAACCCAATCGATCAATCTGGGTTATTGCGAGCAGGCCCAGCAAGATGGAGACAACGCGGACGATACGAACGTACCGTCTATTGGCCACCGGGTTCCATCGAAAAGTACTCACTGACTGAACCCGCTTGATTTTTCCTGGCCAAACCGTCAAAAGCGCTGGCAGCAGTGTGAGACTGACTAGCAGGCTGACATACATTCCGACGCCGGAGATCAGGCCCAGTTCGGAGACGCCGATGAAATCCGTCGGATAGAACGCGAAGAATCCAACCGATGTAGTCAGCGCGCAAAATACCAGGGAACTGCCGACGTCTCCGGCCGTTTCCCGCAATGCATCGCTCTTGGAAAGATTTCTCCCAATGAGTTCCCGATAGCGCAAACAGAAGTGAATTGCAAAGTCGATGCCCAGGCCGATATACAGCACGCTAAACGAGATCGATATCAAATTCAGATCGCCGACGGCGAATGCGGCGAACGCCGCCGTGCCGATCAGGCCGGTGATTAGAGTGATGAGTGAAACGGCGATCAGTTGTAGCGATCTGAACGCAAAAATCAGCACGACGGTGACCATAAACAGGGCCAATATTCCGATCCACACTGAGCCCTTCTGGACGCTTTGCAGTTCCTCATGTTCCAGGGCGATCTGTCCGGTCAGCCTGACCGTTACGCCGTGGTCGGCGTCGAGCTCGAGTTCGGCGATGAGTTCGCGTACTCGGCTGATCGCAGCATCGCCCGGTAGAAACCGGTCGAAATCACGCCGCGTTTCCAAAAGAATAAATTGCCTCTTCGCTGCTGCCCGGTGCTTGCTGGACGTGAGCAAACTTTGCCAGGACATCGGGTAAAACCGGTTTTCGGCCGAGTGTGAAAAAGTCTCGGCAAAGGACATCAGCGGTTTCTCGAGTCCGGTCAACGGACTCCTGCCCGCGTCGTCCGACGCGAGTATGAATACCCGGGCGAGCCCCGGTAATCCAGCATCGTTGGCAAGAATGCCGAGTACGGGCTGCAGTTCGACAATTTTGTCCGACAGATTCCGGAGTTCTTCTATTTCGAGGTAAAGCAGGCCGTATCGATCGAAGAACTCGCCGGCACCGGGCAAAAATATGCTTTCCACGAACACGTTTTCATCACCTTCAAGTCTTGTCGCGAGAGCGTATTGCGCCTCTTTTGCCAGATCAGGGGTCAAACCGTCTATCACGATAAGCAGGCTATCTACGTATTGAGGGAAAGCCTCGTGGTAATCCATAAAGGTCTGCCGCCAGGGCAGATCTTCGGCAATCATGTCTTCGATGTAGCTGTTTATTCCGAGGTGGGTGCCGGTATAACGGAGCGCAAACACGATGACGAGTGCGTATGTCACGATGAACCACCACGCCCGGCGATGCGCGGCATCGACGAGCCGGGTGGCAAACGATTTGATAAACCTGTGTTCCGGGGATTTGCCAGTCAAATGATCAGACCTCGTCTAGCGAATTATTCTGATGACGTCGACGCTCGTATCCTGCAGGCCGCGCGAGGCTTCGATCGACCATTTTCTGGACACGCGATAGCGCAGGGTCAACTCGTTCAGATAGTCAATGTATTTCTCTGGCGATCCGGATTCGCCGGATGCTCCGGAATTGATACCGATCGAGATTCCGCCCACGTCGAACCCGAGTAATGCGCCCTGGGAGGATGTGCCGACACTCGACATCGCCACCATGTCGCTCGCCGAACCCAGGTTCTTCGGCGGCTGTCCGCTTACCAGCAAAGCCATCAATTTATGCCGGGTCATCGGCGGATCGGAAATCAGTCGGATCTGCGGGTCTTGCAATGTACCCCGGACCTCGACACCGGCCATCAGCGATTCCACATAGCGCTCGGCGCGAACGTCCATGCCCGGGTTGTCGACCGATCCACCGCTGAAAATAAGTCGGGCCCGCTCGATATCGAGATTTGCTCCATAGGCGCTGAAATAGCCATTCTTGACGGAAAGCGTTCCGCGCGCGCGCGCAGGTTGGCGGGGAGCCTGCTGAATATGCAGGCTGCCGCTGAGCGTGCCGGTGAGCCCAAACGCATCGATTGCGATTTCATCGCTCAGTCGAACCGAGATATCGGTATCGATATCGAAGCGCTCTTCGGGTGCCTGCTCGGGAACGCCAATTAGTATCTGATCAGCGGATGGGCTGGCAGACATTCCGACATCGATCGGCGCAAGGTTGGCGCGATCAACGAAGACGTCGCCGCGAATGGTGACACTGCGACCATTCAATTTCAGCGTCAGGTCGGGTGATATGTCGATGAACGTCGGTGGCAGGTCAACCAGTCGAAAACTTTCTCCGGTGATCTGCAGTTCACCGACCAGTGGATTGCCCCATCGCAGCTCGCCGGTCAGACTCACCGAGCCTTCGCCCGATGAGACGCCGCCCCGAAGATTTAGTGCGCGCTCATCGGCGTTCACTCTCAGTTCGATATCACGCAATGTAATTCCCGGGTCGAGCAACTGCGCGGAGCCATTTGCCACCGTTAATTGCCCCTCCAATATCGGACTCGACCTGGTACCGTCCAGGCTTGCGTCGATCACCATCGTGCCGTCGACTTGCGCAACCTGCGGAAACAGTAGCGGAATGAATTCGAGCCTGGCGATGCGTCCCCGCAGATAACCGGTCAGCGCGTCGTCTGGCGCATGGCCAGTCTGAAACTGGCCCTCGAGTTTGTCACCGGCCGGCAATGTCAGGTCGAGTTCCGCCCGGATCGATTCATCGCCGGACGTGATCAACAGCGTCCCGCTGGTGTCGTCCAGGATGGGTTGATCGAGCAATGCATCGGTAATGACCAGTCCATCGAGACTCATTCGCATCGTGCCGACAGGTGGTCCTTCACCGTTAAATCGAGCATCGACACTCGCGGTCAATTCGCCGTCATATTGGTACCCCTCGGCCGCCCATTCGGAGAACGCCGCGACTGGCAGATTTGTAATGCTCGCATTCAGCTGGGCCGGTTGGACGTTGGCCTTGGATCCCGCAAAACAGACTTGAGCCTGACCGGACCGCAGGCAACTGAGTTCGAGATGTTGCTCCTCTGCCTTGATGCGAAAAGCGGCCGGGGTCTCAAGCTTCCATTCTCCCACGATGGGTTCGGCCACTCTTATCGCATCGACCCGGCCGCTCCACTCATCGGCCGACAGGCTGGCGCGCAATTTCAGCTCACCCCGCATCGGTCCGCTTTCGGCGGACAACGCGATCGCATGATCGCTGGGCGTGCCCTGAACATCGCCATCGATCCGATCGACGGTCCAGTCTCTCCACCGGACGTTAGTCAGTTCGAGTTCAAACACCTCGATGACATCCCCGGCAATATCGAACCGGGCATCGAGCCGGCCAGCTTCGACTTGTAAATCCTGCCAGGAGAAGTCCGCAATGATCAGATCGGCCTCGCCCGCAGGCGTAAGCAGTGCGCCGACAAGACTTCCGCGTCCTTTAATCGTGCCGGAGCCGCCGGGCAGCAGGTCGCCAATTCGCGGCGCGTCGAGTTGCCAGTCGACATCGATTTTCTCTCCAAGCAGTCCGTCGGCGCTCAAATGATTTTCACCGACGGCCAGATCCAGATCGGAGATTCGTATCTCATCGGGTCCGGCCGCTAAATTTCCGGAACCCGACAAGGGCTGCCCGTTAAGGGTGCCGTCGAGCGTTGTGAGCTGAATTTCCACAAAAGGTACGGGTTTCATCCGGCCCTGTAAATTCAGATCTGCGGAGAACTCACCCGAGAAGTCCGGATGAAACACAGATGTCGGCACGGATTGAGTTTGCATTTGAGCGCTGAAGTGCGGGCCGTCGCCCGACAAATCTATGCTGGTGGTGCCGCTGGCCCCGACGGAATCCTGCAGCGTGACGGTCCAGTCCAGATCTATTTGTTCTCCAGTGCTGGTGGCGTCTACCTTTAAATTTGCCAGACCATCGATCAGGGCGGGCAAACTCAGCTGCCCTTCAGCCGAGACTTCGGCGACCGTGCCCCGGATCAGCATGTCGGCGCTAAGGCCGTTAATCTGATCTATGCCGAGGGCGTCTTGCAGAGGTGGAACCGTCAGAGCGAGTTCGTAGCTCGGGATATCTCCTGCAGGATCGTGCAAGGACCCCGTGATCGAGGCCTGGATTGGTGCGCTGACGTGGGTGCTGATAGTCAACATCTGGAGGTCGCCATTCGCTGCGCTGCGACCCTGCCATCTGGTGTCACCGCCGGCGTTAATGGCCCATTCGAGATTCGCCGAAATTTCGAGTTCAGGACCTTGGGTCATCCTGAACTTACCCGAGGCGACAACCAGGTCATCGATCACTTCCAGGCTTTCAACGCTGATGCCATTAGACCCGACCCACACCGTTGTCTGAATTGAATCGATATGGATTGACTTCCCGACGACCATAAACTCCTCGACCATTTCCAGTTCGACAGCTGTGAGATCGATGTTATCGATTCGTACGCCGAGATCAGAATATGAGAAAGGGCTGGCGCCCCACGCGATGTGCCCGATTTCGAGGTCAAGTTTTTCCGATGACCATTCGATACCCGTGATTTTTCCGGGCCCAATCAGGCGGCCCGACACGCCTTCGATATGGGTGCCCTCCGGCAGCAGGATATTCGTCACCAGTCGAAGGCCCGGCGTAGAAAAAAGCATCGCCCCCATAGCGGCGAGCAACGCCGCACATACCGCGAGAAATGTCAGTCGGCGCCCGGTCACATGTCTGGCCTTATGGCGATGTGCAGGCGCGGGCCCCGGCTCTCGCTGAGTGCCTGGCCGATATCGATACCGATGAGCCCCAGCGGCGAGCGCCAGCGAAAACCCGCTCCAGCGGAATATTCGAGTGGGTCGCCGAAATCGTCGAAGGCATTGCCGAAGTCAAAAAAGACACCCACGCTCCAGTTTTGCAGCAGGTCGATCTCGAGTTCGGTGCTGCCGAATACCAGGTGTTTGCCGCCGATCAGGGCGCCGTCCGGATCGGTCGGGCTCAATTCGTTGAATCCCCAGCCACGCACGCTGTCGTCGCCGCCGGCGAAGAATCGTTGCGAAGCGGGCAGATTCGGGAATTCATGGACTGCAGTGGTACCGAATTGGCCGCGAAGGTACCAGCGCAGCCGGTCGGTCATCGGTATATATGCGGCCACTCGTGAGTTGAATTGCAGAAACTCGGTAGTCGAGCCCAGCGCGTTTCCCGAGCCCTGTATCTCCAGCGTGGCCTTGTAACCCTCATCGGGTCTTCCGAGTTGGTCCCACGTCGCGCGAGTCAGGCGCATACCGGGAATCAGGCTGAAGTCATTGAATGTAATTTCGGAGATGTCGGATCGCTCCGCCCTGATCAAGCCCATTAAATCCCGGTCCCACTTGCCCCAGAGTTTGCTGTGGACCACGGCCGAATCGGATCGTGTGCTGGTCGTGTCGCCCAGTTCTTCGTTGATCAGCCCGGTGAAGAGCGTAATCCGCGCCTCGGGTCCCATCGGTATCAGGTAACGGTAACCGATATCCTGACGAATCGCCGCGATCCTTGCGGCCAAATTCATACTGTGTCCGTGACGGGTCACGAGGCGCCGGTCCCAGGTGCCGCGCACCCGGAACCCCATGTTGGTCGCGTATCCGCCTCCAGCGGTGAAGCGATTCTTTTTTGTCGGTTCGAGCTGGATGACCAGTGGCACGACAGTGCCTTCGGCACGACTCCGGTCAGGAATAAGTTCTACGCCCGAATAAAATCCGCTGTCGATCAGCCGGAACTCGGTTTCGCGCAATCTTTCGGTGTCGTAGTACTCGCCCTCAATGACAGCGATCGCGCGTTCTACGATTCGGCTGTTCAGAAAATCCTGATAGATCTCGATTTTGCCAATTCGATACCTGGAGCCTGTTTCCAGGGTCAGGTATATCGCCGCGCTTCGCATCGGAACGTTGACAATCATTTGCTGTTTCGTAAGTCGCGCGTCGAAGTATCCTCGTCCGGTCGCGTTCGACAGCAGGGCGGATTTCAGCGCCTCGTATTTTGAATGCATCAGTGTTGCCCCGACCTGTACGCCGGTTTCGGCTACGACGTTGTGAAGTACCGGGTCCTCTTTACCCGGGCCGGTGATGAGGATTTCTGTCGATTCGATCAGGGCCGCACGTCCCGGGTCGATCGTGTACTGGACGATCCAGTCGTCGTCGCCCGACCTGAGCGCGATGTCGATTCGCGGCTGGTAAAAACCAAAGGGTGTCAGCGCATCCGCGATGTCCTGTTTGCCCGTTTCGGCCAGCCGCTGCGCCGCCGGCGCCGATAGCCGCGAGTCTCCGGCATGTCTCTCGATCTGGACCCGCGCGCGCACATTCTCTTCCAGCATCTCCCCAAGTCCCTCAAATTCAACACCGATTGCAGCCGTGACGGAATGTGGCACGAGGAGCAGCTTGAAGAACAAGAAAGCGGAGAGAAAGCCTGGCCGCATATAAGTTAGTGTTTAAGGACTATCACGCACTGATTATAGCGAGATCAAACTGCCTGATGCGGTGCCATCGTTGACCGCGACCGGGGCCGGGCCTAGATTACTTCGACCGGATCGAACGATAAAAGCCATTTGGCATGCTCATGCGGAGCCTAAAAGGAGAAATGATGTCAAAGCCACACATATGTTCCCTGCTTATTTTTTGTGTACTCGTGTCATTTGCCGCGCCCGCGGCCAGTGACGGTTTGGACGAATACATGCAGATTTTCACGGACGGTAATACGCAGCAGCAGACGCAGGCGGCAAAAGAACTGGCATGGGCGGGACTCTCCGACGCGCGATTATTTAATTTGATTGAAAATTCGTTGCTCGAAAAATACCTCACGGTAGAAAACAAATATGCTATCGATGACACGGCCTGGCTTGCCAGGGCCTTATCCTGCTCAGGGCAGGAGAAATATCGGGCGACGCTGCAAAAAGTCGCAAGCGACTCACCGCAGAAAAAAATCAGGAGGCACGCCGAAAACAGTCTCGTGCAACTCGATAACTATGCCCGATGGAATCCGATTATTTCTGATACATCGAATTGGGATTCGTCGAAGTCCGACGAGATCAATCGATATGCCAACATGCTCAGGAGTGATGATCTGGAGTTACAGCGTATTGGCGCGAAACGTGTTCACAATACACACTCTTATGATACTTATTTGCTCGATATTCTCGATGCCGAAATTCGCGCAAGATATCTCGAAGTCAATAATGACAGTTTGTTTATCGACACGGTTGCCTGGATGTGTAAAGCCTTAAGCGGATCACGAGTAGAGGCGTACAAACCAACAATTGTCGAAGTATCGGAGAATGCCGGCAATTCGAAGTTGGCTAAATACGCAAAAAAGTATCTCAAGTATTACGAGTGAGGCTCTTCTTAAGCGACGTGTAAACTGATTCCTGAATTAAACGGCACGCCGTTGACGGCCCGATGAATGGTTGCGCTCTCTGCCTCGAACCTTCGGAGTGCCGAATCGCCGTTTATTACGTGAACCTTTGCCGGCCCCCGGGCCGTTGCGCCGCTGCGAACGTCCATTCTGAATCGGTTCCGCCTTGATACGTGGATCCGGTTCGTAGCCAGGAATAATTTCTTTTTCGATTTTGCATTTCAGCAGGCGCTCGATATCCCGCAACATTCTTTGCTCATCGATACAGACCAATGATACGGCATGACCCTCCTGACCGGCACGCGCCGTGCGCCCGATTCGGTGCACGTAGTCCTCCGGAACGTTGGGCATTTCGTAGTTAACGACATGCGGCAGCCGGTCGATATCGAGACCACGCGCGGCAATGTCGGTGGCGACCAGTACCCGAACCGCCCCGGCCTTGAAGTCCGCCAGTGCGCGGGTGCGCGCGGCTTGCGTTTTGTTGCCGTGGATCGCGACAGCCTTGAGACCATCGTCTGTTAATTGTTCGGCAAGGCGATTGGCGCCGTGCTTGGTGCGGGTGAAAACCAGTACCTGTTGCCAATTTTCCGCACCGATTCGGTGCGACAGCAGCTCGCGTTTGCGACGCCGGTCCACCGGATGCACGATCTGTCTGACCCCGTCCGCGGTCGTATTTCGTGGCGCGACCTGAATCTCCGTCGGTGCGTTTAATAAATCAGCTGCGAGGCGTCTGATTTCGTTTGAGCACGTCGCCGAGAACAGTAGATTCTGGCGCTGCTTCGGCATCAACGCGAGAATCCTGCGAATATCGCGGATAAATCCCATGTCGAGCATTCGGTCGGCTTCGTCCAGCACGAGTATTTCAACGCCGGACAGATCGATGGTTCTCTGCTGGGCGTGATCGAGCAGGCGACCGGGCGTGGCGACGACGATGTCGACGCCCTTCCGCAATTTTGAAATCTGGGGCTTTATGCTGACGCCGCCAAAAATGACCATCGTCTTGAACGGCAGATAACGGCCGTAGCTGCGCACGCTTTCACTGACCTGTGCGGCAAGTTCGCGCGTCGGTGTCAATATCAATGTCCGAATGCGTCTGCGTTGTCCATTGATTTGGGACACTTGCAATCGCTGCAATAACGGTAACGTGAAGCCGGCCGTCTTGCCGGTACCCGTCTGGGCGCCGGCCAGGACATCCCGGCCTTCTAGAATGAGTGGAATAGCCTGCTGCTGGATCGGGGTTGCCTCACGGTAACCCTGTTCGTCGATCGCACGCAGCAATTCGGCCGACAGGCCGAGTTCTTCAAATAACATTAATTTTTTACTCCAGAATCGCCTGACCCGATTGCGGGGTTTTTACCGCGCATGGTTCGGCCCAGGCTGGAAATTTTAAATGGTTCCGGCGCCTGCGGAATTGCGGGGCCGGAGAGAATGGCGCAGACCGAAGTGCACCACGACGGAGCGCACTATAACAACCTTTAACAGAAATGGAAGGGCTTATTCCTCATGTACCTCTCAGTGAGTCTGAGATCAGGTGGCAATACCTGTAATCCCGTCAACCCGGCCTTTTTATAGAGATATTGGACGAATCGACCCGGAACCCATTCCTCTACCACTCGACCGTGACTCGTCACACTGTCCGACTGTAGAATCTCCGGAAACCAGACATCTTGCGGGTGTCGTATAATGGCTATTACCTCAGCTTCCCAAGCTGATGACGTGGGTTCGATTCCCATCACCCGCTCCAGAACCTCTATAAACGTCGCTGATTTGTCAATTGGCTTGGAGGTTGGTCCGTGATTCGCTGGCGGTATGACGTATCGAAACGCGATTCCGAACTGGCTGGTCGCCTGGCGGGAAATTGCCGGGTATAACGATGTGCCCGGTTATCGTCAATTGCCGTGGTTGCAGCGCAAGAAACTCGACCATGTTGTTTTGTGGCGCGGCTTCTGGTCGGAGGGGTTCTGGCGCGCGTTTTTTGTAGTGCTGACCCTTGTAGTCCTCGCTCTTATAATATGCTGGCATTGGGACCTGGCGGGATGGCGGCGTGATCTCCTGAGATGTTGCCCGCCATTGGGCGCAATACCGTGGCTTGCCGCGGCACGAAAGCGACATTTGCGGGCGTTACTCGACCCAGGAGGCGAGCTGTCTT
>SMVA01395991.1_pt1 | contig 19979 bp, 13 predicted proteins | sample 2456451 | NCBI WGS metagenome assembly SMVA01 (sample SAMN11095933, study PRJNA526329) | marine sediment metagenome | biome: Marine sediment; feature: Surficial sediment; material: Deep marine sediment; isolation source: Hadal surficial sediment | place: Pacific Ocean | collected 2014-05 | depth... | reverse complement strand
CCTGTCTCCTTTAAATTGAGGGAGATTGGCTGTGGTGACACAAATATCCAGTGTCCCATTTTGGTCAAAGTCTACCGCTTTTACCTGAGAAGCGTTACTATAACTACCTAAGAAATTTAGGGTGTCATGAACAAAGGTGCCTTTTTCATTGATGTATAATCTTGGAAGGATGGCTTCACCTCGTGTGAACTCATTTCCACCACTCACAACAATCAGATCCAGATAATCGTCTCCATTGGCATCGAAAAAAATGCTGGCGGTATCTTCATTAAGAGCATCTTTTTCAAAAAGTTCGGGTTGCTGCTGTGCAAAGGTTCCATCTTTTTGTTGCACGAATAGCCCGGAAGCCTGACGTTTCCCACCCCCGATAAATACATCTTCCAGCCCGTCATTGTTTATATCGCCTACGGATACCTTGGGTCCTTCATTGCTTATGGCGAAGGGAATCAGTGGGTCGCGATTGAATTCGATGGTAGTGTTATCACGGTGTTTAAAATCGAACAGGGGAGCTACATTGGTTAAATATTGGTGTGTTTTCCCGGGGAAGGATTCGTAGTAATTCCCATCAGCATTTTTTTGGAGTACTTCCAATACCTGGTTTACATTTACGTTATGAAGTGTTTCAAAAGTTTTGTCGGGCCAAATGATCCGGATCGAATCTATTTTTGAAATAGAACCCAATCCAAAATGAAGTATTGGAGCTGTTGCGGAAAGATATCCACGAGATATGTAGTTCTCCCTGGTCATTTGAATGGAATCTTTGTAGAGAATGGCTTTCGCTCCAATCCCAAATCGATTATGCGGATTCCCTTTGAAATTAATGGTGAGATAATTATTTAATTTAGAAGTGTTCTCCAGGACAAAGGCGGGTTCATTTACGTTATTTGTAACGATATCGAGATCTCCGTCATTATCCAGGTCGACATAAACAGCACCATTACTGAAGGACGGGTTTAAATCAGCCCATTCATTTGTCACATCTGCAAATTGGTTGTTTCCTATATTTCTGAAAAAATAGTTGGTTGTTTTCTTTTGCGGGATTTGATCGATGAAAGCCATATCCTTTTCCTGCATCCCCTGCCCAAGCGATTTCTGAATATTGTCATTGGCTATGAAATTGATAAAATCCATGTCGTTGGTAGCACCTAAAATACCATTGGTAATATAGATATCGTTAAGGCCGTCATTATCAAAATCCGCAATTAGCGGACTCCATGACCAATCGGTGGCAGCGATACCGCTTATATATGCGGTTTCACTAAAGCTTCCATTGCCTTTATTTAACTGAAGTGAATTTTGCATAAACTGATGGGTGTATCCATTGTTGATGTAGTTTTGATAAATTTGATAATTAAATTCACTTCCCGAGGTTTTATAGGTTTTTAGGTCTTCCGGGAGCATGTCCAGAGATAGGATATCGGTATAGCCATCGTTATTGATATCGGCTATATCGTTTCCCATCGAATAATGGGTGGTATGTCCGATTTGATTCGCTTTGGATGATATCACTTCTTTGAAGGTCTTGTCCCCTTGATTCATATACAGATAATCGTTCTCAAAAAAGTCATTACCTACATATATATCGGGAAAGCCATCATTGTTCACATCGCTTACGGATACACCTAATCCATAACCAATTTTACTTTGATAGATGCCTGCGTCTTCGGAGACGTCTACGAAAATACCATTGACATTTTCAAAAAGTTTGTCACCGGATGCGGCATTTGGAAAGTTTCTGACGTTTCCGTTACCATAATTTTGGTTAGGATTGGTGGAATGATTCAATAAAAATAAATCCAGATCTCCATCCAGGTCATAATCAAAGAAGGAGGCTTGTGTAGAGAAACCTATAAAATCCAGGTTAAAAGCTGCTGCGTTTTCTGTAAAGGCAGGAACGCCATTTTTATCGGGGCCATTATTGATATACAGAAGATTTTTACCGGATATGTTATGGTATGCACCCAGTTTACATATATATATATCAGGAAGGCCATCCTCATTTATATCGACTATAGTCACGCCGGTAGTCCAATTTTGGGCATTGTTGATCCCGGCGGATTGTGTAATATCTTCAAACTTTAAATTTCCCCGGTTGAGATAGAGTTTGTCTTCGGTTTGGTTGGCAGTAAAGTAGAGGTCGGTGAGGCCATCGTTGTTAAAATCGGCTGCAGCTACTCCGGACCCATTATAGAAATAAATGTAATTGAGGATGTTCAATTCCGGGGTAGAGGAAATCGTGTTTTGAAAATGGATACCTGTTTCATCGGCTTTTTTGGAAACGAAAAGTATTGTTTTGTTTTCTTCGGAATTACAAGAAAAAATCAATAGAAGGAGCGAGCAATAAATAAAATGCCGGGGAAAACGAATGATATATAAATTATTTACGTTCAGTATAGAAGAAATTAGACGAGTTTTAATCGTAATACAAATATTGAAAATGTAATACAGCTCCGCAATAAATTAGTCATAAAAAAACAGGTCGCCTGTTATGGGCGACCTGCATGTCATTGTAAATACGAAAGATTAATACCCTTCGTTCTGAACCAAGTTAGGGTTAGATAATAATGCGTTAATTGGGATAGGATATAAATTTTTAGTCTCATCACCTACAGAAGCTGGATCTTTAAATTCCCAGTCTCTTGTGAATTGCCCAAAACGTATCATATCATTTCGTCTCCACATTTCCACATACAATTCGCGGCCACGTTCTGCAAGCATTTGTGCTTCTCCAACGTTTCCTAATGGGGTAGCACCACGAAGTGTTCTTAATTCATTCACCATTGCAGTGGCATCACCACCGGAACGCATCATAGCTTCTGCTTTCATTAGGTGGGCATCTGCATAACGAAATACAATTTCATGAGATCTAAATGAACCCCCATCCTTATCTGATGGATGGTATTTAATAATACGAATTCCTGATCTCTCATTATTCCCTGAGAGTCCCGGCAACTCTTTTGTAAATATAAGTGGGTCTCCCGGTCTGGCTTTCAGTATAGTTCCATCTTCTTCGTACTGTTGTCCGTGCAAGAAACCGTAACCAATACCTATATTATCCGAATTAGCATTTGAAGCGTCCGGCACCCATCCTCTTCTTTCTTCTTGTCCATCTCCAACGTTGTTGCTGTTCGGATTTCCTTCGAAGCTATCATAAAATTCAGCTAAAGTGGTAAATCCATTCCAACCACCACCAACATTGTCAGGTGAATTTTGGTTATAGTGTAATCCATTCCAAATTCTATTTCCAACCGAAGTGCTAGCGAACCAAATGGTTTCGTTGTCAACATCTGCAAGGAATAGTTCAAAATATCCGGCTTGCAATCCGTAGCCGTCTGCTGCAATAGCATCAACAGCGTTTATAACATCCTGCATATTCCCGGCCGCTCCGTATCGAGATGAATTCAAAACAACTTTAGCCTTTAAGAAATTAGCCGCAGCTCTATTCGCTTTGTCATTTCCTTCGCTAGGTCCTGAGACAGTAAGTCCGGCGATGGCCGCATTTATATCATCAAGAATAAAGTTATATGCCTCCTGTGGAGACATGACTATAGGATCCACATTAGATCCTTGTCCAGGCTCACGGAAGGGAACTTGTCCCCAAAAATCAAGCACAAAATACATACTGAAAGCTCTTAAAAATTTAGCTTCTGCTGCCTCTTGTGAGCTTGCAGAACTTTTAGGGTCGATAATCTCTGATGCACGGAACACATTTTGATTCAATTGATTCCAGGTAGACAGAATATATGAGTGAGTCGGACTCCATGTATGCGCATGAAGCGTACGCCAAATTCCATTATCTCCCCAGTCGGTACCTCTTGTAGGCACAAGCTGTTCATCAGTAGAAACTTCATTCAAAGCAAAGAAGTTCGCCTGATCTCCCAACATACCATATATACCATTATACAGGTTTCGTAGAGATGCTTCAACATCTCCTACACCGTCAAATATCCCTAATTCTTCATCTGTGATGATAGAATCGGATTCTACAATTTCTGTCAAACAAGATACAGAAATCATTGCCAGAAGCGCAATCGCAAAGATTGGCTTCAGAGTTTTCATTAATGTTCTTTTCATTTTCATTTTTTTTAAAATTTTAAATTTAATCCTAAAGTATAAATTCTAGGTCTTGGGAAGGAGGTATAATCGATACCTGCTGTAGGCAAGCCATTCAATAGATCTCCTCCACCTGGTGTTGTGCTCACTTCAGGATCAAGTCCTGAATAGTCTGTAATTACAAATAGATTCTGTCCCGTGATTGAAAGTATCATAGAAGAGAAGAATGAATCTTCTTTCAACGGCCAAGCCCAGGTTACCGAAGCATTTTGTAGTCTGACAAAGTCACCACTTTCGAGGAATCTTGTAGATACTTCTGCTGCAGCATCCAATGATTCACCTGCATTAAGCACCTCTAATGGAACATTTCGTCCACCTCTAAAGGCACCTGCGGTAAAGAAAGCGTTTGTCGTGTTGTTATAGATATAATGTCCAAATTGTCCGGCAAAATAAAGGGAAAATGTCCAGTTATCGACTCGAGCCGATGTTGAAAAACCACCGGTAACATCGGGTAAGGCAGTCTTACCAACAAATTCTTGTACGTCTGTTTGAATAGGTTGCCCGGTTACGGGATCGAATCCTTCAAACTTACGTAAGAAGTATGAGAACAAGGGTTGTCCTGCTTGTAATTTTTGTGCAAAAGCCAATGAAAGTCCTTGTCCACGAATGGTTCCAGTATCAAATTCACCTAAAAGTTCTTTTACAAGGTTATCATTATAAGCGACATTGAAGCTAAGTTCCCATGAGAAATTTTCTTTATCGAATATGTTCCAGGCAAAAGAAAATTCTACTCCTTCGTTCACTACCAGAGATCCCGGTAAATTTCTAAACTGGAAAGGCTGTGCTGCCGGTTGGGCAGAAGTGGTTTGAAATAACAGATCACTGGTCTCTTTGCGATATACATCCAAACTACCACTAACTTTATCATTGTTAAAGCCAAAGTCAAGACCTATATTATATTGCAAGGTCTCTTCCCATTTCAAACCTGGCTCTGCAAAGGAGACATTGTCCAATCCGGGTATGTTAATATCACCACCGTCACCAATTATATCACCACCTGCATATCTTCTACGGGTCACGAAATTACCATATCCTAATCCTTCCTGGTTACCTGTGATTCCTACACCAACTCTAATTTTTAAAATAGATAAATTTTCTCCTGCAAAATCTTCTTCATGGATATTCCATGCAAAGGCTCCTGAAGGGAAATATCCGGTTTCGTTACCTGAACCAAAACGACTAGAGCTATCTGCTCTAATGGTTCCGGTGAATAAATACCTATCGGCTATAGTATAATTCACTCTAGCAAAGTATGACTCTCCCTCATCTGTGGTATTAAAAGTATCAGTAAACAAGGATCTGGTCTTTAATCCAGCGAATGGAAATATGAAGTCTGTTGTAGGCTGTGCATTTCCCATTCCATCCCGGTTATCCAATCCAAGACGATTGATAAAAATACCTTCGGGTCTATTTCCTGCATAACCATACTGTTGGTACGCTCCTATAATTCTACCTTCGATCGCATTGGCAGTTTCTTTAAGGTCTCTCACCATTTGATTCATATCGGCCGTAAAGAATCCCCATCCAAAAATATTTTTTCCGTAACGATCGAAGTCCTGGAAGGCATAACCCCCGATAATGTCGAGGTTAGAATTGCCAAAATCAGTTTTATAGTTCAATGTCAATTCCATCAATTTACTTTGGATAGTCAATTCGTTGATAATACCTGATCCATTGCCAAATACACCTTGGCCGAAATTTCGAGCTTTTAAATTGGCAACTGCAGATCTTGTAGATTCAGACCTATCGTAACCTAAATTAACTTTCGCTGTTAATTCAGGAACTATATCGTATTCAATAGATGCACTGACCAAATATCGATCGGTATGTGTTAAATTCTCCGTATATGCCAAGGCAGTAGCCGGACTTAACAGACCACCTGTTCCGTCAAAATCCGGATCGGTAGGCCATGTAGGGTTAGCGGAATAAGCTGATCCTAAAAGGTCACCTCTAAATCCTGCGCTACCACTAATAGGAGAAGATTCGTCGTTTACCCGAGAAATACTCCCCTGGAATCCCAATCTTAGCTTATTGTCAACAAAACGATGACTTGCATTAACTCGACCTACAATTCTTTCCAATGATGAATTTTTAACCACACCAAAATCCTTACTATATCCAAAGGTGGCTCTCACATTTCCATCACCGTAGTTGTTAGAATAAGAAAGGCCGTTATTGGTGGAGGTAGATGTTCTAAAGACAAACTCCTGCCAATCTGTACTGTTCTTAAAATCTCTCTCAGCAACCGAAAAACCAAAACGTTCAGTCTGTGCCAGATAAGCTTTGGCTGACAACAAATCATAGTTCTCAGGGACTTCTGCAATACTCAGACTCGTGTTATATTCCCAGGAACCTCCAGCCTTACCTTTACCGGATTTTGTTGTGATAATAACCACACCATTGGCTCCACGAGAACCATAGATAGCTGTAGCAGAAGCATCTTTAAGGACACTAATACTCTCAATATCATTCGGGTTTAGGAAATTAAGCGGGTTCTTTGCCGAGGATGAACCAAAACCAACATCTGAACCTTCAGCAGTTGTGTTGGCTCCGTGTAATGGAATTCCATCAACAACAAATAATGGATTGTTGTTGGATCGAATCGAGTTAGCTCCCCGGATACGAATATCAATACCTGCTCCGGGTTCACCACTTGATTGTGTGATTTGTACACCGGCGAGCTTACCTTGAATAAGTTGTTCGACCGATACGATAACCCCTCGGTTAAAATCTTTAGAGCTCACAGAGGCTACCGCACCTGTGGCATCTTTGATAGTAGTTGTACCATATCCGATTACAATAACCTCACTCAAAGCCTCAACATCTGTTTGTAAGGTTACGCTTATATTACTCTGGCCATTTACCGCAACTTCCATTGTTGTATAACCAATATAACTGAACACAAGTGTAGCATCATCAGCTACATCAGTGATGGTATAGTTTCCGTCAAAATCAGATTGTGCTCCATTGGATGTGCCTTTTTCTATTATATTAACGCCGGGAACGATTCCGTCTGTATCCGAGACTGTCCCACTAACGGTTAATTGTGCGAAGGCTGAACCACCCATTACCAAAAGGAAAGGGAGCAACAAAAGTTTAGTTAGTAATTTAATTTTCATATGGTTTTCGGTTTAAAGTTAATTTCAATAAATCTTTAATAGTTAATATTCAGTGATTATTTTTGGTTTTTGTTCTACAAATTTACCTTTTATTATTGTATAGTTCATCTCGAAATATACAATTTTTTATACAATTATTTGAGTTAGCGGATGTTTAATAGATTCCACAATTATTACAGCTTAATTATTAATCTTCTCAGATAAATAAATTTATAAGACTTTTCCTTCATAATTTAAATAAGAAAATCAATCCCCATCACAACACGGCTAATTTCTTGATCTTGCACCGAACAGCATTCATAGTCCAAATTGTTAGACTCCACTAAGAACTGTTTCATCAATAGCATTAGGGATCGATTTACTTATTTTCTAATTGGGATTTTCCCATGGTCGATACAATGGTGATAGTGATAGTTAAAAGCCTTAAAAATTGCCCTATTATTAGCTTTTCAGCCATTGAATAAAACAAAAAAGAAATCGATTAATACACTAAATAAACCGTTGTTTTTCTTTTTTAAAAGTGACCAATTATTAGAATTACAAACACTTAAAATAATTATGAAACTTAAACTATAAAATTTCAAAAATCTTATTCAGTTCCAAATTTCAAATATTTTTTTTGATTTTATTAAAAAACGTACGTAAAAAAGCGATTTAACCTTCCGAAAACGTTTTCGTTTTTTATTTTCGTAATTCTATTGTTTTTTCAATAAAAAGGCAATTATTAAATTCTTTTTTTGATTTTTGTAAACTCTAGAGTATATCGACACAATTATGAAAGAAGTTACTTTGAAGCAAATAGCCGAAAATCTTGGGATTTCGATCACGACTGTTTCAAAGGCTTTAAAAAACTATACTGACGTTAGCAAAAAAACGAAAGCACGGGTGAAAGATGAGGCGAAGAAACTTAATTACAAACCCAATGTTTTTGCCGTAAACCTTCGTACCAGAAGATCAAGAACCGTCGGCCTTATTATTCCGGAAGTGGTGCATCACTTTTTCTCCACCGTTGTGAATGGGATCATCGAATATGCCGAAAAGAAAGGATATTTGGTCATCATACTTCAATCTAATGAATCGTTTAAACTTGAAAAAAGACAAATAGACCTGCTGATAAGTAAAAGAGTGGATGGGATAATGATTTCCCTGGCCAGTACTACAACCGATATTTCGCACTTGCAGGAAGTAAAGGAACTGGAGATCCCTTTGGTAATGTTTGATAAGATCTCGAAGCTGATCGATTGTTCCAAGATCATCATAAACGACAGGGAAGCTGCCTATAAAGCGACCAAACATTTAATCGATTCCGGTTGTAAACGTATCGCACATTTCCGCGGGGCATTGTTACCCCAAAATTCTATCGATAGGTTTTTGGGATATAAGAAAGCTCTGGAAGATCATGGATTAACTTATGATTCCTCATTGGTTTATATATGTGACCGGGTAGATTACGAAGATGGAATTACAGCCGCCAAGCAACTTTTGAAGGACCATGATGATATCGATGGTATATTTGCCATTACAGATCTGGTAGCAATTGGAGCCATTTCGGTATTTAATGACAGGGGAATTCAGGTACCCAACGACATTTCAATCATGGGTTTTAGCAATTGGTTTATCTCTTCGGCGATTACCCCATCTTTGAGTACGGTAGATCAACCTGGTTATGAGATGGGCAAGAAGACCTTTAAAGTTTTACTCAAGGAAATGAATGCCAAAAAAGACGGAGTTCCTTTTGAACCTATTACCAAGGTATTGAAAACGAAAATTATAAAAAGGAATTCTACAAAATAAATGATCTCATACCTATTAATTAAGTTAACCGGTTCAATTCTGAAAAATTATGAATAAAGTTTTTACCTGGTCTATCACGGTCGCACTTGCGGGATTTTTATTTGGCTTTGACACTGTAGTCATCAGCGGAGCCAATCAACCTTTAAAAGAACTTTGGGATACTTCGCCATTATTTCATGGTGTTTTCATCATGAGTATGGCACTGTGGGGAACGGTTTTAGGGGCGCTGCTAGGGGGAATTCCCACTAATCTATTAGGGCGTAAAAAAACACTTTTTTGGATTGGTGTTTTATTCTTTGTGTCGGCTGTTGGGAGTGCTTTGGCACAAGACCCTTATTTATTTTCGATTTTCCGTTTTATTGGCGGTGTGGGTGTTGGGGTGTCTTCTGTTGCGGCTCCTATTTATATTTCAGAAATTACAACGCCAAAAAACAGAGGGCGCCTGGGGGCTTTGTATCAGTTTTGTTTGGTCTTTGGGATCATGATCGCCTTTATTTCAAATTGGGCATTGAAAGGAGTTGGTGGAGCGGATGATTGGCGTTGGATGCTTGGGGTAGAGGCAATTCCTGCTTTGATGTATACTATAATGGTGTTGCGGGTACCCAATAGTCCGCGTTGGTTAGTGCTGCATAAAAAAGATGACGAAAGCGCACTTACTGTATTACAAATTATTTACAATGGCTTGGATGCGGCTAAAGAAAAACTGGCCGAAATTAAGCTAGACCTCAAATTACCAAAAAGCAGTGACAACCTTTTTCAGAAAAAATACAAGCGAGTGCTTGCCTTAGGATTTTTTATCGCTTTTTTCAATCAGTTATCCGGGATTAACTTCGTGCTATACTATGCCCCGCAAATCCTGGAACAGGCAGGTTTGGGTGGGTCAGACTCACTTTTCAATTCCATCGCCATTGGAATTGTAAATCTTATTTTCACAATAATCGGGATGCGATTGATCGATCGTTTGGGCCGTCGCCAACTCATCATTATAGGTTCTGTAGGCTATATTTTCAGTTTAATAATGGTAGGGATCTGCTTTCAATACGATTTAAACCCCACCTTGCTCATCACCTTTATCTGTATGTTCATAGCGTCACATGCTATTGGACAAGGGGCGGTGATCTGGGTATTTATTTCTGAAATATTCCCAAACCGTGTTCGTGCCTATGGTCAGAGCTGGGGAACAAGTACCCACTGGGTGTTTGCAGCAATTATTACGTTGGTCACACCATTTTTTATCGACAATACCGAAGGAATTTTTAGAGAGAACCTTCAGGTGATCTACTATTTCTTTGCCGGAATGATGGTACTTCAACTGTTATGGGCGATCTTTAAAATGCCGGAAACCAAAGGTGTTTCTTTGGAGGATTTGGAAAAACAACTCACAGAAAGTGATGAATGACAGAACCGTTATCTGCTTTGGCGAAATTCTATGGGACGTTTATCCGGATAAAGAAATAATTGGTGGCGCCCCTCTAAATGTCGCATTACGATTGCATTCCTATAACACCAATGTGAAGATCATTAGCTGCATTGGAACCGATGACAGCGGCTACAGGGTCGAAGATTACCTCAGCAAAAATGACTTGTCGCAGGAGTTGATTCAGAAAAATACAACTCTGAAAACGGGAAGCGTTGAGATAACTCTTGACGAAAATGGGAATGCCAAATACGAAATTTATAAACCAGTCGCATGGGATGCAATTCAATTGACAGAGATTATTATTGGAGCAGTAAAAAACGCTCCTTTTTTTGTCTTCGGAAGTTTAGCCGCGAGGGGTAATTATAATCGTATTACTTTAGATAGGTTGTTGGAAGTTGCCAACATAAAGATATTTGATGCCAACCTTCGTCATCCTCATTATGATATTTCGATGGTGTACGAATTGATGCAAAAGTCAGATTTCATTAAATTGAATGACGAAGAGTTGAATGAAATTTGCGGTGTATTGGGCTGTCGGGAAAAGGATCTTGAATCTCAGATCAACTGGCTGGTACAAACAACAAGTACGAATAGCATTTGTATTACAAGAGGTGGAAACGGAGCGATACTTTATCACAAAGGCAATTTTTACGATCATAAAGGTTATAAGATTAAGGTGAAGGATGCGGTAGGAGCGGGGGATTCCTTTCTGGCCACTCTGATAAGCGAATTGTTGCTCAACCAAAAATCGCCTCAAGTTTCACTTGCCCAAGCTTGTGCGGTGGGTGCATTGGTGGTTTCGAAGGAAGGTGCGAATTGTGTTATTGATGATGCAGAAATTGCCCGATTAACCGATTAGGTTAATAGATTTTTGAATCGGAGAAGGCTATTTCAGAATTAAAATCTTTATGAAAGAACTAAAGATAATCTATCAATAAAAACCTAAGTCTTTAACGAATAATTATAAAGAGTCCATCTTATTGCTTAGCTTAATTGACAATAACTTAAAATATTTAAAAGATGATTTAGATTACATCAGAAATACTTTTTTGATGATTCTAAATCCCAATAAAAAGACCTAAAACTATTGCCAACAATGCATATAGCGCATTGAAACACGCCATATACTAACCGTTGGCAGCAAGTAAAAAACAAACCAAAATGAAAAATCAAAAGAAATTCACTCGTCGAAATTGGCTTCAATTAGGAATGGGAGGTACGCTTGGAATAATCTCAATGAAATTATTTGGGTATAATGAATCTCCAAAAGTTCAGACAGAAAAAGATTGCCTGGCTACACAATATGAAGGAATGGGGCCATTTCATCCTAATAAAGACCAGAATGATAAAGATTTCGATTTAACTAACTTTAACAATTCGAATCAAAAGCCAAAAGGCGAATTGATATATGTAAGAGGAAAAATAATTGATGAGGAATGCAATCCAATAACAGGTGCATTAGTTATGATATGGCAAGCGAATACACACGGGAAATATTCACATGAATATGATACCAATATTGTTGAATATGACCCAAATTTTCAAGGTTGGGGGCAAGTCAAATCAAACGAAAAAGGAGAATATGGATTTAAAACTATAAAACCCGGAAAGTACATTTTTGATCAAGATAGTAATGATTGGAGAACTCCACATATTCATTTTAAAGTGGCAAGACGAGGATATCATGAGCTTATTACTCAAATGTACTTTGAAGGCGAAGAATTAAATAAAGAGGATATTTTTGCCTCTAATTTGACTGAGGTTGAAAAAGAACAAGTGATAAGAAAGAGTCTGAAAAATGTGGGAGGAATTGAGAAAGAAGCAAGTTTGATAAATTTTAATATAGTAATAAAGAAGGTTAAAAAAGAAGAAAAAGATAAAACTGAATTTGATGAATTTGTTGGAAACTATAAGGTCAATTTCAAATCTACTCCTCTTGAAAAAGAAATAATTCAATTCTTTGGAGGAAATCGGGAAAATCTAATACTAACAATATCAAAAAAAGAAGGGTTATTGAATGCTGAAATGCCAATTCAGCCAATATGTGAAATATATCCTAAAAGTAAAGACAGGTATGAATATAAAGCATTTGACACAGATATTGAATTTACCAGAGATAACCATAAAAAAGTTACAGGTTTAATTTTTCATCGCCATTTTGAATTTCCAAAAATAAAAGCGGAAAAAATTTAAGAAAAACCTACTGCCAACAACGTGTATAAAACATAGCTAGTAATTACTAAACCAAAAGGTTTGTGCTTATTTATAAAGTTCCTCCAAATTTTTAATTTGGCTTTTAAAATATAAAAAGTAAAAACAAAATATAAAAATTCGGCTCTGTGTTAATCCGAAAATTAGCGTCCTTTTACACGCTACGTTTCATACACAAACCGTTGTAGCTCATTGTACTTAATAAGAAGAAAACGATTTAATTTAAAAGCACTAAGAAATGAAAAGAACAAATTTTATCCTATTAACAGGAGTCGGGATTTCGGCTATCGCAATTCCAACCTGGTATTATAAATTTAATATTCCAGAATACGATCAATTATTAACCGAACCAGAATTGCTATCGCACATCTGGGATGGTACTACAATCGGTGAAATCGGCGAAATTTACCGGAAACAATTTTCAGATGAAAATAGTGAACGCAAATTGGTAAAACATTTATCAGATTATGAATCAACTGAATCAACCACAATCACCGAAGTGTTGCGACAACAAATTACTGATGATTATAATAAAGGAAATACTGTGATGGTTGATGGATGGGTTTTGTCAAGGACAGAAGCACGCCAGTGTGCACTTTTTTCATTAACCCAAACCAACTAATCATGCATATTGACGCTAGAGAATTAGAGAACAATTCGATAATTGAAGGAGACATCTGCATTGTTGGTGCAGGAGCTGCAGGAATCAGCATAACTCTAGACTGGATAGATACTCCTTACAAGGTAATCTTACTTGAAGGAGGTGGATTTGAATACGATGATAAAGTGCAGGAACTTTATGCTGGGAAAACAACTGGTCAAAAGTACTTTCCACTAAAATCTGCTCGTCTTCATTATTTCGGTGGAACAACAGGTCATTGGGCTGGCATGTGTGCACCCTTTGATCCTATTGATTTTAAGAAACGAGATTGGGTGCCAAATAGTGGTTGGCCAATCTCCAAAAATGACCTTGACCCTTTTTATGCAAAAGCGAATAAAGTTCTGAAACTGGGCCCTTATAATTATGAGTACGAATATTGGAATAACGAACTGCCAAACTTAACCCCTTTTCCGTTTGATAATAAAGTGGTATGGAACAAAATGTGGCAATTTAGTCAAGCGCGATATGGCGACTTATATAAGGACGCTATTATCGAAGCAAAAAATATTCACCTGTATACTTATGCAAATGCAGTGGACATCAAAACTGATGACAACATATCAAACGTGAAAGAAGTAATTGTCAAAAACTATGCGGGAAAAACACATACCGTAAAAGCAAAACATTTTGTCATGGCTTGCGGAACAATTCAGAATGCTAGGATACTCCTCGCAGCAAATTCCCAAGCACCACAAGGCCTAGGTAATGATAATGATTTGGTTGGAAGATATTTTCAAGAACATTTAGAAGTTGCTTCTGCCGAATTATGGTTGTCCAAACCATTTCCCACAGATTTGTACTCATGGGATTACGGAATCACTAAAGCAAGTGCAGAATTGGCCATTACTGAAGAGGTGCAGACCAAAGAAAAAATGTTAAATGGGACAGTTTCACTTCTACCCCTTAGTATAGCCAAATATCAAAAACCCAGAATGGAAACTTGGCAAAATAGTGACCCCAGAAAAAGTGCTGATAACATGTTTGCTAACTGGGGTGAGGCAGCAGAAAAAGCAAAAGGAGAAAAAGGAAATATTGAAAGAGCCTATCAGCTCAATACTCGTATTGAACAAGCACCTAACCCGAACTCAAGAGTTACCCTTGGAGAAGAAAAGGATGAGTTGGGGGTACCAAGAGCGAATCTTCATTGGGAATTAACACCACTTAATAAATATAGCGTCCGTAAAATTTATCAAATTCTAGGTCAGCAGGTTGGTATTGCAGGAATTGGCAGAATAAGACTTAATGAATTCTTAAGGGATGAAAATGACGACACTTTCCCTGATAGCACCAATGGAGGATGGCATCACATGGGCACGACCAGAATGGCTGATGACCCAAAGAAAGGAGTTGTAGATTCGAATTGCCAGGTTCATGGTATTTCAAATTTGTTTATTGCTGGGGCCGCATGCTACCCTACTTCAGGAGCATCAAACCCTACACTCAATTTGACAGCATTATCACTTAGACTATCAAATTATTTAAAACGAAAGATCTAATTTTTTATAGTTATTAATATAATCATAAAACTAGAAGTGGTTTAACCCAACGAGCTACAACAACGCATATAAAAAATGCATCAAATTTGGCTACCTTTGAGGTCTCCACTACTTTTAATAAACAATCACCGCTGAAAGATTTGTGCTATTAAGAACCGCACTTTTCATATACAAAGCCGTTGGTGATCATTACTTAGACAATGAAGAAAATCCTTGAAACATTAAAACTTAAGTGGGCGGAATATCTGCTGGAGACAATAGTAATTGTAATAGGCATATTAGGTGCTTTTGCTCTGAATAACTGGAATGAGGATAAAAATGACCTAAAAAAGGAATACATTCTTCTGCAACAACTGAAAGCGGACTTTGAGACCAATCAACAACTTATCGAGGAAGGATTGGAAGAACAGAATTACTTTACTATAATTCTCCAATTGACATTAAACCATACAGGACCGGAGGTGGAAATGCCTGAACCGGAGGTTTTGGATTCCATTGATAATCTTGACTATACTACACTCGAACTGGTATATGGAACTATTAACCTCATTCTCACGACCGACCAAATGGATTTCCTCAAAAGCGACGTCCTAAAAACTCTCTTATCTTCTTTTCCAGGATTATATAACAGTTATAAAGAATATGAATTAGTATCGAAAGAAGGAACTTTACAACAACGTAACTTGCATCATAAATATGTAGCTATTTTATCAATGAGACCTGATCTACAAAGCATGACACAAACTCCGCATAAATCAGATTACCTGGGATGGCTTAGAGATCGTGATTATCAAAATATCGTAATGGATCGACTACTTCAAATGGAAACGGCTGCTGACAAGCTAATGGATCTCAGGGTGATTAATGAAGATATTTTAAAACTAATCAATCAGGATTTAACCAGATTTGATTGATGGTCGATGAAATAAACGACCACCAACACCGCATATAATTTATTTTGCCACTTGGCTAGACCGAATAATTTTATCTGCTTTTATTAAAACGGCTCAACTGAAAAAACCAACAAGACAAGCTTCCTTAATTTGCCACGGCAAATTTGGTCCATGCAGCTTGTCCTAAGGCAAAACAAATCATATACAAAACCGTTGGCGTGCATTACACAAAAACATAGATAAATATTAAACAAAATATTATGAAAATACAGTTCAATACTGATAAAAACATTGAGGGCACAGAAATGCTAGAATCTTTTATATCTAAAAAAATCAACAGTGCCTTAAAACACTTTGTTGACAAAATTACTCGCATTGAAATACATCTTTCAGACCAGAATGCTGATAAAAGAGGTACAGACGATATACAATGTAAGATGGAAGCAAGGATAGAAGGTATACAGCCTGTGATGGTTGTAAGTAAAAGTGGTTCAAAAGAGAAAGCCCTTAATGATGCGGTTGACAAAATGAAGGCGACATTGGGCTCCATAATAGGGAAAATGAAAAATAAATAACGACACGCCAACACCGCATATAATTTATTTTGCCACTTGGCTAGACCGAAGAATTTTAACTACTTTTAATCAAACGGTTCGACTGAATAAACCGACATGACAAACTTCCTTAATTTGCCAAGGCAAATTTGGTCCATGCAGTTTGTCTTAAGGCTAAACAAATCATATACAAGACCGTTACCTCTCATTAGTAAATAAGTAAATTGGAATATCGGAACAAATCTATAATTAAATTAGAAGGAGGCTTTTCAATCGAACTGACTGATTTCGTTTTAGAGCATCGCGGGAGCTACGAACAATTGCCGTTGTACGAAGTTACTGATGGAAGAATTATTGCGATTGCCTTTGTAGATAATCCAGCAATTCGGAGTAATGCTGTTGCAGATGATAGCGAAAATCTGATTATTGGAGCGGTAATGATTCCTGATCAAAAGATTTTTCGAAATATTGGACCAAATGGAACTGAAGCCTGTCATTGGTACTTCACGGCGGAGACTATTAAAAAATTAAAGGACACTTTTGATGGTACAGTTAAACTTGGTCATTAATTGAACTCCATTAAATAACGAGAGGTAACAAAGCATAAAAGCAATAACGGCTAAATTTCATAACTGAAATTCACGCCGTTTGTTTAACTTGAGGGCTTAACTGAAAAGTCAGGACTAGAGTTTGCTCCTCCTCCCGATAGCTATCGGGAGCGTTAACTAAAAGCCAAAGCTGCCGCAAACTTCTAAACCGTTACATGCAATTAATCAAAAGAAAATCAATATTAAGATAATGACACTAATTTCACCTTCTTCGTCAGAAGAACTAACATCTTTATTATGAAAAAACCATTTTTAACAGTTCTATTCCTGAGTTTTATTTGTTTCTTATTCAATCAAGAAACGATAGCCCAAGACAAAAGCATGGAGGACAATGCAAATGTCTGGCAATCTCCTAAAGAAGACATCCTCAAAATTCTGCATGCTCCGCAATTACCTAGAGTATCTGTTTCTCCTTCTAAGAAGCATATGCTACTGACAGATCCTATTATCTACCCCACTTTATCGGAGTTAGCTGGACCTATGCTTAAACTTGCCGGTACTCGTGTTAATCCAAAAAACAATTATTACCATGGAAGACACGGGGGCACTTCACCAAGAGTGCTGACTATTAAGGATGGAAAAACAATTCCCCTAAATATTCCTGAAGAATCAGAGGTTCTTTCAACTTATTGGGCAGCAGATGGTCAGCGGTTTGCTTTGTCTGTTGGATTTGAAAATCGGATTGAATTGTGGATGGGCGATATTAGTGGCCTGGTCGAAAAAGTACCAGATATAATCCTTAATCCGCTTATGGATGACGCGGTCAAATGGTTTCCAAATCAAGAAAAAATCTTAGTCAGAAGAATTAAAGATCGCGGTGAGGTACCTCAGAAACCGGCGATACCAATTGGACCTAAGATATTAGAAGATGCTGGTGCGTCTGCAAGATCAACTTACGAATCAAGAAACCTGCTCGAAACGGCATATGATGACGCCCAATTCAGTTACTACACACAAAGCGAATTGGTCATCTACGATACCAAAACAAAACAAAAGCAAGTTGTTGGGCCAGCCGCGTCCTATATATCTGCGGGTATTTCTCCAGATGGGAATTACTTATTAATTGAGCGATTGAAAGCGCCTTGGTCACATGAAGTGGCATGGTGGCGTTTTGCCAATGATATCGAAGTGTGGAATCTAAAAGGAGACTTAGTGAAAACTGTAGTCAATCACCCTGTCGCCAATGAAGTACCTGTACATGGTGTGATTTCTGGCCCAAGATCGGTGTCCTGGCAACCCACAGCTCCTCATACTTTGTTTTGGAGAGAAGCTTTAGACGGTGGTGATCCTGTAGCGGAAGTAGCATTTAGAGATAAACTGATGAGATGGGAGGCACCATTCAATGTTCAACCAGAAGAAGTCTTCAAGGCAGAGCATCGTATACAAGGAATGATGTGGGGGCAATCTGACGGAATGCTCATGGTGTATCAGAGAGAACGTATAAAAAGATGGCGTTATGTCTGGATTTTGGATGTTGATAAAGGCACCGCTAAACAATGGTTTGACATGAATGAAAATGATCATTATAATGATCCTGGCTTCCCGATGTTTACGCAACTGGATAACGGTAAGTATGTATTTAAAGTAGAAGACGGAGCTATTTATTTCCGTGGAAGTGGAGGTTCGAAGGATGGAGATCGCCCATTTGTGGATCGTCGAAATATCGAAACAGGAGAAACAGAAAGATTGTTCCGATGTGAGCCAGATAAATATGAGTATATCGTTGACTTTGCCGAAGACTCGAACAGTTTTATTATGAGTTCTGAATCTGCTACGACCGTACCTAATTTCTATTTAGCAAAAATAGGAGAAACGATTGAGGCAGAAGCTGATGAAAGCACGAGAGCTATGACTAAGCGTCCTATTACAACATTTGAGGATCCTAGCCCTGAATTACGTGAAATTGAAAATAAAATAGTCAAATACCAAAGAGAAGACGGCATTGAATTAAGTTTTCAATTGCTTTTACCTCTAGGTTATAAAGAAGGAACCAGAGTTCCAACTGTTGTATATGCCTATCCATTGGAATATTCCGGTGGTAAGACTGCAGGTCAGGTTAGAGGATCTTCGAATCGATTTATGCGAATTTACGGTCCTTCTCATAAATACTTTTTAATGCGAGGTTATGCTGTATTGGATAATACGGCGATGCCAATGGTAGGTGATCCTGAAACTGTTTATGATACATTCGTTCCGCAATTGGTGGCTGATGCCGAAGCAGCTGTTGCAAAAGCTATAGATATGGGCATAGCTGATCCTGATAGGATTGGGATCATTGGCCATAGTCATGGTGGCTTGATGGTTGCCAATTTACTTGCACATTCTGATTTGTTCTGTGCAGGTATAGCACGAAGTGGATCGTATAACAAAACAAATCAGCCTTATGGATTTCAGGGCGAACGTCGTTCACTTTTTGAAGCAACCAAATCATATATTGACTGCTCCCCTACATTCTTTGCAGACAAGGTCAATGAACCTATTTTGATTATTCATGGAGATGATGATTCTAATCCAGGTACATTGACTTTTCAGTCAGAGGTGTTTTATGAAGCTGTCAGAGGTTCTGGAGGCACTGCAAGATTGGTGTTATTACCATTTGAAGATCATGGCTACAGAGCAAAAGAATCAATCGAACATGTTTTGTGGGAACAAATGAAATGGTTTGACAAATATGTTAAAAACCGGAAGATCAAAGAAACGGATTAAGAGGAGAATCCATAAATATTGAGTACTTAATTCCAATTTAAAAATTGATCCATTTAAGTGGAATATGTAATTCTTTTGGCATTTAGCAAATGTATTGATGCTGAGAAGATAAATTAAGTGTTAAAGTGAAAGTAAAACTACATGTAACAACGTGTATAGTTCATTGCGTCTGATTTTCCATTCGGAAAATCTTCGCGGCTGAACAATGGTTTCTCTCCTATTTGCTATCTTAGTACCTATCGCAACAAACCATACACGAACTCGTTGGCAATTATTGAAATTAAAATTATAACAAGATGAAAATTTTTAAATTATTATTGATAGTTGTACTACTGTCGGGATGTGGTAAAAAGGAAAAAATAATCGAAGTTTCTAATCAAGAATTAGACCTAGAATCTGAAATT
>SMVA01361098.1_pt1 | contig 19989 bp, 17 predicted proteins | sample 2456451 | NCBI WGS metagenome assembly SMVA01 (sample SAMN11095933, study PRJNA526329) | marine sediment metagenome | biome: Marine sediment; feature: Surficial sediment; material: Deep marine sediment; isolation source: Hadal surficial sediment | place: Pacific Ocean | collected 2014-05 | depth... | reverse complement strand
CGACGATAGATCAACTCGTTCTTGAAGGTTCCGAAGAAGCTCTCCGCGACCGCGTTATCCCAACAATTGGCCCGCCGGCTCATGCTGCACTCGATGCCACGAGCCTCGAGTGCCTCATCCCCTCCGTCCACTGACTCCACATGGTGTAGACCCCGTTCGCCACGAGGTTGCTCATCTTCACCGCGATCGTTGCCGTCCCTGTCGAGTCATCGCATACGATCTCGAGATCGCCGCTGGCATCGAGCCAACTGACCAGGGTGACGGGATCGGTGGGCTCCGCAATGGTCGGCGGCAAGGGATTGGGAGGCACGCTGCCGGGGAAAGGAATCGGGGCACGTACGCCGTTTCCAGCGGGGACAGGGATCGAACGGAAGCTCAGGTTCTCGAGGGCCACGTTGGGAACGGTCCATCCGCGGAAGGCGCCGAAGGCGTCGTCGTAACTGGTCGCAACGAGCACATTCGGGATGCCTGCATTGGGATCGCAGTCTGTGGAAGAGATCGGCAGGGCCTCTGTGGCGCCGAACGAGCCGTCTCTCTTGCCGAGAAAGGTCCCGCTGCTTGCGGGGCCAACGGCCAGCCCGTCGAGGGTCCAGACCGGTACGCGCAGCGCATGTTCAGGCCCGTCTGGACGACGCCCACCGCACGGTGAGTGCGCGTCTGTGCACTCGCTGTTGCGGGGAGGCCGACAAGCACGAGAAGACAAGAGAGAAGCAACGGAGTCCGACGCATCGAAAACCCTCCAGGTCCCGAGCTCGTTGCGGGACGTCGGTCGTTGTGGCGAAACCAAGCCTCCAGGTTCCGCCAGGATTCTTGATTTTATCAATCTTTCGCGCGGACTAGCATGGGATTATCCTGGGATTCCGTTCGCGGCTGGGTTCCTCTCCGGAGTTCTCGGATTCTTCGGACCTGCATCTAAGACGCACCGACCTCCCCGAGGCGGAATGGATCTAGAACTCAACGGGAGAGAACGCTCATCAGAGGCAGCCGTCGCGGCACCGGCGCGGGTCTCGCCCGCGTATTGGCGCGCCGTGACGGGAGGCTCAGCGCCGTTCACGGCGGGAGCGGCGCGGCCTGGAGTTGGCAGCGCAGTCGACCGGGGGCCGGGCGCTCGTTCAAATTCATCACATCGATCGAAAGGACTTCGCGTCACCGGGCGCAGCGATTGACTCATCCCCGTAGCCGAAGCCCGGTTCGAGATGGGTGCGCACGTAGTCGTCGATGCGACGCAGCTCATCGTCGTCGAAATAGTTGCGATAGCCGCCGACCTTTGCGCGACGCACCTTGTAGGAATCGGGGTTGGCGTGTTCACCGGGCCGCAGCTTGCCCATGCGGGTCGAGAGCTGGCTCTGCCCCTCACGGCTTCGACTCTTCGAAACCGAGGCGAAGTCGACGACCTCTCCGATCAGCGACCGGTCTGCCGGACCGTCGACGAATTCGATGATGCGGCCGAATTCGCGCTCCGAGTCGGCGAGAAGATCCTCGTAGCGAACCACCAGGATCTCGCGAATTCCGGAGAGTTCTCGCGACCACTCGTTCAGGAAGCCGACAATGCGCGGCAAGCCGATCGTACGCGTCATCGCGAAGTCGAACATCGAGATCTCAGCGCCATGCGGAGGCAGCTGGTTCAACTTCTTCTTGGCCTCTCCCGTCCGAAATTTCCACTGAAAATACGAGGAGGTCACCACGTCCTGGGGACTGCGTACGAGCAGGACCATTCGCTTGTCCCGGAAAGAAACCCGTGTCTCGCCCTCGCCGGTGTAGTCGCGCAGGTAGTTGTCATGCGTGAACAAGATCTTGGGAATCCGATCGTCCATCAGATGAAAATTGTCGAAACCCAATACCGAACTCTCGTCAATTCGGTAGCGAAGCTGAAAATACCGCGAAAGCAAGACGCGGAGCCAGGTCCGGCCGCTCTTGGGGTAGGAGACGATGACGACGTCGGCCTCCCGGAGCCGGTGGTATTCCGTACGGCCACGGAGCCAACGTTCGAGCTGGCGTCGACGCTCCGCGGAGAGGAAGAAGGCCCGCTTCAGACTACCCAGCCCGGCGCGTTTCCAAATAGCACGGCGGGTCTTCTGAATGCGACGTTTCAGCGGAGTCCAATATCTCGAAATCATCCCGGCCCTTGACTGTCGCTTTTCTTGGGCGGGCATGAGTTTACGCGCGGTCATTTGATGCGGTTCCAAACGAGGTCCGCGGAATACGATCCATCACCTCGAGGGCGTCATGGCGGACGTGGTTTTGTGCCATCTCCTCACGCAGGAACGCTTCGCTGATCTCGCCGGCCTCCAGACATTCGCGGAGCATTCCAAAGAAGAAGGCTTCCTGGTTCGAATCCGGGTGGGCTTTGTAGCGACCGAGCAGGCCGTAGTCGCCGAAGATCTTGCGACGTGCACGTCGAAGGTATCCGATCGGTGGAAACGCTCGGGTGCGATCCCCGGGTACAAAATCGATGGGCAATCCTGTTTTCCAAGGCTGGGTCCAGCGCTTGGTGTTGTGGATGAGTTTCGTGTTGGAATCGAGGTGGTCGAGATCGTTCCACTCGGGTTCGAGCCGGCCGAGGGTCGCCGAATCCTCCAGGCATAGACCGATCCAATCTATATAATCGATTTCGCGTGTGAACATCTTGCCGAAGGTTTCCTCGGTCCGCCAATGTCGGAGCTTGGCGCAATCGAGTAGCATCACACTGCTCGCCATCAGTCCTTGCCTGGCCTTCGAGCCCGATTTGGCCCCGACGATGATCGACTTGCCCTGCATGTCCCGCTCGAGGAGATCGGTGATGTCGCCTAGCGCGAAGACATCGGGGTCGATCACGATGGCGCGACCGCTGTAACCCATCAGCTCGGGGGGCATGAAGCGCAGAGGCGTGAAGGATTGAAGATCGTTCATGCGCCAGACACGCGTCGCCCCATCGCGCAGGAAAGACTGACCCTCGCGCGCGGCAAGGAACGCGTGGTCGTCGGTGGAGATGATGCGGACGTCGAAGGCGTCGGGTCGCGTGCTGTTGCGACGCAGCGAGTGACGCGAAACGTAGGCGCCCACGAGTTGGCGCGGATTCGTATGGATGAAGACCGTTCCCAACATCGTTCCGAACTCCTGGCTCGCCCCGGATCAGCGGCCGGTGGACGCCCGACGCACAGCGTAGCAATTCGAGCTGCACGGGTGCCAAATGCGACGGCGCGTCCGCCTCGTCAGGGGGGCGTGTCCTTGCCCGTCTCCCGCTCGGAGCACAAGAGCCTCTCGACGCGGCACGCGACCTGTTCCCGTTCGTCGGGCAGCGCGCGACGTGGCGGGACGAGGGGCGCGCCGGCCCAGACTGCGAAGCCTTCCGCCACCAGCCACTCATGCAGCACACGGAAATCCCGACTGGCCCAGAGCAGACGCGTGCGGAAGGCGCCCCTCGCAAGCAGGCAGCGAAGCGTATCGAGGGCCCCGGATCGGGCGGGCTCGAAGAGTTTGCGCAGCAATCTGCGTCGCGCGAATTCGAGGCTCCCGAGCCGGCCGCCGGGGAGGCGCAGGATCCCGAGCGGTTTCCCGAGACTCGCCACCTCGATCACCATCGAGGCGCTGTCCGCTGTGACCACGAAACCATCCGCCAGTCCCAGCAGACCCAAATAGGGGTTCTCCTCGGGCGGTGCGTCCGGCCGCCAACGATGAAATTGCGCCGCTTTGGGAAGCTCGGCTTCGAGCGCATCGGCGAGGGCCGGCGGGGTGCGGCGGCTGGTCGTGACGAAGGGCGTTCCGCCGTCGGCCTGGACGCGCTCCGCGATCTCGATCAGCCGGCGTGTGACCGACGCATCGTAGACGAAGGGACGCGTCGGCCCGCCGACGAGTAACGCGACGAGGGGACGCGGAAACGCCTCGAGTCGAGGGCGCCAGGCCTCTGCTGCACGCATCACCCCAGCGCGTTCGATGCGCAGCAGGGGCAGTCGGATCTTGAGTACGTTTCGAAGGGGGGGCAGCAAAATTTCCGCGCTGCCCACGATCAATGCCATTCGATCCCAACTTCCTGAGGGCTTTCCCACCAGAACGATCCGGGTCCGACCCCCCGAGCGGTCCTGGATCCAGAGCGCCACACTCGAAGTCCTCCGTCCCATGACGACGATCAGGTCGGGCCACGGGGGTTCGAGGGGGTCACTCCGTTCGAGATCGATGTGATCGAGCGTCGCGCGGACGGCGGGTTTGGCCAGCAGCCATTCCGGCTTCATCTGAAGTCGGTGGATCTCACAGGGCCAGGGCAGTCCGGACGCCAGCGCTTCGACCTGGGCGTTGTCGCCGACCTTCTCAGCCAGCAGTAGCCATGTCAGCGGCTCCGACACGCGGTCTTAACCGCTTCCCAGCGAGATGTCCTTGGCCAAGGGTCCTACCGCGCCGCGATCCCCGTAGCCGAAAGCCGGAGAAAGATGTTTAGCGACCAACTCGTCGAGTTCAGCAACCTCTTCGCGGCTGAAATCCTCGACGTAGCCGCCGACCTTCGCACGGCGCACCTTGAAACTGTCGGGATCATTGGCATTGCGCAGGGTGAGGCCTCCCTGCTTGAAGTGGCCCTGGCTCTCGAGGTTCCGCAGATGATCGAAGGAGCCGAAGCGAACAGCCTCCTCCAACTCCTCGAGGCTGAAAGTCTCGCCGACGGTCGACATCACAGCACGCAGCGTTTCGACGGGCTCGCTTCGGAGATCTTCATAGCGGATCACGAGGGTGTTAGGGTGATCGGCGAGCCGACGCTGCCAACCATTCAGGAACTCGATCAGGTGGAGCAGCCCTATTTCCGTGTTCCGCACGAAGTCCCACATTCCGATCGTCTCGCGATCGATCGGATGATCGAGTTCCGCATTGATCAGCTCCTGTTTATGCTTCGACTGTCGCTTGGTGAATTGGTGGTACCACGACACCGCGATGTCACAGGGGTGGCGGGCGAGAAAGACGATGGCCTTCTGGTTCATCAGAGCGTCGCGATGGCCGGGCTCGAGAAGCCGACCGACCGCAGCCTCGTAGCTGTAGCAGCCGTTGCTCGCGGCCAGTCGCGGCACCTCGGGCACCTTCCGCGTGAACTCGTCCGTCTTGTGGATCAGCGAATCCGGGAAGCCGTGTCGCTGCTGATAGAGCCTCGAGATCATCACCTTGAGCCAGGTATTGCCACATTTCGGGTGGGCGATGATGAGCAGCTGCGCCTTGCGCGCCTTGGCCACCTCGAGTGGGGCGAGGCCGCGTATTCGCGCGGACACGCGGAGCGACTTGGGGAGCGGCGCCGTCGCGCCGATGATCACCGCCTTCTTCAGCCAATCGGGCACACCGCTCACGCGCTGACCCTCTCGTTGTTCGTCCGCTCGTCGGTCGGCGGGGCGTCCACCACGAGACTCTGCTCCGTAGGGTTGTAGCCGAAGCCGGGCCGCAGCCCGGCCCTCACGCGGTCGTCGAGAACGGCAATCTGTTCGGCGTCGAAATAGTCCCGCCAGCCACCGACCTTGGCGCGGCGCACCTTGTAGGTGTCGCTCTTGCCACGCTGTCCGGGAACCATTCGCCGGCCCGAGGCGGAGACTTGCAGTCGCTCTTCCAACCGGCGCATATTGTCGAATTTTGAGTATTCCACGGCGTCGCGCACCCCCGCCTGGTCGGGGTCGGCTCCGAGAAATTGAAGAGCGCGATGGAGCACGGATTCGGGTTCGGCCCGCATATCCTCATAGCGGATGACCTCGATCGCTTCGAGCTTGGGCAGGGCCTCCGCCCAGACATCGAGAAAATGCAGCGCCCGGTCGAGGCCGGCCTCGTGTTCCGCAACGAATTGCCAGATCGCGAGCTCGTCGTCTATGGGCGGGTATCGATTGAGCCACCTCTTATGTGAGCTCATACGAAACTTCCATTGGAAATACTGGGACACAGCGACATCTCTCGGATCTCGGACGAGCAACAAGATTCGGTGATCGCGGAAATCCTCGGCCACCGTGTCGAGATGGCCAGTAAAATCCCGCAGGTAGTTTCCGTGCGTGAAAAAGAGCGTGGGAATCCCCGGCACTTGACGGCTGAGATTGTCGTATTCGAGGAAGCTCCCTTCTGGGAGTCCATAGCGGCGTTGGTAGAAGCGGGAGAGCATGAGCCGAAGCCATGTGCGGCCGCTTTTCCCATACGACACGACGACCGTGTCGGTCCCATCGAGCAGAAGCGATTCCGCCCAGCCTCGCAGCCAGCGCCCGACGTGTCGGCGTTGCGGGTCCGGAAGCGGAATGAAGGCGCCCAGCGCGGCGAGGCGGGAGAGGGCATGACGGTTGGAGAGCATGTTGCGTTCCAGTGCCGGAGGGCTGAGGAAAGGGCTGCGAAGGAAGGCCGAGAGGTTATCTTCTGTGTGGGGAGCGTTCAAGCATCGAGCGTATCCGAGTCGCGGAGGGTTCCGCGGCCGGGGAGAATCCAGGGTGCCTGTAATCAGCAAGGGGGCAAGGTGAGTGCGCTAGTCGACATCGCGAGTCTCCAGGCTGCTCAGGCTGCGACGGATCCTTTCCCATTCCTGGTGGTCGAGAAATTCCTCCACCCCTTTGGCATCGAGGGCATCGTGAGGGATTTCCCGGCGATTTCTGTGCCACGCAACCACAACCTGGCCGGACTCGCATACGGTCCGATTTTTGCGCAGCTGCTCGACGAGCTCGAACGACCCGAGTTTGCGCGCACGCTCGGAGAAAAACTCGGCGTGCCCGGCCTCGCCGATCTCGGCTTCAACTCATCCATCCGTGCGCATAGCGAAGCCAGTGATGGAAATATCCATCCCGATCATTGGACCAAGGTCGTGACGGCGCTCCTCTATCTCAACCCCGAGTGGCCGGCTCGCGGAGGCCGACTGCGCTTTCTACGTTCCCGGACCGACCTCGAAGACTACGCGGCGGAAGTTCCTCCGATTGCCGGGACGCTGGTGGCCTTTCGTCGCAGCTCGAGGTCCTTCCATGGACACCATAAATACGTCGGGCCAAGGCGGGTGATTCAGCTTTCCTGGCTCCGTCGAAACCCGATTTTTCGTGCGTGGCATGGCTTCGCTCGCTATAGCAACCATCTCGTCAAGCGATCGGGTCTCCACTCCGAAGACTAGCGGCGCGTCCGCAGCTCCCATCGGGAATCGCCTGAACCGAAAGGTGAAGCGTTCGTGTTCGATACGATCTTCAAGAAGATGAGCCGCGGACTCGTGGTGACGGCTTGCTTCTGGCTTCCGGAGGAGCGGAAGATCCGGTTGGAGCGCTGGCTTCGCGGCCGCAGCGAATACCGCAAGCTTAGGCGAGACGACGTTGTGGTGGCGGCCTTCGGGAAAAGCGGCCGCACATGGCTGCGCGTCCTGCTCTCACGCGTCTACTTCCTCACCCATGGCGTCTCCGAAAACCCATTGTTCTCCTTCGGTGGATGGTGGCGTCGCGACCCGACGCGGCCGTCGATCTTCTTCACCCACGACAACTACATTCAGGACTACACCGGGAACAAGGACTCCAAGGCGGACTACTTCGATCGCCGCGTGCTGCTCATGATCCGTGATCCGCGAGACGTGACGGTCTCCCAGTATTTCCAGTGGAAGTACCGCATGAAACGCAAGAAGACACGCCTGAATCACTATCCGCCTAAGGGCACGGAGGTCTCGGTCTACGACTTCCTGATGGACTCGCGGTATGGTTTGGTGCGCTGCATCGATTTCCTGAACCTCTGGGCCCGCGATGCGGACAAGATCCCGGACCTGCTCATCGTTCGCTACGAAGACCTCCGCAATGAGCCGGCGAAGATCCTGTCCGGGATCGTCGCCTTCCTCGGAACGGACGCGACGCCGGAGGTGATCGAGCAGGCCATCGAGCACGCGTCGGTGGAAAACATGCGCAAGCGCGAATCCGCGAATACCTCGATTTTTGCGGGAGGCAGGATGAAGCCGGGCGACCCGGGCAACGCCGATTCGTACAAGGTGCGGCGTGCCAAGGTAGGCGGCTACCGCGACTATTTCAGCGATGAAGAGATCTCACGGATCGACGCATACGTCGAGCAGACCTTGCTGCCCAATTTCGGTTATACGAGAGCCGGGCCGCGATGACCGGGAAGCGACCGCTCGCGATCCGTCGGTCGGCTGCGCGGTTTCGCGCAGAACCACCCGGTGGAGCTTGACGTCGATCTTGAGTAGGCCCTCTCGAGTGACGAAACGCAAGGGCAACTGGTTCTCGGCATCGAGTACGATCTCCGCAACCATCGTCTTCTCGTCGAGTTTTCCCGCGATCGGCCGGCTGGTCACCCGGTAGCGTTCGACGGGTACCTGTCCACTACGGCGACTCGAACGATTCTTGCGGACCCGTTGATAGTCGACACGAGCGGTGCTCGTTCCAAGCGCCTCGAAGCTCACTTTGTAGAGGGTCTTGCCGAGGAAATAGCAGGCGTCGAGATCCCGGATGCGCAGTTTCGCGGCCGTCGGACCCGATGTGATCCACCATGCGAGGGCAGCGGGATTCGAGATGACGCGACAGCCGAGCGCTTCCGAATCGTAGGGGTAGGCGGTTCGCCGTCCCTCTGGCCAGCCTTCGGGCGACCGGAAGGATTGGCCCTCGGCGGGCTCGCTGCGAATCCGCGTCGCACCCCCTGGCTGGAATTCATAGCTCTTGAAATCCGGGCGGGGTCCCGTCGACAGCTGCGTGAGCCGTCGAACCGCAGCTGTGATCGGATCGAAATGCGCTCGCAGCCACGTGGACTTTTCGCGGAGGAAGACCGAAGAGAGGCTCGTGCGCAGCTCGGCGACCCAGTCCGCATCGAGCCCGCTGGGGCGGCCTGGCTCCGGCAAATGGATCTCGAGCTCCACCGAAAAACGCGCGAGCCAGTTCGTTCCGCGGTAGTGAAGCGTCTGCCAGACATAGGCAGGTTCCATTTGCGCGGCGCCGGCGTTCGGGCCGGCGACGGGGGGAGCGACGATCTCCGAGGCGTCGCTCCATGCGGGATCAGCCATGCCGGCCGTGATGCCCAGCACGATACCCAGACCGACAACAAGGCCGAAACCGAGGCCCGCGACGCGATCGAATCCGTTCGACCTCACGGCCTGAGGTATCCCCGACACCGGGGGACGATGACTCGATCGGAAGCGGATTGTCATGTCACTACCTTATCGGACCTGCTGAAAACGGCGCTTGAAACTATCTTCCGCTCGAGTACGGCGCGTTTCGGCCAGCAGCAGAATCGTGAGCGATGCGGGCACATCCGCCTTAGCTTCGTTCACGACAAAATCCAGATCCGCGCCGGCATTGAATACTGGTTCGAGAGATATTGTCAAAAGTTGGCGCTCACCTTGGCTCGGGCCATCGAGTCGGCGAAGAGTCAATGGCCGACCTCGTTCAAAATCCCATGCACTTCTGTAAATCGCTTTCGCTTCATCTCGTCTCCGATCAGCTGACGGACCAGCCTTGAGAATCCAATCCGATTGAAACGTTAGTTTTTGGCCTGAGTCGGGACTCTGGAGGCCCAGTCCCAGAGTCCAAGAACTGTTCGGGCGTATTCTCCTCGAGCGAGTTGTGCGGCCTGAACTCATTGTGCTCCTGGCGTCAAGCTTTGATATTGGTCTGTGCGTCTTCCGATGGCAAAAACCAGTTCACGTTCAAACACTCATCTCGAAAGTTTCCGTTGAACGACTCGATGTATGCGCTATCGGTCGGTTTTCTCGATACGGGCGAGTATGCCTCGATCGAAATTCGATTGTCTTATCGCGATCAATTGGACTGGCTGGAAACGCTAGTCGAATTTGGTTTTGGCATCATATGGGCCGCATTGCGGTTGGATGGCATCCGGCGGCGTCACCCGGTCCGCCGAGTGACCGATCGGGCGGCGACAGCGGTAGATCTGCCCTTCGTATTCGCCGCCGCGATCCAGTTTAGGCTGGCATAGCAAATGGTTCGACTATCGAAGCGTGGGTTCGAGATCGGGACGCGCCAGTCTGTCGACGTGGGCCTGCCAGAGCGCTTCTACTCTTTCGGTGTTCGATCCGAAGGCCGACTCGAAGATCTGTATCCTCGTCTTCGGCGAACCTTTCGGATCCGCGGGACGAAGGTCGCGCAAGTATCTCATCAGCTCGCCGGGTCGCTCTGTCGCCAGGTAGTGGAAGAGGCTCCAGGCTTCGTGATAGGCGAGTGTCGCCGCGGCGGGGTCGTGAAAGAGTTCATCCTGGGTCAAGAGATTCGACAGTTGAATTCGCCGCCCCTTGGCATGGAAGCGGTTCAACAGGTCGAGACGCCGCCAATGGATCGATCCGGTCGGGAGCAAGTAGCCGTTTCGGCTCGGTTCAAAGAAGGTGGCCAAACCTTCCGATAGCCAGAGAGGGGTCGCACGACCGAGGCGTACGACGCCCATTCGGTGGCTCAATTGGTGTGCGGCTTCGTGGCACATCGTTTCGAGGCTCGATTGACCGAGGCTTCCTCGGAATCTGTTGGCCCGGTTTCCGAACGAACGGAGTTCTTTGTTGATGAGTCGCGAGGCTTCCTCTTTTGAGACTCGCCTGCCTGCGCGTCCCGCGACCTTCCAAGTGAATTCCTGATCGTCGTCGGCGCGCTGGACTCGCCGCTGCATCGCAGTGAGCTCCCGCTTGCGCACTGAAATTTCCTTGTTCGTCTCACGAGATTCATGTCGCCCGAGCGTGTCGAAAAAATATCCGCGAGAAAGGTCACTGCGATAGAGCCCACTGACCTCGTTCGACAGATTTGGAATAGCAAGATGCAGGATAAACTCCTCCCGCGTGCGGAAGAAAATCGTTTGGAGGAGCGCCGGGGGGATCATTAGATCGAAACCATGCGAGTCGAAGAAGAGCGTGAAGCTCGAATAGACGGACTCGAGGAGTTCTCCGCGAAATTTCGCCGTTTCGATCTGGGACGCGTGGGTCACCGCGAAATGTCCAGTATGAAAAGTCGTGTAGTGCGTACCGACCTCGTCGAGAAGCGTGGCCTCGACCGACTTGTCGACGGGCCAGATTTCCCGAAAGCGCGCGGCTGGCCGTGGGTTCCAAGGGAGCGGCGCCTCGCCCGCCGCGAGGACAAGCGAGCTTATGAGACAGCTCGCGAAAATGATTGCCGCGTAGATTCTCGAAATCATGGGACTTGAACTCGTCGGGGAGATTGAAGGACCGCCCGCTCGCCATCGCCTGTACGGATCGAGGAAGGTTTGCGGACAAGCAAGACAATCTGCCTGTTCGCCACCTCCGATAAGTAGAGATCCGTGAATAGGGCCTCGATTCGGGCATCATGCCCCCGCGTCGGAGCGATTTCAAGCTTTCCCGGGACGGGACCCGACGAGGGGCGAGGGCTATCGTCAGCCTTGGAGGCGGGTTCGCGAGCACTCCTCCGCCGTCGGCGTCCGGGAAGTGACCGGCGATCCGACCGTTCTCTGTGAAGCGGCCCTCCAGTCGATTTCAGGTATCCCTTCGAGCGGGGCGACGGTCTCGTTCCCCTGCGGCCCATGCTACGATCAGCCTGGCTTGCAGGGCTGCTGGCGGCTACAGCCCTAGCCGGATCGAGATCGACGTCGCCTCCGATTTATCGCGATGTTCCGGTCGAGTCCTGTCCCCGGTACCCCCTCGAAAACGGGTGGCCGGTTCGCCACCAAATCAGGCTGGATCGCCTGGCCGGTTTGTCGAGGCCATCCCGCTCAACAACAAGTCCAACAGCAGGCCAAACAACAAAGAGTCGAGAAACAGAGGATATTCATGGCAGAAGTCGAGAACGACCGGAGTGACATCCGGGTCGACGCAAACGAAATTTCTCCCGTCATACGCGAGCTCAGCATCGAGATCGAGGCCGAATCGGTCGACGCCGCCTATGTCGACGTCATCAAGCAGATTCGCAAGACCGCTCGGGTCAAGGGCTTTCGTCCCGGCAAGGTGCCGCTCAACGTGATCAAGCAAATGTACGGCGGGTCGCTCGGCGAAGAGATCGAGAGGTCGCTGGTGCAATCCTCCTTGGCGAAGGCCGTCAAAATGGCCAACCTCGAACCGGTCGTCGAGCCTCAGATCGAGGCAGAGCCTCCCGTGGAAGGCAAGCCGTTTCGGTACAAAGCTCGAATCGAGGTGAAGCCTGAGATCGAACTTCCTGATTTGGGAGCGCTTTCGGGAACGAGGCCGTCGATCGAAGTCGCTGAAGAGGCGATTCTCACCGAATTGGAAAGCCTGCGGCAACGCCAAGTACAGTGGGTCGAAGAAGAGGAAGAAGTCCTCGCCGAGGACGGTCACCAGATCACGATCGATTTTGTCGGCACGATCGACGGGGTCGCTTTCGAAGGCGGCAGTGCCGAGGGTGTGGACCTCGAACTCGGGTCCGGTCGCATGATTCCGGGTTTCGAGGAGCAACTCGTCGGCGCGAAGTCCGGCGAAGAGCGCGATCTCGATGTCTCCTTCCCGGCCGACTACGGCAACGATGATCTGGCGGGCAAGTCGGCGGTTTTCGCGGCCCGGGTGACGGCGATCAAGCGTCGGGAGCTGCCGGAGCTAGATGACGATTTCGCCAAGGACATTGGCGAGTTCGAGACGCTCGACGAAGTGCGGGACAAGATCCGCGAGAATCTTCAGGCCCGACTTCAACATTCGTCGGATGAGGTCTTGCATCGCAGTCTGCTCGACGATCTCGTGACGCGGACGAGCTTCGACGTGCCTCCGACGATGGTCGAGCGACAGCTCGAAAGTCAGCTTCAACGCTTCGAGGAGCAGCTTCAGGGTCGTATATCCGAGTCCGATCTTCGCGCGCGTCTTTCGCAGATGCGTGAGGAGGGCTGGGACGAGGCGCGTCGTCGAGTGCGCGAAGCGCTCTTGCTCGAGACGGTCGCCAAGCAGGCCGAACTCGAGGCGAGCGAGCAAGAGATCGACGCCCGCCTAGGGGATATGGCTGCGGACCAGGGCCTCGACCAGAAGAGGATGCGCGACATGGCCGACGCGCAGGGTTGGCGTTCGGCGATCGGCACGGAGCTCGTGGACCGCAAGGCGCTCGCCCATCTCGTCGAACACGCGGCCATCACCGATATAGAAGCTTCAGAAGAAACCTGAGGGTTCACGGAGAAGTCCTGAGCCCGGTTGCGTCCGTCTGAATCCGCCTCGAGGGTCGAGTGTCGCGACGTGTGTGCACGAGTTGCCAAGGCCCACTGACTGACTCAGACTAGGGTCGAGGCTCGATCGAAAGAAGTCACCCCGCGGCCTGGTTGGGGGGATTCGTCGTCGGTCGTCGGTCATCGGTCGAGGCTCGATGGGAACGGCCTACGCCCCGGCGGCCAACGAGAATGAAAGAGGAGAATCGAGGAACGATGGAACCGGCACGTCCAATGGCTTTCACGATTCCGTATGTGATCGAACAGAATCAGCGGGGCGAGCGTGTCTTCGACATCTACTCGCGGCTGCTGCGGGATCGCGTGATTTTCCTCGGCAGTGAAATCTATGACGAGGTCGCCAACGTCATCGTCGCCCAATTGCTCTTTCTCGAGGCGGACGACCCGGACAAGGACATCCACCTCTATATCAACTCGCCCGGTGGCTCGATTACGGCCGGGCTCGCGATCTATGACACCATGCAATTCATCCGATGCGATGTGAGCACGATGTGTATCGGGCAGGCGGCCTCGATGGGTGCCTGGCTGGTGGCGGCGGGAACCCACGGCAAGCGCACCGCGCTGGCGCATGCCCGCATCATGATTCACCAGCCCATGGGGGGCGCCCGCGGGCAGGCCTCGGACATCGAGATCCAGGCGCAGGAGATCCTGATGCTGCGCAAGACGATGAACGAGATTCTTGCGACTCATACGGGGCGCGACGTGGCTGAGATCGCGGCCGATACCGAGCGCGACTATTATATGAGCGCCCAACAGGCGTTGGACTATGGCATCGTCGACGTTGTGACGAGTCAGAGAGCGACTGAACAATCCGATGAGGATGGCAAAGGATAGATTGGCGGATCGGAGGGGGGCTTGTGAGGCGCGGCCTTCGGGTTCTTTCCAACACGCCGGCCACTTTTGACCAAGACAGCTCACCGGGGGGTGAAAGATCATGAAGAAGCGAGACGACAACGCGAATCTCTCGTGCTCGTTCTGCGGTAAATCCCAGAAGGAAGTCAAGAAGCTCATTGCCGGGCCGACGGTCTACATCTGTGATGAATGCATCGAACTGTGCAACGACATCATTGCGGAAGAATATGGCCAGGACGAAGCGGGCGAGGCCCCGGCGCGCATTCTCAAGCCGAAGGAACTGAAGGCGGCGCTCGACGAATATGTGATCGGCCAGGACGCCGCAAAGAAGATCCTGTCCGTCGCGGTCCACAACCACTACCGGCGAATCGAGAGCAGCGGTATTTCCGACGTCGAGCTGCAGAAGGCCAATATCCTCCTCTTGGGTCCGACGGGGTCGGGCAAGACGCTGCTCGCGCAAACGCTCGCCAAGATCCTCGACGTGCCGTTCACGATCGCGGACGCCACCACATTGACCGAAGCGGGCTATGTCGGTGAGGACGTCGAGAATATCGTTCTCAACCTCTTGCAGGCGGCGAACTACGACATCGAACGTGCACAGAACGGAATCATCTACATCGATGAGATCGACAAGATCGCACGCAAGAGCGAGAACCCGTCGATCACCCGGGACGTGTCGGGCGAGGGCGTTCAGCAAGCGCTGCTCAAGATCATCGAAGGAACCATGGCGAGTGTGCCGCCCAAGGGTGGGCGAAAGCACCCGCAGCAAGAATTCCTGCAAATCGACACCACGAATATCCTTTTCATCTGCGGTGGAGCCTTCGTCGGCCTCGAAGGAATCGTCGAACGACGGATCGGGGTGAAGGGATTGGGCTTTGCTGCCGATATCCGTAAGGAGAGTGACCGCAAGAAGGGTGAGATGCTGGGCAAAGTCCAGGCAGAGGATCTATTGCATTTCGGATTGATTCCCGAATTCATCGGGCGTCTTCCCGTGGTGGCGACCCTCGAGGAGCTGGACGAATCAGCCCTCATCGCCATCCTCACCCAACCGAAGAACGCACTCGTCAAGCAATACCAGAAGCTCTTCGAGTTCGAGGACGTCTCGCTTCAATTTACCGAAGGCGCGTTGGCCGCCGTTGCGCGCAAGGCACTCAAACAAAAGTCGGGCGCGCGGGGACTCCGCGCGATTCTGGAGCACGCGATGTTGGATCTGATGTACGAACTCCCGTCGCGTGACGATGTCCAGGAATGTGTCATCGGGGAAGAAGTCATCGAGCAGGGTGCCGAACCGGTGCTCGGCTTGAAACGGGAGGCCGAATCGGCCTAGCCCGAGCGCGGCGGGCCGACCGGCGTGCGGGGCGAAGTTGGGGCAATGTTAGGTCGATGTTGGGAATGCGTCGGACAATCGTCGCGATCGTTGGACGAAAGTTGGGCGATCGTCGGTTCGAAGAGAGTGGCGCGGATCGAAAATGTGCGGATTGAGCGAGAACGATCTCTGGACGTGAGAGGGAGATCAAGGGGGTGACATGAGTGAGCCAACGAGTGGGGCGCGGATTCCGCTACTCCCGCTGCGCGACATCGTCGTCTTTCCGCATATGGTGGTTCCGCTCTTCGTCGGACGGCCGAAGTCGATCCAGGCGCTCGAGGATGCGATGGCCGGGGATCGGCAACTCGTGGTGGCGGCACAGCGAGTGGCCGGCGAAGAGGATCCGACCCCCGAAGACCTCTTCTCGATCGGCACGCTCGGGACCATCATCCAGTTGCTTCGACTCCCGGATGGGACGGTCAAGGTGCTCGTCGAAGGGAAGACGCGCGTTGAGATTCGTCGCTTCGCCTCGGTCGATCCGTATTTTTCGGTCGAGATTCGAGAACTCGAGGATGAGGGCGGGGATACGCCCGAGGCGGAAGCTCTCGTTCGGTCGATCCAGTCGACGTTCGAGTCGTATTCAAAACTGAACAAGAAGGTCGCGCCCGAAATCGTGAATTCGGTGATCGCGATTTCCGAACCGGGAAAGTTGGCGGACACGGTCGTCGCGCATCTCAATTTGAAATTGCCTGATCGACAGAAACTGCTCGAACTCACATCGACGACCGAGAGACTCGAAGAAGTGTTCAGTCGGATGCAGGCGGAGATCGAAGTCCTCGAGGTCGAGCGAAAGATCCGGGGTCGCGTCAAGAAGCAGATGGAGCGCTCCCAGAAGGAGTACTACCTGAACGAACAGATGCGCGCGATCCAGAAGGAACTCGGCGATCGCGACGAACAGAAGAACGAAGTGGGCGAGCTGGAAGAACAGCTGGCTGCAAAGGAGATGCCCGAAGAGGCCCGCGAACGGACGGAGAAGGAGCTGAAGAAGCTCAAACAGATGTCCCCCATGGCCGCCGAAGCGACCGTGGTTCGCAACTATATCGATTGGATGCTCTCTCTTCCCTGGGACGAGTGTAAAGACGAAGAGAAGAACATCACCGTCTCGGAAGAGATTCTCGAGGCCGATCACTACGGACTCGAAAAGCCCAAGGAGCGGATCCTCGAGTTTCTCGCGGTGCAAACGCTCGTCGAGAAGATCAAGGGGCCGATTCTCTGTCTCGTGGGACCGCCCGGCGTGGGCAAGACCTCGCTCGGCAAGTCGATCGCGCGGGCGACCGGACGCGATTTCGTGCGAATCAGCCTGGGGGGTATGCGCGACGAGGCCGAAATTCGTGGCCATCGCCGCACCTATATTGGCGCGATGCCGGGCAAGATCATCCAAGGGTTGAAGAAGGCCGGCAGTTCGAATCCCGTTTTCCTATTCGATGAGATCGACAAGATGTCGATGGATTTTCGTGGCGATCCAAGCTCTGCGATGCTCGAGGTCCTCGATCCCGAGCAGAACTGTGCCTTCGCCGATCACTACCTCGACGTCGACTACGATCTCTCGCAGGTGATGTTCATCTGTACCGCGAATGTGATTCACGAGATTCCGCGTCCGCTTCTGGATCGGATGGAGATCATCCAGATCCCGGGCTACATCGAATCCGAGAAGCTCGAGATCGCGAAGCTCCACCTGGTCGACAAGGTGATCACCAACAATGGTCTTTCGAAGCAGAACATGCGGTTCACCGAAGGCGCGATCCTCGAAGTGATCCGCTACTACACGCGGGAATCGGGCGTTCGAGGCCTGGAACGCGAACTCGCCGCGATCTCGCGAAAGGTGGCGCGGGAACGCGTGGCGGCCGGTGGTGAATTCAAACCGGTCAAGATTTCGCCGAAGCTCGTCCGCAAATATCTCGGCGTGCGGAAGTATCGCTTCGGCCAGACCGAAACGGAGAACCGCGTCGGCGTGACGACCGGCTTGGCCTACACGGAGGTGGGCGGCGAACTTCTGCAGACGGAAGTCTCCGTCATGTCCGGCAAGGGGAAACTCCAGATCACCGGGCGGCTGGGGGAGGTCATGCAGGAGTCGGCCAACGCGGCCATGTCCTATATCCGCACTCGGGCGAAACAATTGGGTCTGACGAGCGACTTCCATACCAAGGTGGATCTCCATATCCATGTGCCGGAAGGCGGCACTCCCAAGGACGGACCCTCGGCCGGGATCACGCTCGCAACGACGATCGCATCGGCGCTCACGCGCATTCCGGTGCGTGCGAACGTAGCGATGACCGGCGAGATCACGCTGCGAGGTCGGGTGTTGCCGATCGGGGGGCTCAAGGAAAAGTTGATCGCGGCGCTTCGGGGCGGAGTCGATACTGTGATCGTCCCGAAAGACAACGAGAAGGACCTGAAGGACCTTCCGCCGATCCTCAAGAAGAATCTGAAGATCATCCCGGTGGAACACATGGATGAGGTCCTTCGGTACGCCCTGGCTGTGGACAACCCCGAGCATTTCCTCGAAGAGGGTGATGGGGTCCATGAGATCGAAGAAATCTATCTGGTTCCCGGTGGTCTCAAGAGATTGACCACAGAGTTGCCCCATCCGGCCGGTGTGAACTGACCCACGCATTCAGGTACGCTGGGCCTTGTCGGGCGCGTAGCTCAGTTGGCTAGAGCACCTCGTTTACACCGAGGGGGTCCGGGGTTCGAGTCCCTGTGCGCCCACCACTCCCCCACTCTCGGCCCTGCCGGCGGCCGGCGAAAGAAGCCGGTTCCCGACACGGACCTCTTTATCGACAAGGCCCTTTCCAACGCTGTCGACAGCCGCTTCATTGTCGACGTGTTGTGGGCGCGGCTTCAGGAGATGTGATCGAAGTGGATTGGGTCCCCATTCCTCCGCAGCCTGTCTCGCCAAGAGTGTTCTTCGAAGAGTGGCTCCCGGCGCTCTTCGCGAGCCTCGAAGCCGATTCCGTCGAACGCGCGCTCGAACTCGAGTTGGGTGTGATCTTGCGCGGGGGCGCGGGCGGAGAGGAAGGCGACGAAGGCGGCGAGTGGACTCTGCACTTCTCGGCCGGTGAGTTGAGCGTCCGCCCAGGACGCGACGAGGACTGCGCGATCACGATCATCCAACGCGTCGAAGACTGGCGGTCGGTCCTTTGGGAAGGTCGTCCGGCGCTGATTGCCGACGCGGTGGCAGCCACCTTCGCCTCGGGTGCGGCTGGACCTCGACTCGCGACCGACGCGGCGCGATTGGAAAACCCGGATGCACTCAAAGGCTTGTCGCAGATTCAGGGTCTAATCGAAGCGATCATCGCGAGCGAGGAGGTCGACGCCGAGGATTGGCGCATCGGGATTCAGATCGGTCCCGGGCCCATTCCCGAGTCGCCCCAGGCCACGATCCTGCTGGGCGTTGCGCAGGCCGACGCGATTCGGCGCGGCGATCTCCATCCCCTCGAGGCGCTGATGACGGGCCAACTTCGATTGGAGGGCGATCTGGGGTTGATCATTCAGCTTCAGGCCGTTGCGATGACGGCCTCGATGCCGAAGCCGCCCAGTCGGGGATCGGGCTGAAACACCTCGTCCGCTCGCAATTCTGCCGGTTCTCGGCTACAAAATGCGGCCCAGAACTGCTGCGGTCCGGTAGTTCAATTGGTTAGAGCACTGGCCTGTCACGCCAGAAGTTGCGAGTTCGAGTCTCGTCCGGACCGCCATTCCGTGCCGCTCCCTCGCGTCCGCGCGCTGCTCATTCGGGCCGAACGATTCCATCCTGAAGCCGGTGTTTCTGCACTTTGCCGAGCGCATTGCGCGGTAGCGCATCGACGACGTAGAGCGCGCGGGGATGTTTGAAGCTCGCCAGCCGACTTTCGACGAATTCGCGAATGCCTTCGAGTTCGACCGGGCCCGAAGCCACCACATACGCGACGACACGCTCCCCCCATTCCTCGGATTCTTCGCCGACGACGGCCACCTCGTCGATCCGCGGGTGATCGCCGATCAGATCCTCGACCTCTCGGGGATACACGTTGAAGCCGCCGCTGATGATGAGTTCCTTGGCGCGTCCGACGATTCGAACATAACCATCCTCGTCGAGCGTGCCGAGATCCCCGGTGCGGAACCAGCCGTCCGGCGTGAACGCCTCGGCGTTCGCCTGGGGTCTTTCCCAGTAGCCGCCAAAGATATTCGGTCCTCGCACCTGAATCTCCGGCGGTTCACCCGCGAGTCGGAGTTCGACGCCGGGCAGCGGGAGTCCGACCGATCCGGGCCGGCGCTCGCCGTGGTCCGGATTCGAAACCAGCATGAGGGTTTCGGTCATGCCGTAGCGCTCGAGAACGACCTGACCGCAGACGCCTTTGATCCGCTCGTGCAAGGACCCGGGTAGGGGCGCCGAACCGGACACGCAGAGTCGCAGGGCGCCGAGCGCGGCGGCGTCGGCATGGCGGGCGAGTCGGTGATACATCGTGGGGACGCCAAAGAAAAGCGTCGCTCGATGAGAGGAGATCCCGGCGAGGATCTCCTCGGGTCGAAAGCCGCGATACAGCACGGCCGAGGCCCCGGCGAAGAGCGTGCCGTTCAGCCCGACGCCCAAGCCATGCATGTGAAAGAGTGGCAGCGCGAGCAGCAATCGGTCGTGTTCCGTCCAATGCCAGGCGATCGCAAGCGCGGCCGCGCTGGCCAGGCAATTCGCGTGGGAGAGCAGCGCGCCCTTGGGTTGGCCGGTCGTG
>SMVA01427761.1_pt1 | contig 20000 bp, 14 predicted proteins | sample 2456451 | NCBI WGS metagenome assembly SMVA01 (sample SAMN11095933, study PRJNA526329) | marine sediment metagenome | biome: Marine sediment; feature: Surficial sediment; material: Deep marine sediment; isolation source: Hadal surficial sediment | place: Pacific Ocean | collected 2014-05 | depth... | reverse complement strand
AGAGGACGCCGCCAATGTTCTGGCGAGTCCAGTGATGTGTTGTGTTGACCATTCCTAATCGAACCTATTCATAGATAAGCCTTGATGACTCCATTGTGATGGGCGGGGGGTGCCGGATCGACCCTAAAACCTCGGCGCGGAGGTTGTTTACAATCCTTTTACAAATTGCACCCGGATCAAGCGCAACGCAGTCATCGTGGGCCATGGCGCTCGCGCAGCCGCGACCCGTTGAGAAATGCGGGCTAGCGGCCCGTGTAGATAGGCGCCAGAAGGTTGTCTACCGGAGCGAAGTCGTCGGTGAGAATGAGTCCGTTGCTGCGCTCCAGCACGGTGGCCATCTCGCCACCCAGCAGTTCGCCCTCGGCCCAGGCAAACAGCACCCCTTCGAAGGCCAGGTCAGTGGAGCGCTCGCCGAGACCCTGCAGGTTGAGGGGCTGGCGCGAGCAGGCCACCACGAAGGTGTCCCGTTCGTCCGTCGGACCGTCGGAGCTGCTCGAGAAGACGTACACGTAGGGGAAGCTCTGGCGCGCGGTGGCGACGAAGGCGCCGAGGAAGCGGCCCAGACCCTCGGTGTAGATGTCGATGATGTTGATCATGTAGACGCCCGATGGCTTCAGCAGGTCGCCGAGCTTGGCGGTGAACTGGAGCGTGGTGAGGTGATAGGGAACGCTGAGGTCGTTGAACGCGTCGCCGAAGATGAAGTCGTAGGAACCCTGCGCTCCATCGCGCAGCTGGTCGTCGACGAAATTGCGCGCGTCCATGGTGTGGGTGGTTACCTTGGTCTCGTCGTCGGGGGGCAGATACAGGGCGCGTTGCGCCGCCAGCTTCACCGCCGGGTCGATCTCCGCTACGTCGATGGCTGCCATCGGATAGACCGCCTCCATGTAGCGCGGAAACACGAACCCTCCGCCGCCGATGAACAACGAGCGCAGCGCTACGTCGTTGGGCGCGGTGTGTCGCACGATGGCGGCGTAGACGGTTTCGTAGTCGTAGATCAGATCTGTGACATCGTCTCTCGAGACGTAGCTGTGCACCAGGTTGTCGAGCGTCAGGATGCGGATGTTCTCGTTCTCCTCGGCATCGTACACCTGGATGGCGAAGTAATTGCTCTCGTCGTAGTACACCAGATAGGAGTGGTCGGGTCGCAGCAGCAGGAACACCCCGAGCTCCTGCGCCCACGGCCAAGGGCCGAAGGCGACGAGGTTGATGATGCCGAGGACCCCCAGCCAGGTGGCGATGAACGCGCCGCCGGCGCGGAACTGTGTCGACGCGATGCCGAGGCCGATCACAGCCAGCACCGAAGCCACCGAAGTGACGATGGCGCGCGTCCCGATCAAGTCGATGAGCACAAAACCGGTCAAGAAGGTGCCGAAGATGGACCCCGCCGCCGCCCACGCGTAGATGTTGCCTATCGTCGATCCGGGGCGCCTGCCCGCATCCAGCGCCATCTTGGCCACCACGGGGCCGATCGTGCCCAGTACCACAGCCGGCGTGATGAAGATCACGGCGACGTTTAGCAGCACCCAGCCGGGCCACGATATGTAATCCGGCCGCCACCAGGTGTCGGCGAACTGCGCCAACCACAGCACGCTGAAGCTGAGCACCGAAGCGGCGAGAAAGAGGAGCGGCAGGCTGCGCATCGGCGGGTGCCGGTCGGCGATCTTGCCGCCCAGGTAGTTGCCGATGCTGATGCCCGCCAGGATGACGCCGATCACCGAGGTCCAGGTGTACAGCGAGGCTCCCAGGTTGGCGGCAATGAGGCGGGCGGCGACCAGCTCCAGAACCATGATGCAGGTGCTGGATGCGAACACCAGAGCGTTGGCCAGCAGCAGGGCTCGCGACAGTCCGGACGCTCTTTCAGGCTGTTCGTCGTCGTTCATGCGCAGCGGAGAAGTCTAGCCGGAGCGCGCGAACATGCCCGGCTCATAGGTGGTGATGTAGCCGGCGAAGGCGGAGGCGGCCACGGTGAGCGGCGACGCCAGGTAGAGCTTGCCGGGGCCGGAGCGGCCCTTGTAATTGCGGTTGATGGCGCTCACCGAGACCTGCCCGGCGTTTTCGGAGACGCCGGGGCCGCAACCGATGCAGGCGCCGCAGCCCGGCTTGATCAAGGTGATGCCGGCGCGCTCGAAGTCGGTGACGAGCCCATGCTCGGTGGCGTAGCGCTCGACGGCTGCGGAGCCGTACTGGATCAGGAAAACGACGCCGTCGGCGACCCGCAGACCGGCCTCGACCGCCTCCTTGACGACGCGGTGGTAGAAGTCGAGGTCGTCGATCTTGCCGGCGGTACAGCTCCCGCCGTAAGCGATGTCGATCGCCACCCGACCGATATCGTCGACCAGCACGCCGTTGGTGGGGTCGGAAGGTATGCCGTGGTCCGGATCCCCGGGGTGCGCGACCATGGGGTGAATCGTCGACAGGTCGATGGTATGCGTGCCGCCCGCGTACTCGGCGGCGGCGTCGGGGCTGACAGCGCGGGCACGCAGGGCCCCGATGTCAGCGCCCGGTCGATATCCGGCGATCCACTCGAAGGTGGCCTCGTCCGCTTCGACGATGGCGCCCCGCGCGGAACACTCGGTGGCCATGTTGGTGAGCGTGGCGCGCTCGTCCATCGGCAGGCTGAAGACCCCCGATCCGGTGAACTCCATGACACGGTTGAGGGTGTGCTGCGGCTTGGCGAAGTGCAGCAGGATGTGGAGCATAACGTCCTTGGCGGTGACGTTGTCCGCCAGAGTGCCGACCAGCTCGAAGCGGATGGCTTCGGGTACCTCGACGAAGGTGAATCCCGAGTACAGGAGGTTGGCGTACTCGGTGGCGCCGACGCCCCACGACAGCGCGTTGTTACAGCCGCCCATGCAAGTGTGGCTGTCGGTTGCCTGAATCAAATCCCCCGGGCTGATCATCTCCTCGCGCGCCACCTCATGGCAGATGCCCGGGGACTCGCCGTCTTCGGTCAGGTAGTTGGCGACATGGGTGTGCTCCTGAAACTCGCGCTGCAGATCGCGCATGGTCTGTACCTGCGGCATGAAGGGCTGTAACTCGGCGACTTCGTCGGCGTACACCAGGTGGTCCTCGAAGGCGGCGAAACGATCGGCATGACGCAGCTGGTAGTGCTCGCCGTGTTCCTGTTGCAGGAAGTAGTGCACCTGCGCGGAGGTGAAATCGTGCGAGTAGCCGCCGTCGACCTCCACCAGCACGGCGTCACCCGGCTTCACGAAAGCGCCAGCGGCGACCGGATGGCGGCCGCCGCTCTCGGCATCGGGACGGCTTCCATCTGTCGCGCCGCCGGCGGCGGCGGGGAGGTTGCTATCCTCGGTCCCGTTACCCAGGAGATGGCGCGCCAAGATCTTCTCGGTCATGTTCATCGGCCGGCCGGGCGTATCCGGAGGTGGCACGGTGACGGTGCCTGCAGCGAGGGCGGCGGCGAAGGGAAACAGACCGCCGTGCTCGATGACGACGCGGGTTACCGGGTCGCAGTTGCAGCAGAACTCGGCCAGATCGATCTCTTCGCCCGCCTGTAACCGCCGCAGGACCTCGTGGTCCGCCATCAACACGCCCTGGTTGATGTTGTTGCGCGCATGGATGGGCGCGAACGAAGCGGCGATGGCGATGCGAATGCCGGAGTATTTCTCGGCGTGCACGGCAGTCTCGCGCGAGCTGCCGACCCCCTTACGCCACCCCGAGACGATGATTTCGAAGTTGCCGTTGCGCAGCGCGTCGCGCTCGAACAGGCGCTCGCCGTCGACGATGAGGCCGGCGTAGGCCTCGCGAGCGATGTCCTCGGGACGGTGGTTGAAGCACACCCACGCCGGCGTCATGGCGTCGGTGTTGATGTCGTCGAGCAGATCGTCGACGGTGATCTCGTCCATCGTCAGGTCGAGCTCCCCGCACAACTGCCGGCGGATGAGGGTGGCGTCCTTGGTGAGAAACAGGACGCGCCTACCCGGGGAAAGCTTGACGGTCTGTGGAGGAGTCACCAGCGTCCTATCGGCATGTTGTCGGAAGAGAAAAATGACCGGAGCACACAACTAGCATTTTATCACTGTCGTATTAATCTATCCGTCTGTAGCGGGGCGCAAGCGTGTAGTGCACCCAAGATTCGCGTCCGCCCTTGGAGCGTTCTCGGCACCCTGTGTGCGTGGAGGTGGGTCTTGGCCGACACCAAAGAAGGTCTGATGCGCCGTGAGGATATCGCGGCGACGCTCCGTCCTTTCGATCAGGCCAGCCCGCTGGCCGGGCCTGCCTATCGCGATGCCGCCATCCTGGAGGCGGAGTTCGACCGTATCTTTCTCGAGATGTGGTTGTGCGTCGGCCACCAGGACGCGGTGCGCCACGCCGGCGACTTCGTCATGCGCGAGATCGGTGGTGAATCGGTGCTGGTGGTGCGCGACCGCGACGGCTCGCTGGGCGCCTTCTACAACGTTTGCCGCCATCGCGGCACGCGGCTGATCGACGACAGCGCCGGCGGCGGCATCGACTGCATCCGCTGTCCCTACCACGGCTGGTCGTATGGGCTCGACGGCGGCCTCATCGCCGCGCCGCTGATGGATGGCGTGTCCGGCTTCGACAAGGCGGACTATCCGCTGCGGGCGATCCGCTGCGACACTTGGGAAGGCTTCGTTTTCGTGAACTTCGAGGCCGGCGCGGCACCACTGGGCGAGTACCTCGCCGATTTTCCCGACGTCTCACGCTTCGCCATGGCGGACATGCGGCTGGGGGCGATGCACGAATACGAGATCGCCGCCAACTGGAAGCTGGTGTGCGAGAACTACGGCGAGTGCTACCACTGTCCTTCGAATCACCCGCAGCTCAACCCCATCTCGAACTTCCAGAGCGGCGGCGACAGCGTCGAAGGAAGCTCGTTTTGCGGCGGTCCCATGCGTCTCAACGAAGGCTGCGTCACCATGACGATGGACGGCCAGACGAAGCGTGATCCCATCGCCGGGCTACCGCCCGAGGACCTGCGGCAGGTGCACTACTTCAACATCTATCCGGCGTTTCTGCTCAGCCTGCATCCGGACTACGTGCTCACCCACACCATCTGGCCGCTAGCGGCGGACCGCAGCTTCATCCGCTGCGAGTGGTTGTTCACCGCCGAGGCGGTGGCGCGTGATGATTTCGATCCCTCCGACGCGGTCGACTTCTGGCACCTGACCAACGAGCAAGATTGGGCCATTTGCGAGCGGGCGCAGAAGGGGGTGCGCTCGCGTGCCTATGTGCCGGGCCGCTATCAGGGATTGGAAGAGACCATCTACTTCTTCGACAACTGGTACCTGCGCGCCATGGAAGCGGCGTTATCAGGCATGGAACCGGCGCTAGCGGGCGAGGTCGGAGTTTCGAGCCACGACGCGGCGGGGGCGGTTCCGCGTGCTGCGGCGCCGGTTGCCGCAGCCACGACCAGCGACGACGGTGGGGCATGAGCAAGAAATACGACGCCGTCATCATCGGGGGTGGGCACAACGGATTGGTGTGTGCCGCCTACCTGGCGAGGGCCGGCAAGTCGGTGTTGGTGCTCGAGCGCCGCTACATTCTCGGTGGTGCCACGGTCACCGAGGAAATCTACCCCGGCTTCAAGTTCTCGGTGTGCTCCTACGTGGTCAGCCTCATGCGCCCGCGCATCATCAGCGAGTTGGACCTGCCGCGCTTCGGTTTCGAGTTGCTGCCGCTCGACGGCTCGCTAACACCCCTGCTCGACGGCAACTACCTGATGCGCTGGCACGATGCCGCCGAAACGCGCAAGGAGCTCGCCCGCTTCTCCCATTCGGATGCCGAGGCCTACGAGCGCTTCGGCAAGCTCATGTACCACCTGGCGATGGCGGTGCGGCCGATGCTGTCGACGACGCCGCCCGACCCGACGTCGTTGTCGCCGAAGAACCTTGCCGCGCTCGCCGATCTCGGCAAGACCTTCGGCAAGAGCGACGATTACCTCTACGACCTTGCCAAGCTGATGACCATGAGCTCGGCCGATTTTGTCGAGGAGTGGTTCGAGAGCGAGCCGTTGCGTGGCTCGCTGGCGGCCAGCGGAATCATCGGTACCTTCTTGGGGCCGCGCTCGCCGGGCTCGGCCTACGTCATGTTGCACCACTACATGGGGGAGATCGACGGCCAGTTCCGCTCCTGGGGGTTGCCGCGCGGCGGCATGGGTGGAGTGACCGATTCGATCGCCGGTGCGGCGCGCTCGTTCGGCGCCGAGTTGCGCACCGAAGCACCCATCGACCACATTCTGATCGAGCGCGGCAAGGCCTGCGGCGTGGTGCTCGAGGGCGGCGAGGAGATCCGCGCCGACAAGGTGGTGTCGAGCGTCGATCCTAAACGGACATTTCTGCAGATGGTGGGCCGCGACCACCTCGACCCCGAGTTCGTCGAACAGATCGAGCGGTACAAGATCCGTGGCTCCTCCGGCAAGGTGAACCTGGCGCTCGATGCGCTGCCGCATCTCGCTTGTCTCGAGGGAATCGAGGCGAAGACCGGTTACGCGGAGGCATCGTACCTGCGCGGCGCCCTGTCGATCTCACCCAGCATCGACTATCTCGAGCGCGCCTATCAGGACGCCAAGTACGGCCATTTTTCGCGCCGCCCGTACATGGACATCGTCATTCCGACGCTGGCCGACCCGGCCATGGCGCCGCCCGGCAAGCACGTCATGTCGATCTTCGTGCAGTACGCGCCGTACGAGCTCGCCGAGGGGACCTGGGAAGAGCAGCGCGAGCCCTTCGGAGACGCCGTCATCGACACGCTGGCGGAGTACATCCCCAACCTGAAAGACATCATCCTGTACCGTCAGGTGGTCACGCCGTGGGACCTGGAGCAGACCATGGGGATGACGCAGGGCAACATCTTTCACGGCGAGCTGTCCCTCGAGCAGCTCTTCTTCCTGCGGCCGGCGGCGGGCTGGGCCGACTACACCACGCCGATCAAGAACCTGTTTCAGTGTGGCTCCGGCACCCACCCCGGGGGCGGTGTCATGGGGGCGCCGGGACGGTTGGCAGCGCAAAAGATCCTGGCGGTGGAACGATGAGCGGCCGCTACGACGCGGTGATCATCGGCGCCGGCCACAATGGCCTAGCCGCCGCTGCCTACCTCGCCAAGGCGGGCCGTTCGGTGTTGGTTTTGGAGCGGTCCGATTGGGTAGGCGGCATGGCGCACACCGAGGAGTTCGCGCCCGGCTTTCGTGCCTCGGCGGCGTTTCAGAGCGCCGAGACGCTGAGTCCGAAGGTGATCAAGGAGCTCGGCCTGAAGGCGCACGGCCTGGCGCTGTCGCCCGCCGGCGGGGTGGCGCTGGCGACCACCGGCGGCATGCTTCGTTTCGACGGTAAAGGACGGTTTGTGCAAGGCGGCGGCGCGGCGAAGCCTGGGGTGGGGGGCACGGCGGCGCTGCTATCCGACGCCGACAGCGTCGCGCTGCGCGAGCTGGAACGCTTCATCGGACGCCTGGTAGCCGTGCTGGCGCCTCTCTACGCCGCGCCGCTGCCCGAGCTCGAAAGGCTCGGCACCGGCGACAAGTTCGATCTCCTGAGGATCGGATGGCGCCTGCGCCGCATGGGTCGGCGCGACATGCAGGCGGCGATGCGTGGGTTGCCCATGTCGATGCGTGATTTCGCCGAGGACCATCTCGAGGGTGCGGCGCTGTGTGCGTTGCTCGCCGGATTGGGCTCGCCCGGCGGATGCGCGGGGCCATTCGCCGCGGGAACGGTGTTTCGGGCCCTGCACGACCAGATGGTCAACCCCCGGCCGCTGTTCTCCGGCCCGGTGTTGCCGCAGGGGGGCATGGGCGCTCTGGGCGAGGCGCTGGCCGCCGCGGCGCGCGCCGCCGGCGCCGAAGTCCGTACCGAGTCCGAGGTCGAACGCATCGACATTGACGGCGGCGAGGCGCGCGGCGTGACGTTGACCTCCGGCAGTCACATCGAGGCCGGCGTGGTGCTCTCTGACGCCGATCCACGCCGCACTTTGCTCACCCTGGTCGATGCCGCGGTGTTGCAACCGGAGTTCGTCTTTGCAGCGCAGAGCATTCGGGCGCGCGCCGGCGTGGCGCTGGTGTCTTTTGCCCTCGACGGGTTGCCGGACGCGGGCTCGGATACCAACGCGCTGGTCGGCCGCATCCAAATCGGCGCGTCGCTCCCCGACATGGAGCGCGCCTTCGATGCGGCGCCGGTGGGTGCGTTGCCCGAACGTCCGCTGGTGCACCTGATGTTTCCGACCCTCGCCGATGCCGGTCTGGCGGAAGACGGCAAGCACGTGGCCACCGCCTGGGTGCAGGCTGTGCCGCAACGCATCGCGGACGACGATGGTGGCAACGGCGGTGAGGGCGGCAACGGCGGTGAAGGTGGCAACGGCGGCGACGGTGGCAACGGCGGCGACGGTTGGGGTGCCGGTCGTGAGCTGCTGTCACGGTCCGTTGTCGCGGTGATCGACGAGGTGTTGCCGGGCTTCAGTAACCGGGTCGTGGCTCACCAGGTCACCGCACCGCCCGACTTCGAAGAACGCTTCGGCGCCACCAACGGCTGCTTGTTCGATGCTGACCTGACGCTCGACCAGGCGCTGTACCTGCGGCCGCTGCCCGGCTGGTACGGCTACCGCATGCCGGTCCGTGGGCTGTACCTGTGTGGCTCCGGCACCCATGGCGGCGGCGGCATCACCGGCCTCGCCGGGCGCAACGCGGCGCAACGCGTGCTGGCGGATGCCAAGTCAGCGGCGCCGGGGAGGAGTGGCTAGATGTCTACCGGAACGCCGTTCTTCGCGCGCACCGGGCCGCTCAACAAACAGCGCAACTGGCGTCAGTGGTCGGGTTACCTGGCGGCGGGCTGCTACGACGACTTCGTGCAGCCCGAATACAACGCTATTCGCAACAAAGCTGCGTTGATCGATGTGTCGCCGCTGTACAAGCACGGCGTCGAGGGACCCGACGCGACGGCGCTGATCCAGCGGGTGTTCACCCGCAACATCAACAAGTGCGCCGTCCTCCAGGCCATCTACACGCCGTGGTGCGACTCCGATGGCAAGGTGATGCAGGAGGGCACGGTGTTTCGGCTCGCCGAGGACATCTATCAGGTCAACGCCGCCGAGCCGTTGATGCGCTGGCTGCACATCAACGCCGCCGGGCTCGATGTAGAGATCTCCGATCGGTCCACCGCGGTGGCAGCTTTGGCGCTACAGGGACCGACCTCGCGTGATGTTCTCACCGCCTGTTTCGAAGGCGACGTCGCCGAGCTGCCGTTCTTCCGCATCGTGGAGGGTTCCCTCGGCGGTGTTCCGGTGCGCGTGTCGCGCACCGGCTACACCGGTGATCTCGGCTACGAGATCTGGGTGGCGGCCGAGAACGCGATCGCCGTATGGGATGCTCTCATCGACCACGGCGCCCCGTGGGGCATCACGCCGTGCGGCATCCTGGCCATGGACATCGCCCGTGTCGAAGCCGGCTTCGTGCTGCTCGATGTCGACTACATCGGCGCCGAGCACGCGCTGATTCCGGAGCACACCGTATCGCCCTACGAGCTCAGCATGGGCTGGGCGGTAAAGCTCGACAAGGGTCCGTTCGTGGGCCGTGAGGCGCTTGCCGCCGAGCGTCAGCGGGGCTCGGCGTCGCGGGTTGTGGGCCTACAGGTCGACTGGGAGCCGCTCGAGCAGGTCCATGCGCGCCACCACCTGATGCCGGATCTGCCGCAGATTGCTTGTCGCGAACCGGTGCCGTTGTATCGGGAGGGGCGTCAGGTGGGCAGGGTCACCACTCGTTGCTGGTCGACGTTGCTGAAGAAATACGTCGGCATCGCCACCGTCGAGGCGCGCTGCGCCGATCCCGGGACCGGGGTGGAGATGGAGGTCACCGTGAACTTTCGCCGCGAACGCGTCGCCGGCCGCATCACCGAGCTGGCGCATTTCCGTCCCGATCGATTGAGGGCCTGACGGGCGCCGGAGACACTGCGTGGGTGGGGGCGGCGCTGAATCGAGCAAGAAGCACAGGCTTCGCGGGGCGGGCGGCAGCAGCGCCAGCCTGGAATATGCGCCGCCGCTTTGTCATGCTGGTCTGATGAAACGCGCCTACCGGTACGTTGTGGTGCTCCCGCTGCTGGCTTTCTCGGGCGTCGCTCTCCTCGCGGCAAGTGCGCTGGAACGTGCCCCGTCTCGCACCATGGCGTCGCTTGCTGCCGCGCCTGGCCAGGGCGAGAAGTTCCTTGGCTACGAGGTCGGCGAGGAACGCCGCTATGTTCTCGGTCCGCCGGAATCGCTGCTGCGCGGCGAGATGGGCACGTGGTCGATCCGTCTGGAGCAGGTCTACGAGACCGAGGGCGAGCCCGAGGCGGTGTTTGCTCTGCAACACGAGTGGCAGGGGCCGCAGCCGACCATGGAAGTGCCGCTGCGCACCGTCATGCGGGTGCAGAGCGAGGGCACCGTGCGGGTCAATGCGCATGGTTTCCCGCTTTTCATCCGCTACGAGACCGTGCGTCACCTGGCCGGGATGGGCAATGAGGGTTACACCATCGACTACCGGCTCGAGGACGGCAACCGTCGCTACGAGAAGCGCACCACCAAGGACGGTGAGCGCTGGTACCAGAGCGTGCCCATCCGCAACCACGATACGGTTGACCGCAATGTTCCCGCCGGGCTGTACGCTTTCCTGCCGGTTGCTCCCGGGTGCATGGACCGGTACATCGCCACCTACGAACTGCAAGGCAACGTGGGCCCGCAACCGAAGTCGGCGGCGTCTCCGCCGAGCCCACAAACGCTCGGGCCGACGACGGTGAGGGTCGCCGACAACGCCGACTGCGAGGAGAGCCTGTTCGCCAACCCGGGGCTCTTGAGCCTGGCGATGCCGGTGCTGTGGGAAGCCCAGGGGGAGCGCCAATACGTGTTTTTCACTCCCATTGGCCCGGTTGGGGAACCGGTTGGCGGTGTCGCCTTTGGGTTGCCCGGCGGCGGCACTCCCACCGGCATCGGAGGGTTGAGTCCCGGTCGCATCCCGGACCCGCGGATGCCCAACTCCATGCCGAATTCCATGCCGAATTCCGCCCCCCGCGTCGGCGGCCTGCCGCTGAGCCCCTCGTCCTACCACGAGATCGAGAAACTGACGTTCATCGAGCGCGTCTCGGTGCGCGTTGGCAGCCGTACCCGTGACGCCTGGCTCATCGAGAACTCCAATGATATCGGCCCCATCTACATCGACGACGAGGGCGGCGTGCTGCGCATCGACCTGCCGGCGCTGGCCGGATCCGGCCAGCGCTATCTGCGCATGCTGTGGCCCAGCGAGTTCTAGCGGTGGCGCTGACACCCACCGGCGCGAAGATCGACATGTCGTACCACGCCACAGTTCGCAGGTAGGTCTACGTTCCTGCGGAGTTCGCGATCCTGCGGCCGTCTCTAACGTATTGAGGGTCTCGACGCGTTTTGCGCGTCTGTTGACTCATTATCATACGCTGATCATACTCATAACATGAGTAAACGCATGCAGGTGCTGTTCGAGGAGGACGAGTTGGAGGAAATGCGCCGATGCGCCACGCAGAGCCGGTTGACCCTGTCGGAGTGGGTGCGCCAAATGCTTCGTGACGCGGTGCGGCGCACGCCATCGGCGGATCGTGAGAACAAGCTTGTTGCGGTGCGCGCCGCTGCGGAGCATGAGTTCCCCACCGCGGACATCGAGCGGATGCTGGAAGAAATCGAGAAGGGCTATCGCGCCCCATGATTCTGGTGGACTCGAATATCCCGATGTACCTGGTGGGCGCCGACCATCCGCACAAGATCGATGCGCAGCGGTTGTTGGAGCGCGCTATTTCCGATGGCGTGAAGCTGGTGACGGATGCTGAAACGCTGCAGGAGATTCTGCACCGTTACACCTCGATTGACCGCCGGGACGCCATTCAGCCCTGCTTTGCAGCGTTGCTCGGCGTGGTCGACGAAGTGCTGCCGGTGGAAGCCGCCGACGTACTGGCGGCAAGGGACCTGCTGCTGCAGTTCGCGTCGTTCTCGGCGCGTGATGCCGTCCACGTGGCCATCATGCGGCGCCACGGCATCGAGGACATTCTGTCGTTCGACCGCGGCTTCGACCAGATTGCCGGTGTGCGGCGGCTGTCGTAGGCAGAAGGACTCGACGCTCTAGCTCAGCCAGAGGCTGTCAGAATCGGCCACAATGCGGGCTAGTCAGTTTCCGGGGCTCCGTCGGGGCGCCACTTCCTCCCATCCGCCTTCCGGCGACCATGGGCGAATCGGTGGGGGAACACGCTCCGGACAGACCTCCTCAAGGTCACCAATGCGTGACCGTCAGGTAGGCGACACCATGGGGCACGCGCAGCTTTTATGCTCCACGCTTCCTACACACCTGGGCTGGGAAGGGGTGCTGCCGTGGTGACGGCTCGAGTCGATCGGTGTTTTCTCCGTCATGGATCGCGCCTGACGGCGCTTCTCCTGGTCGTCGCGCTGGCAACGGCGGGTTGTCTCTCACACATCCAACCCCCTCCACCGCAGCTAATCCCCGGCGATGCCGGCTTGGAGGGAGATGCGGGCTGGGCCCGCGTCCAGCAGGTCGAACCGGGTCAAGAGGTCCTCATCGATGTGGCGCCGCCTGTGGATCATCGTCCCGGCATGTCGATGCGACCGTGGCGCGCCGACCGTCCGCCCAGCGGTGCACCACCCTACGAGGTGCCGATGCGGGTCATCACCGACCTCGTCTCGGTGGACGACCGGGCGATTGTCGTGAACGCTGACGCCCCGCTGACGATCGAGCGGAGCAAGGTCATGGGTCTGTCGGTGCGCACCCCTGGAGAGACCAAGACTCGGGAGGGGGCTTTCAGGGGCATAGTTTGGGGCGGCATTGTCGGCACGCTGGTCGGCCTGGCGGTCCGCGCGGCAGCCGGCACCGCGGCGGGGATCGCCACCGGCGGGGCTCTGCTCGGCTATGTGACATATGCCAACTGGGCTGCCCCGCGGCCTGGGACGACTCCCTTCCAGCGCATCTACAGGATGTCGCCGCCGCTGCGCTGACCTGCGCCAAGCGCAGCGGGTGCCGGGCGAATGGGAAGTCTGCAGGAAACGGGCGGCGGATCCCACCGCCGCAGGCCAGGGTCGGCCGGGGTTAGAGACGCCGTCGGCGGCTCGGTTTCGCTACAAGCTCTCGGTGAACATTCGCAACTTCTGCATCATCGCCCATATCGACCATGGCAAGTCGACTCTCGCCGACCGCTTGATCCAGCGGTGCGGTGGGGTGTCCGATCGCCAGTTCCAGGACCAGATCCTCGACACCATGGACCTGGAGCGCGAGCGTGGCATCACCATCAAGAGCAATACGATCACGCTGAACTACGAGGCAGCGAGCGGCGAGAGCTACACGCTCAACCTGATCGACACCCCGGGTCACGTCGATTTCTCGCACGAGGTACGGCGCTCGCTGATGGCGTGCGAGGGGGTGCTGCTGCTGGTCGACGCTTCCCAGGGGGTGGAGGCGCAGACGGTGGCCAACGTCTACCTGGCGCTGGAGCAAGACCTCGAGATCCTGCCGGTGATCAACAAGATCGACATGCAGGCAGCCGACGTCGATCGGGTGCTCGAAGAGATCGACGAAGACCTCGGTCTCGACCCCTTTGAGGCGCTGTTGGTGTCGGCCAAGCTGGGCACCGGCGTCGACGAGCTGCTGGAAGCCATCATCGAGAAGCTGCCGGCGCCTGAGATCGACACCGAGGCGCCGCTCAAGGCGCTGATCTTCGACGCCGAGTACAACCCCTACCGCGGCGTGGTGCTGCTGGTGCGGGTGGTCGACGGCACCGTGCGGCCCGGCCAAACCATCGAGCTGATGCACAACGGCGCCACCTACGAGGTCGAGGAGGTCGGCCTGCTCAAGCTCGATCGTGAGGAGCAGAAGCAGCTGCAATCCGGCCAGGTGGGCTACCTCATCGCCGGTATCAAGGCGATCGGCGACATTGACATCGGCGACACCGTAACCGACGCCGCGGTTCCCGCCGAAGAGCCGGTCGCCGGTTACGTGGCAGCCAAGCCGGTGGTGTTCTCGTCGCTCTTCCCGGTCTCCAACGATGATTACGAGGACCTCGCCCGCGCCCTCGACAAGCTCAAGCTCAACGACGCCGCGCTCACCTTCCAAAAGGACTCGTCGAGCGCCCTGGGATTCGGTTTTCGATGCGGCTTCCTCGGCATGCTGCACCTCGACGTGGTGCAGGAGCGACTGCACCGCGAGTTCGGCCTGTCGCTGCTGCTCACCGCGCCGTCGGTGGAGTTTCGTGTCACCACCGCCGATGGTCAGTCGCGCATCATCGAGAACCCTTCGGAGTATCCGGATCCGGCCACTATCGAGCTGGTCGAAGAGCCCTACATCAAGGGCTCGATCTTCATGCCGGACAAGTATGTCGGCAGCGTCATGGAGTTGCTGCGCGACAAGCGCGGCGCCGAGATCAAGTTCAACTACCTGGCGGCGGGACGCGTCGACATGACCTCCGAGCTACCCCTGGCCGAGGTGCTGTTCGACTTCTACGACCGCCTCAAGACGATTACCCAGGGGTACGGCTCGTTCGACTACGACCTGCTCGACTACCGTCCCACCAACCTTGCCAAGGTCGACATCATGGTCAACGGCGAGAAGATCGACGCCCTCGCCATGTTGGTGCACAAGGACAAGGCGCGTGGTCGCGCCCTGCACGCCTGCAAGCAGCTCGAGCGCACCATCCCGCGGCACAACTTCAAGATCGCCATCCAGGGCTCGATCGGCCGCGACATCATCGCTCGCCGCACCATCAATGCCTACCGCAAGGATGTCACCGCCAAATGCTACGGCGGCGACATCTCGCGCAAGCGCAAGCTGCTCGAAAAGCAGAAGGAAGGCAAGAAGCGGGCACGGGCTTTCGGCAACGTCCAGGTGCCGCAGGAGGCCTTCCTGGCGGTGCTGAAGTCTGATCCGGACGAGGCGTAGGTATGGTGTCCGCATGAGCGCAGTGAGCGAAGCGGGGGCCGCACCCGGTCTCTACGTCCACGTACCTTTCTGTGACCGCGTCTGTCCGTACTGCGATTTCGCCGTGCAGACGGGCGGACCGCGCCAGCGCGATGCCTACCTCCGCTCGCTGTTGCAGGAGATCCGTTGCTGGGCGGATCGGGGGGTAGGGCCGACCGGCTCGCTGGGTAGTGCCAGTGGCCGCGATCCCGAAGCGTTGCGATGGGAGCCGGGGCAGGCATTCGACTCCGTCTACCTGGGCGGCGGAACGCCGTCGTCGCTGGCCTTGGACGCCCTCGAACAGATCCTCGCGGCGCTGCGCGGCGGGCTGCCGGTGGCTGAAGATGCGGAGCTCACGCTGGAGGCCAATCCGGAGGACATCAGCGACCATCGTTTGGCGGCCTGGCGAAGCCTGGGGGTATCGCGCCTGAGCCTGGGGGTGCAATCGTTTGACCCGGCGGCACTCGACCTGCTGGGGCGCTCGCACACACCGCGGCAAGCCATCGCTGCGATCGAGCGTTCGATGGCCGCCGGATTCGACGCCGTGTCGCTGGATTTGATCTTTGCTGTGCCGGGACAGACGGTGGCGAGCTGGGAAGCGTCGCTACAGCGGGCCGTCGAGCTGCGTCCCCACCACATTTCCTGCTACGAGCTGACCGTGCACCCGGGCACGCGTTTCTTCCGAGCGCGCCAGCGTGGAGGTTTTCTCGAGGTTTCCGACGACCACAAGGCCGAGCAGTTCTTCGTCACCCACCGGTTTCTTGCCGCTGCCGGCTACCCGGCCTACGAGGTGTCGAACTTCGCCCGCCGCCCCGAGTTTCGTTCGCGACACAACGCCAAGTACTGGGACCACACGGCGTATCTCGGCCTCGGGCCGTCGGCGCACTCGTACGACGGTAGGCACCAACGCTGGTGGAACGAGCCGCGCCTGATCGACTGGCAGTCGGCCCTCGACGGGGCCGGGAGTGGGGTGCTCGAAGTGGAGACCCTGACCCCAGAGCAACGGGTGCTCGAGGCACTGGCGCTGGGGTTGCGCACCACCGCCGGTGTCGATCTCGAGCACATGGCAGGGCTCTATGGCATCGACTTACGGCCCTCCAACGCGACGCTGGTCGAGAGCCTCGCCGAGCGCGGTTTGCTCGAGGGCGGCAGCGGCCAGCGTTTGGTCCCCACCCTCGAAGGGCTGGCGCTTGCCGACACGCTGGCGGCCGCGTTCGAGATTCCCACCGGTGCGGACAAGGCCTCCACCGGCCCGGACAAGGTCTCCACCGGCGCAGACGAGGTTCCGAGCAGCGCGAAACGGGCTTCTGCGAGAGCGTCAGGGATCGACGCGACCTGGCGGGGTGCGGTGCTGGGAGGTAATCGGCCGTGATTCTGTCCAGCGCCGAAGTGCGGTGGTTCTTTCGCGGCGATCCGCCCGCCGAGGTGGGTGAATGGTTTCGCTATGGCGACCTGTGGGCGCAGCAACCCGACCGCATCGACGAATACCTCCTGCTGCCCGGTTGTAGCACGACCGGCATCAAGCTGCGCGAGGGGCGGTTCGAGGTCAAGGTGCAAACCGAGGGGCCGGTGGCTACCGAGTACCCGGGTGGGGTGCGCGGGCACCGTGACGGTTGGGTCAAGTGGTCGGCTTCGCTCGGCGATGCCGAAGGGGTGCGGGCGTCCCTGAGGGCTGGCGACGAGCAGTGGGTTCGCGTCAGAAAGGCCCGGGCGCTGCGCGGGTTTTCTCTCGACGGAGCCTCCCATGACGACGATCCGCGCGAAATCGATGCCGGTGGCGAACGGCCGGGGCGTGGCTGTGGCGTCGAGATCACCGAAGTGAGAGTCTTGGCGCCGGCCGAATCTGCCTGGTGGACGCTCGGCCTCGAGGGCTTCGATGATGGTGGCGATCCCACCGAGTGCCTCGAACGGGTGGCACGTTTTTTCTTTGCCGGCACACTGCCCTCCGTTGCCCTCGATCTCGACTCTTCGCTCGCCCTGGATCTCGACGCTTCGCTTTCCTATGCTGCGTGGTTGGGACGCGGCATCTGGAAAGAGGACCGGTAGGTTGTGGTGACCGAAGCCGGGGAAGAGGCGCGACTCGAGTAGGTCGCCGCTATTCGCCAATCCAGCGGATGGTGTCGGGCTCGGTGCGGCTGCAGGCGATGTTTTCGGTCATTCCGGAGGCGATACTCGAGCAGGCGTTGTTGGCGGCAGCGCGCAGGGCTTCTTCGCGGTTGGCACCGGCGGCGGTACCGCAGGCGTGGCGCCCCTTGTAGATGATGCACGACTCGACCTCGAACTGGTGATAATCGAGCGAGGTGTAAACGAGCACCGTCAACACGGCGGCGACGAAGAGCGTGCCGACGGCGAAGACACCGAAACGCGCTTTGGTCATCTTTCAGTACCCTGTCGGGGGGCAGGCGCGTAGCCGGCCGCGGCGGATGCGGAAGCACGCTTCAGAAACGATCGTCGGTCCATGTGTCCTCGGGCAGCTACTTCTCGCACCAGGCACGTGCATTCTGGAACATGCGCAGCCACGGCGAGACTTCGTGCTGATCTTTCCATGTCCGCGGCATCCAGCCCAACTGCCAGGGCATGAAGGAGCGCTCGGGGTGCGGCATGATCGCCAGGTGGCGCCCGTCCGGGGTGCACAGCGCAGCGATGCCGTGGGCAGAGCCGTTGGGGTTGAACGGGTAGCGGTCGGTGACCTGGTTGTCGTCGTCGACGAAGCGAACGGGGGCCAAGTTCTCTGCCTCGATGCGTTCGAGGATCATGTCTTCGGGGAAGAAGGCGCGGCCCTCACCGTGCTGCAGCCACACTCCCAAAGTGGAGCCTTCCATCCCCTGCAACATGATCGCCGGGCTGTCCTGGATGTGCACGGTGGCGAACCGCGATTCGAAACGGCCTGAGGAATTGCGGATGAAGCGCGGTTGCAGCTCATCGGCGATACCGGGCCAGGGTACCCACCCGAGCAAAGCGGCAAGTTGGCAGCCGTTGCAGACGCCGAGGCTGAAGGTGTCATCGCGGCTATAGAAGTCCTGAAACTGGCGATATAGGCCTTCATGGAAGCGAATGACGCCGGCCCAGCCCTTTGCCGAATCGAGCACGTCGGCGTAGCTGAAGCCGCCGACGAAGGCGACGCCGCGGAAGCGCTGGAGATCGATACGGCCGGCGAGCAGGTCGGACATCGCCACGTCCCAGGGCTCGAATCCGGCGGCGAAGAACGCCGAGGCCATCTCGCGGTCGCCGTTGCTGCCTTCCTCACGCACGATGGCGACGGGGATCTTGTCTTCGGCCGCCAGGAGTGCGGTCGCCGTCGGTTCGGGTGAGAAGGTCAGCGCGAAGGGCGGGGCGGTGCGGTGGCGCAGGCCGGACTGTTCCTGCTCGACGTGCGCGGGATCCGCCTGCAGGCGGTCGAGCGCGAAGCTGGTGGCTTCCCAGAGATCGCGTAGGTCGCGCATGTCGGCGATGAGGACCGCGTCCTCGCCGCAACGGATCGCCACGCTCGGTTCTGCCACCGTTCGGCCGATGGCAGCGCACGGAACCTTGGCGCCGTGGAAGGCGGCTACGACCTCCTGTTCGTGCTCCTCGGCGACCTCGAGGACCAGGCCGAGCTCCTCGGCGAAGAGCAATGCGATCGGATCGTCAACGGCGGGCAGTTGCACCTCGATACCGCAGTTGCCGGCAAACGCCATCTCCAGCAGCGTGGTGGCGAGGCCGCCGTCGCTGCGATCATGGCCGGCAGAGACCAGTCCGTCGGCAACAAGCTGCTGCACGGCGTTGAAGGTTCGTGCCAGCAAGCCGATGTCGTCGAGATTCGGCGCTTCGTCGCCGAGTTGGCCGTACACCTGGGCGAGGGCGGAGCCGCCGAGCCTGGTGTTGCCGCCGCCGAGGTCGACGTACAGCAGGCGGCCGGTCTCGGGGAGCTTCAGATCCGGGGTGACGGTCTTGCGGATGTCGGCGCAGGTGACGTAGGCGGACAGCACCAGCGCCCCCGGGGCCTTCACGACCTCGTCTTCGCCGTCGGGCGCGGGCGCGATCGCTGCCATCGACAGGCTGTCCTTGCCACCGTCGACGGCGATGCCGAGCTCTGACATTGCACCGCTCATCGCCGCCGCCGCCTCGTGCAGCATGGCCCCTTCGCCCGGCAACTTGGCGGCCCACATCCAATTGGCCGACATCTTGACGTCCTCGAGGCCGCTGGTAAGCGCCCACACCAGATTGGTGAGCGCCTCGCCGATGCACATGCGCGCCATGGCGGCGGGATCGAGCAGTCCCCTGAGTGGTTGCTCGCCGATGGCGGTGGCGGCGCCGGTGACGGAAAAGTGACTTTGCGCGATCACGGCGACGTCCGCGACGGTGAGCTGCAGCGGTCCGGTACAGGGCTGTTGGGCCACCAGGCCGGTAACGGCACGGTCGACCTTGGTGGTGAGAAAGCGCTTGGAACCGACCGACAACAACCGCAAGACACGGTCCAGGGCGTCGGCGACGGTGAGATTTCGGGGCAACCGCAGAGGCTCGAGCTGCGGCGCGATGCGCTCCATTTGGAACGTCTTTTGCGGCATGTTGCCGAGCACCTTGTCGAGCTCGAGGTCGACCGGCGTCGCGTCGTCGCGTTCGTCCCACAGCACGATGCGACCGTCGCCGGTGACCTTGCCGACAAACGCCACCGGGACCTTCTCGCGCTCGGCGAGGTCGCGGAAGAGTTGTTCGTGCTCGGGGCGCAGCAACAGCGCGTCTTGCTCCTGCGACTCGGCGCCCCAGATCTCCAGGACGCTCAGCGTGTCGTCGCCCAAGGGTATGGCGCGCACCTCGATCTTGGCGCCGAGCGGCTCGACGATCTCCTTGAGTACGTTGCAGTTGCCGCCGGCCCCTTGGTCGTGGATCGAGACGATTGGATTGCCGGCGCCGAGCTCCACGCAGGCGCGCAACACTCGATTGACCTTTTGTTCCATCTCGGCGTCGCCGCGCTGCACCGCATTGAAGTCGAGCTCCGCGACGTTTTCGCCCTGCACCATCGACGAGGCGGCGCCACCGCCCATGCCGATGCGGTAGGTGGGGCCGCCGATCTTCACCACCCACATTCCTTCTTCGGGTGCGT
>SMVA01410350.1_pt1 | contig 20010 bp, 19 predicted proteins | sample 2456451 | NCBI WGS metagenome assembly SMVA01 (sample SAMN11095933, study PRJNA526329) | marine sediment metagenome | biome: Marine sediment; feature: Surficial sediment; material: Deep marine sediment; isolation source: Hadal surficial sediment | place: Pacific Ocean | collected 2014-05 | depth... | reverse complement strand
GAAGGGCGTGCTGGTAGTGGGCGCTCCGGGCACCGGCAAGACGCTCCTGGCGAGAGCGATCGCCGGTGAGGCTAACGTGCCTTTCTTCACGATCTCTGGATCCGACTTCGTGGAGATGTTTGTCGGCGTGGGCGCGTCTCGCGTGCGTGACATGTTCGAACAGGCTAAGAAGCATGCGCCCTGCATTATTTTCATCGATGAAATCGATGCCGTCGGCCGACACCGGGGTGCTGGGCTCGGCGGTGGCCATGATGAACGTGAACAAACTCTGAATCAGCTCCTCGTTGAGATGGACGGCTTCGAGGGTAACGACGGCGTAATCGTGATCGCAGCAACCAACCGGCCTGACGTGCTGGACCCGGCATTGCTGCGCCCGGGGCGCTTCGATCGCCAGGTCATCGTACCGTTGCCCGATGTCCGTGGACGAGAGCAGATACTGAAAGTGCATACGCGCAAGGTGCCGCTTGGGGCCGACGTCAAGTCCTCGGTGATTGCCCGCGGAACGCCGGGGTTCTCCGGCGCTGATCTCGCTAATCTCGTTAACGAGGCTGCCCTGCTCGCGGCACGTGCGAACCGGCGGTCGGTGACGATGGACGAGTTCGACAAGGCGAAAGACAAGATCATGATGGGGGCCGAGCGGCGCTCCCTGGTCATGAGTGAGGAAGAGAAAAAGCTCACTGCCTTCCATGAATCAGGCCATGCCATCGTCGGTCTGCTCGTGCCGGACCACGACCCGGTTTACAAGGTGACAATTATTCCCCGCGGGCGGGCTCTGGGCGTCACGATGTTCCTGCCCGAGGAAGACCGTTACAGTTTGTCCAAGCAACGTCTGATGAGCTCCATGAAAAGCTTGTACGGTGGACGCATCGCAGAGGAGCTGATCTACGGCGCGGACTACGTCACCACGGGCGCAGCGAACGATATCGAGCGCGCAACCGAGATCGCGCGCAATATGGTGACGAAATGGGGCTTATCCGATCGACTCGGACCCTTGACCTATAGTGAGGATGACGGCGAGATTTTCCTCGGTCGCAGCATCACGCGTCACAAGCAAGTGTCGGACATAACGGCCCACATCATCGATGAGGAAGTCCGTTCGCTCATCGACACGTGCTATCAAGACGCTAAGCAGATTCTCGAGAAGAATCAGGCGACGCTTCACTTGATGGCTGAATCCCTGATGAAGTACGAGACAATCGACGAACAGCAGATCAGCGAGATCATGGCGGGCCGGGAGCCGCAGCCGCCCGAGGACTGGGATGACTTGGAGCCCGGCGAGACGGCCGACGTCAAACCGGAAGCCAAACCGGAGAAGAGCAAGCGGCCGCTGGGTGGGCCAGCCGGCCAGCATTGATCGTGACGGACCGTCACGCTCGGCCGGAGACGACCGAGACAGAACCAGAATAGAAACGCGGGAACGGTCACCAGACCGTGCTAGAGAGGTAGTCGTGGCGAGCCGTTATTTCGGAACTGACGGGATTCGTGGCCGGGTCGGGGAGGATCCCATGACGGTCGAGTTTGCGTTGCGGCTTGCGAGTGCGGCTGCCGGTGTGCTGGCGCCCGACGGTGGGTCGTTGCTCATCGGCAAGGACACCCGGGTCTCAGGCTATATGTTCGAGTCTGCCTTGGAGGCCGGGTTTGTGGCTTCCGGTGTGGACGTATTGCTTACCGGGCCTCTGCCGACGCCGGGCATCGCCTATCTGACCAAGCAGCTCGGAGCTGACTTCGGTATCGTTATCAGCGCGTCGCACAATCCTTACTACGATAACGGCATCAAATTCTTTGATCGGGAAGGCGAGAAGCTGTCCGGCAAGGTCGAGGCGGCCATCGAGGCCCGACTGGACGAACCGCCCATCACGCGTGCGTCACATGCGTTGGGTCAGGCGACCAATGTCGGTTCGGCCCGGATGGATTACCAGAACTTCTGCAAGGGGTCGATTCCTGACGGCATGGACTTCTCCGGCCTTAAGGTCGTCGTCGACGCTTCCCACGGGGCAGCCTACAAGGTTGCGCCGCGTGTGCTTGAGGAACTCGGTGCCGAATTGATTCCGGTCGGCTGTTCGCCGAATGGCCGCAACATCAATGACGGCTGCGGCTCTACGCGGCCGGATTTGCTCAAGCTGACGGTCAAGGGCGTGCGCGCGGATGTCGGTATCGCGCTGGACGGTGACGGTGACCGGGTCGTCATGGTCGACGCGGATGGAGCGCTCGTGGACGGAGATCAGCTTCTGTACGTGTTGGCGGGGAACCATGTCGAGCAGAAGAGCCTGAAGGGTCCGGTGGTCGGGACCGTAATGACGAATCTGGGCCTGGAGCTCGCGCTGGGCGAGATGGGTGTCGACTTCCGCCGTGCCAGTGTGGGGGACCGTAACGTCCTCGCCATGCTCAAGGAGCACGGCGGTATTTTAGGCGGTGAGACCTCCGGGCACGTGATCTGCCTGGATAAGACCACGACCGGTGACGGCTTGATCACTGCGCTGCAGATCCTCGCTATCATGAAGCGTACGGGCCGCAGCCTGAAGAAGCTGGTAGGCGGGATGGTGCAGTTGCCCCAGACGATGTTGAGCGTGGAGGTTGCTAATCGCGTTGACCCGCATTCGGAGCCCGGTATTCGTCATGCCATCACGGAGGTCGAAGCCAAGCTCGGCGGGCGTGGCCGGGTTGTATTGCGGGCCTCAGGCACGGAGCCGGTCATCCGGGTCATGGTCGAAGGCGAGGATCGAGACATGGTTGCGGAGCTGGCGCAGCATCTCGCGGACTCCGTTCGGTCCGCCTTAGGTACGTGATCGTCGCTACAAAAATAGTCTAGGTACTCATGGCCGCAACTCCACGACCGCCATTAATCGCGGGCAATTGGAAAATGAACGGTTCGATGACGGAGAGCCGCGAGCTCGTCGCCAACTTGTGCGAAGGCGTCACGAGCGGCAGCAACGTGCGGATGCTGCTCTGCCCACCCTACGTTTATCTGAGTGAGGTCTCGGCATGGCTTGCCGGCAGCCCGATTGCGCTGGGTGCCCAGGATCTGTCGGAGCAGACCTCGCCCGGCGCGTTCACCGGAGAAGTGGCCGGCACCATGCTGGCCGACGTGGGTTGTGAATACGGCATCGTCGGCCATTCCGAGCGCCGTACGCTGTACGGTGAGACCGACGAGCAGGTGGCGACGAAGTTCCGGGCGGCCCAAGCCCAAGGATTGATCCCGATACTTTGTGTCGGCGAATCGCTGGAAGAGCGGGAAGGCGACCGCACCGAAGCGGTCGTCCGGCGGCAGATCGATGCGGTGCTGGATGCGGCTGGCGTGGAGGCCTTCAAGACCGCCGTAATTGCCTACGAACCGATCTGGGCGATCGGAACCGGACGTACGGCGACGCCGGATCAGGCCCAGGAAGTGCATGCGCTGATCCGGGCGATGATCGGTGGGCGAGATGCTACAATCGCGCCCGGACTAACGATTTTGTACGGTGGCAGCGTCACCGGTGCGAATGCTCAGGAGTTGTTTGCCATGGATGACATAGACGGTGGTTTGGTCGGTGGCGCGTCGCTCAAGGCGCAGGATTTTCTAACGATCTATCGGGCGGCCCGAAGCTTGTCGGACCACTAGACCGAGTTCGACGGGATGCCTCTTCAATCGATCGTGCTGATGTTCCACGTAGCAGTCGCACTGCTCATCGTGGCACTCGTATTACTGCAGCGCGGCAAAGGGGCGAGTGCGGGCTCGGGTTTCGGCTCCGGCGCTTCCGGAACTGTATTCGGTGCCCGCGGTTCCGCGAGCTTTCTGTCCCGCGCGACAGCCGTGTTGGCGACGTTGTTCTTTGTCACCAGCCTGTCCTTGGCGTATCTGGCGCGGCAACAAACGGCGCCGACGAGCCTGTTGGAGCGGACCGCCGAGGACCAACCGACGACGGCACCGCCTCGATTTGAGCTGCCCGATCTACCGGTTTTGATGCCGGAGGCCGAAGATCCTGGAAGCTCAGCCGCTAGCGACACCGCCGAATAGCGTTCAACTATGCCGATGTGGTGGAACTGGTAGACACGCTGTCTTGAGGGGGCAGTGGCGCAAGCCGTGCCGGTTCGAGTCCGGCCATCGGCACCATTAGTATATCCGCACAGCCAGCACACAAAGCAGACTGTGACTGTTACAATTTGCGCCGTTCGGTCGCGACCCGGTAGGTAGATGCTCGCAAATTACGCTCCCGTTCTGATCTTTCTAATTATCTCAGGTGGCCTGGGGCTCGTCCTGTTGTCGATCGGTCTGGCGTTGGGGAAAGGGCAGAAGAGCGCCGCCAAATCTTCGCCCTACGAATGCGGCTTCGAGGCTTTCGAAGACTCGCGGATGCGCTTCGACGTGCGTTACTACCTCGTCGCTATCCTTTTCATCATCTTCGATCTGGAGATTGCCTTTCTCTTTCCATGGGCAGTATCCCTCGATGAGGTCGGGCGATTCGGCTTGATCGCCATGGGGATCTTTCTCGCCATACTCGTCGTCGGGTTCGTCTATGAATGGCGCAAAGGAGCGTTGGAATGGGATTGACTCAGGATGTGCCCGTCGAAATGCCCGGGATCATGGATCGAGGTTTCGTGGTGACGAAACTCGATGCTCTCATCAACTGGGCGCGGACGGGTTCATTGTGGCCGATGACTTTCGGCCTGGCCTGTTGTGCCGTAGAAATGATGCATGCTGGCGCAGCGCGTTACGATCTGGATCGATTCGGCATCGTCTTTCGAGGCAGCCCAAGGCAGTCGGACGTCATGATCGTAGCTGGCACGCTGGTCAACAAGATGGCCCCCGCGCTGAGAAAGGTCTACGAGCAAATGGCCGAGCCGCGCTGGGTGATCTCCATGGGATCCTGCGCGAACGGTGGCGGCTATTACCACTATTCCTATGCCGTCGTGCGGGGTTGCGATCGAATCGTCCCCGTCGATGTGTATGTTCCCGGCTGCCCGCCCACGGCGGAAGCCTTGCTGTACGGAATCATCCAGCTGCAACAGAAGATCCGCCGCACGCACACGATCGCCCGCTGATGCCAGTGAGAGAACTCACAGCGAAATACGCCGCATTGGCTGAGGCAATCGAAGCGAAGCTCGGAGACAAGCTGACTCGGCTGGACAGTACCCACGGCGAACTGGGCTATCGGCTTGCCGCCGGCGACTTACTGGACTGCGCTCGAATCCTACGAGATGACGGTGCGTTGCGATTCGAGATGCTCATGGACGTTTGCGGTGTGGATTACCTGAGCTACGGTCGCGCCGAATGGGAGACCGACTCTGCGACCACCACCGGTTTTAGTCGCGGCGTACAGCAAAATCAGACGCCGGGTACGGACGAGATAGCGAACACCCAGTATCGGCCCGAGAGCCGGTTTGCGGTCGTCTATCACCTGTTGTCCGTGACGCATAATCACAGGGTGCGGCTCAAGATCTTTTGCGCAGACGAGGACCGGCCGATCGTCGACTCCGTCATCTCGATCTGGTCCTCGGCGGGCTGGTATGAGCGCGAGGCGTTCGATCTGTTCGGAATTCTATTCGTCGGTCATCCGGATCTACGTAGAATTCTCACGGACTACGGCTTTATCGGTCATCCGTTTCGCAAGGATTTCCCGCTGATCGGCAATGTCGAAATGCGCTATGACCCCAGCAAGGGCCGCGTCGTCTACGAACCCGTGAGTATCGAACCGCGCACGCTCGTGCCGAAGACGATCCGCGTCGATAACCGCTACGACCCCAATCTCAAGGACCCCGACGATGCCTGAGATCCAGAACTTCACGCTGAACTTCGGCCCCCAGCATCCGGCCGCGCACGGCGTGTTGCGCCTGGTTTTGGAGATGGACGGCGAGGTCATTCAGAAAGCGGATCCGCACATCGGTTTGCTGCATCGTGCGACCGAGAAACTCGCCGAATCCAAGCCGTTCAATCAGACCATCGGCTACATGGATCGCCTGGATTACGTGTCGATGATGTGCAACGAGCACGGCTATGTGCTTGCCATCGAGAAATTGCTCGGCATCACGCCACCGATTCGCGCCCAATACATCCGCGTCATGTTCGATGAGATTACGCGCATTCTGAACCACCTGATGTGGCTTGGAGCGCATGGGCTCGACGTGGGTGCCATGACGATCTTCCTGTATTGCTTCAGGGAACGCGAAGACCTCATGGATTGCTATGAAGCCGTCTCGGGGACACGGATGCACGCGACGTACTATCGTCCGGGTGGCGTTTATCGTGACTTGCCCGAGCGGATGCCCAAGTACCAGCCTTCCCGGCACCGGAAGAAAAAAGACCTCAAGCGCATGAATGAGGCCCGTCAAGGGTCCCTGCTGGATTTCATCGACGCCTTCACGGCGCGGTTCCCCGGTTGCGTCGACGATTACGAGACGCTGTTGACCGACAATCGCATCTGGAAACAACGCACCGTCAATATCGGTGTGGTATCGCCCGAGCGTGCGCTGCAGTTGGGATTCTCCGGCCCGATGCTCAGGGGCTCGGGCGTGGAATGGGATTTGCGCAAGAAACAGCCCTACGAAGTTTACGACCAGATGAAGTTTGACATACCCGTTGGCGCGACCGGTGACTGCTACGACCGTTATCTCGTGCGCATCGAAGAGATGCGTCAGTCGAACCGGATCGTCGAACAATGTGTTGACTGGTTACGGCAAAATCCGGGCCCGGTCATCCTCGACGATCACAAGTTCTCTCCGCCTGATCGACTGGAGATGAAGGATGACATGGAGTCTCTGATCCATCACTTCAAACTGTTTACCGAGGGCTATTGCGTGCCAGAAGGCGAGGCCTATGCGGCGATCGAGCACCCGAAAGGAGAATTCGGCGTCTATCTGATTTCGGACGGCGCGAACAAGCCGTACCGTATGAAAGTCAGGGCGCCCGGCTTCGCCCACCTGTCGGCGATGAACGAAATGGTCGTGGGGCATATGTTGGCCGATGTCGTCGCCGTCATCGGCACGCAGGACATCGTGTTCGGAGAGATAGACCGGTGACTGACCAACTGCGACTGTCCGAGCACGTACGCGAAAAGATCGATCATTGCATCAAAAAATTTCCAGACGGTCGACAGCGCTCTGCCGTCATTGAAGCCTTGCGGGCGGTCCAGCATGAGAACCAAGGTTATCTCACGCCTGAACTCATGGATGCCGTTGCGGACTATCTCGACTTGCCGCCTATTCAGGTCTATGAGGTGGCAACATTCTATTCGATGTTCGAGACCAAGCCGGTCGGCCGACACAGCATCTCCGTCTGTACGAATATTTCATGCATGCTGCGTGGCTCGGGAGAAATCGTCGAACACCTGGAGCAGAAGCTCGGTATCAAGACGGGCGAGAGTACCGAGGATGGCAAGTTCTATTTGAAACGCGAGGAAGAATGTTTAGCGGCGTGCTGTGGAGCGCCGATGATGATGGTCGACCATCACTATTACGAGAACCTCACGCCCGCGAAAGTGGATGCGCTGCTCGAGAGATTGGAATAGGGCTGGATATGCCGGAGCCTACGTTCGTCTGTTTCAGCCCGCTCGGAAACGAGCAGGAGCTGTGGTCGCTCGAGAATTACTTAAAAGTGGGAGGGTATAAGGCCTGGCAGAAGATTCTGAATGGCAAACTCGATCAGGGCGCGGTCATCGACGAGGTGAAGAGTTCCGGTCTCCGGGGTCGCGGCGGCGCCGGCTTCCCGACGGGCCTGAAGTGGAGTTTCATGCCGAAGGATCCGAGTATTCAAAAATATCTGGTCTGCAACTCCGACGAGAGTGAGCCGGGCACCTGTCACGACCGCGAGGTGCTCAGAATGAATCCTCATGCACTGATCGAAGGCATGGCGATCGCTGGTTTCGCGATGGGCGCTACTGTCGGCTACAACTACATTCGGGGAGAGTTCTTGGCCGAGCCGGTGCCGAGGTTCGAGGCGGCCTTGAAGGAAGCCTACGAAGCCGGCTGGCTTGGCAAGAATATCAAGGGTTCTGGTATCGATATCGATATACACACGTTCGTTGGCGCGGGTGCCTACATCTGTGGCGAAGAGACGGCGCTACTGGAGTCTCTGGAAGGCAAACAGGGTAAGCCGCGATTCAAACCGCCGTTCCCCGCGAACTATGGGCTCTACGGTGCGCCGACCACGATCAATAACACGCAGACGCTGGCATCGGTGCCTGCGATTCTGCGCAACGGTGCGAAGTGGTTCGCAGATCTGGGCTGCCCGGGCTCAGGAGGAACCGGGATATTTTCGGTGTCAGGTCACGTGGAGAATCCGGGTAACTATGAGCTGCCATTGGGTATTCCGTTCAAAGAACTCCTGGAGACCGCCGGCGGCATGCGTGATGGTCGAAAGTTGAAAGCGGTCATACCCGGTGGTTCGTCGGTGCCGGTGGTGCCAGCGGATGTGATCGAGAATCTGACGATGGACTTCGACACGTTGCGTGACATCGGCTCAGGTCTGGGCACGGGTGCGTTGATCGTGATGGACGAGACGACGTGTATGGTCAGTGTCCTGCGTCGGATCGCGAGGTTCTATTACGCAGAGTCCTGCGGGCAGTGTACGCCGTGTCGTGAAGGAACCGGCTGGCTCTATCGCATGCTGACTCGTATCCAACAGGGGGAGGGCGTCAAGGCGGACATAGACCTGTTGGTCGAGGTCGCGAATAAGATCGAAGGACATAGCATCTGTGCGCTCGGTGACGCAGCCGCGTGGCCTGTGCAGAGTTTCATTAAACATTTCCGGCATGAGTTCGAGTACATGGTTGAGCGTCGTGGTCGCAGTATCGTCGACGAGCTTGGCCGGGCCGCCTGACGCCTGTGAGCAAACCGAATGAGTGACGACACAGTCAGCATCGAGATCAACGGCGAACCGGTCACAGCACGCAGAGGGCAGATGCTGATCGAAGTGACGGATCAACACGGAACCTATGTGCCGCGGTTCTGCTATCACAAGAAGCTAACGGTGGCGGCTAACTGCCGAATGTGTCTCGTCGAAGTCGAGAAGGCGCCCAAGCCGCTACCGGCGTGTGCGACGCCGGTGTCGGACGGGATGAAGGTCTTTACCCGATCTCCGCTCGCAATTGCGGCGCAGAAAGCCATGATGGAGTTTTTACTCATCAATCATCCTCTGGATTGCCCGATCTGCGATCAGGGCGGCGAGTGCGAGCTGCAGGATCTCGCCATGGGTTTCGGCCGTGATGTCTCTCGCTATGCAGACCAGAAGCGCGTTGTGAAGGATAAAGACCTGGGGCCGCTGGTGTCGACCGACATGACGCGCTGCATCCACTGCACACGTTGTATCCGCTTTGGTCAGGAAATTGCCGGGATTCAGGAACTGGGCACGACGGACCGTAGTGAACACATGGAAGTCGGTACCTACATCGAGCGCAGCGTCGATCACGAGCTGTCGGGCAACATTATCGATCTGTGTCCGGTGGGCGCACTGAACAACAAACCCTACCGTTTCGGCGCCCGCGCATGGGAGATGCTGGCAATACCGCTCGTGTCTCCCCACGACTGCGCGGGTTCCAACCTGTACGGTCACGTACTACGCGGGACGCTGAAGCGCATCGTCCCTCAGGAGAACGAGTCGATCAATGAAACCTGGATCTCGGACCGGGATCGATTCAGTTATGAAGGCGTTTATGCGGGGGATCGGCTGAAATCGCCGTCGCTGAAAAAAGATGAGGAATGGTTCGACGTCTCATGGGCCGAAGCGGTGGCCGTGACACGGGAAACGTTGCTCAACGGCCTGGGCGATGAAGGAGACGCGCTGGGCGTCCTTGTGTCACCCAATGCGACTCTCGAGGAAATGTATCTCCTGAACCGGCTGACGCGGCATCTCGGCTGCCAGAATCTGGATCACCGACTGCGGATGCGCGACTTCAGCGACCAGTCGTCCGATCCGCCCTGGCTCTCGCTCGGCACCTCCATCGCGGGGCTCGACAATCTGGACGGAGTTCTCGTCGTCGGTTCCAACCTGCGGATGGAAGTGCCGATCATCGCGCACCGGATCCGCAAGGCAGCCGTGAACGGGGCGGCCGTGGGGTTCGTGAACCCGGTGCCCTATGAGTTTCACTTCCCCCGCGCGGCCTATGTCGAAGCGCCGTTGGAGCGTTTCGTGGAGTCATTCGCGGGCGTCGTGGCTGCCGCCGCGGAGTTCAAGGGCAAACCGGCGCTGAAGGATGTAAAGATCCAAGACGCCCACCGCGATGCAGTAGGCGTCCTGCAGAATAAGGAACGCGGCCTGATCTTGTTAGGGCAGCTGGCGATGCGTCATCCGCGCTATGCTGATATCCGACGCCTGGCTGCGGAGTTGGCCGAACTGACCGGGGCGCGCCTGGGCTATCTACCGGAAGGCGCGAACGCGGTTGGAGCGGCATTGGCCGGGGTGCTGCCGCACCGCGGGCCGGGGGGCCGGGCGCTCGAGTCTGCCGGGCTCGATGCCCATGGCATGCTGACCTCACCGCGCAGTATCTACTTGCTGTTTGGCTTAGAGCCCGACCACGATCTGGCCGATGGTGCGCTGGCGGAACAAGCTCTGAAAGCGGCTGACACAGTGATCTGCTTTACGCCGTTCGTGACTGAACGCTTGCTGGAATGCGCGGATGTGCTGTTACCTATCGGCACCTTCGCCGAGACGGCGGGGACCTTCGTCAACGTTGAGGGTCGCTGGCAGAGTTTCGCTGCGGCGGCAAGCCTCGTCGGCGACGCGCGGGCGGGATGGCGAATTCTGCGTGCGCTCGGTAACGAACTCGACCTACCGGACTGCGAGTACCAAAGCGCGGAAGAAGTCAGCGCTGCGCTCGCGAACGAGATCGGTCAGGTCGAGGCGAATAATGACTATCAGGGGCGAGCGGACGTGAATCTCCAGCCGGTTACCGTGGATGCGATGGCGCTGGACGTGCCGATCTACGCCGTCGATGCGGTCGTCCGACGCGGTACGGCGCTGCAGAAGACTCGCGTCGCGGCTCAGACGCGCGACGCGTAGACGGCGATCCGAGAGGCATGAACAGTCTACTCGCATACCTCGACAGTCTGTTACTGCCGATCGGATTACCCGAGGTCGTTCAATACGTCGTCGTGACGAGCATCGAAGTGATGCTCGTGATCCTGCCGTTAATGGGCGCTGTCGCGTATTTCACCTACGCTGAACGTAAGGTCATCGGCTATATGCAGAATCGGCTTGGCCCGAATCGGGTGGGCTGGTATGGATTGCTGCAGCCGATCGCCGATACATTAAAGATGTTGCTGAAGGAAATTATCGTTCCGAGCAACGCCAACCCGTTCCTGTTCTATCTCGCGCCGTTACTCTCACTGCTCACCGCTTTTGCGGTGTGGGCGGTCGTGCCGTTCAGCGATGATTTCGTGGTCGCGGATATCGACGCAGGGCTACTCTATGTACTCGCGCTCACGTCGATGGGCGTCTACGGCGTCATCATTGCCGGCTGGGCCTCTAACTCTAAATACGCTTTTCTGGGCGCGATGCGGGCGGCTGCGCAGATTGTGTCTTATGAAATCGCCATGGGATTCGCACTGGTCGGGGTCGTGATGGCCGGCGGCAGCCTGAATCTCCGCGCGATTGTCGTTGCGCAGGAGGGTACGAGCGTCCTGAATTGGTTTGTCTGGCCGTTGTTTCCATTGTTTGTGGTGTATTTCATCTCGGGCTTGGCAGAAACCAATCGCTCGCCCTTCGATGTCGCTGAAGGCGAGTCCGAAATCGTCGCGGGATTCCATGTCGAGTATTCGGGCATGGCGTTCGGGCTGTTCTTCCTTGCCGAATATGCCAACATGATTTTGATCACGGCGCTTACGGTGATTTTCTTTTTCGGCGGCTGGATGTCGCCACTCGCCGGAGTTTCGGGCTTGGAGTCGAGCTTTTTCGCTCAGCCAAGTTTCGCCTGGCTGGCACTCAAGATGACGTTTTTCATGTTCTGTTTCCTTTGGGCGCGAGCCACTTTTCCGCGTTACCGATACGATCAGATCATGCGTCTGGGCTGGAAAGTATTTTTACCGATTACGTTCATCTGGATAGCGGTAGAAGGCGTCATGGTGGCCCTGGAAGTCGGGCCATGGTCTGCCTAGGAGAGGAACACACAGATGTTTACAAATTTAATTAAAACGTTTCTCTTGACTGATCTCGGCAGGGGTTTGCGCTTGACGCTGAAAAATTTCTTCGTGAAAGAAGTCACCGTGCAATATCCCGAGGAGAGGGCGCCTCAGTCCCCCCGTTTTCGTGGGTTACATGCGCTCAGGCGCTATCCGAATGGGGAAGAGCGTTGTATAGCTTGTAAACTTTGTGAGGCCGTTTGTCCGGCGCTCGCGATTACGATCGAGTCCGATGTCGATGAGGACGGGACCCGCCGTGCTACTCGCTATGATATCGATCTCTTCAAGTGCATCTACTGCGGATTCTGCGAAGAAGCCTGCCCGGTCGATGCAATCGTAGAAACCCGGATACATGAGTATCACATGGAGACACGCGGCGAGAACATCATGACCAAAGATAAATTGCTCGCCGTAGGCGACAAGTACGAGAGCATGATCGCGGCGGATAGAGCCGCTGATGCTACTTATCGTTAGAAACTAGGCCGCACTCGTTTGATTACTACGTTACTGTTTTATGGTTTCGCTGCGGTTCTGATTATCGCTGCCCTGGGTCTCATCAGCAGCCGAAACCCGGTGCATTCGGCTCTGTTTCTCGTCCTCGCGTTCTTTCAGAGTGCGATGCTCTGGCTGCTTATGGAGGCGGAGTTTCTCGCCGTCGTGCTGCTCTTGGTCTATGTCGGCGCAGTCATGGTGTTGTTTTTGTTTGTCGTCATGATGCTCGATATCAATCTGGAGAAGATGCGAGAGGGGTATACGCGCTATATGCCCTTGGGTATCGGCGTCGCCGTCACCGTGATCCTCGAGATCGGCCATGTCATCTGGTTCCGGAGCCAGGATCTTCCTTTTCTCGTCGTGCCGGAACCGCATCCACCGGGTTATAGCAATACGAAAGAACTCGGCAGCGTTCTATATACGGAGTACGTCTACGCATTCGAGCTCGCGGCCGTGGTGTTGCTGCTGGCGATCGTCGCTGCCATTACATTGACGATGCGTCGCCGGCCGGGATTGAAGACCCAGAACATCGCCGAGCAGGTTTCCGTGCGCAAGGAAGATCGCGTGCGTTTGGTGAAGATGAAATCAGTAAAGGACTCGGACCGATGAGGGCGGAGCGTTGATCACAGTCTCTCATTATCTCGTGCTCGCTGCGGTGCTGTTCAGTCTGAGCGTGGCCGGTATCTTCATTAACCGCAAGAACGTCATTCTGCTCTTGATGTGTATCGAGCTCATGCTGTTAGCGGTAAATTTTAACTTCATCGCCTTCTCGCGGATGCACGACGATACGCTGGGACAGGTGTTCGTCTTCTTTATCCTGACGGTGGCCGCCGCAGAAGCGGCGATCGGGCTGGCTATCCTCGTCGTCCTGTTCCGCGCACGACAGAGCATCAATGTCGAAGATCTGGATACGCTGAAGGGTTAGACATGGAGACGGTCTATCTAGCTATTGTCCTCTCGCCGTTGCTGGCTGCGATCGTTGCCGGCCTGTTCGGTGCACGGATCGGCCGGGCAGGAACACATTGGGTCGCTACGACTGGCGTCGCGGTTTCGTTCGTGTTGTCTACGCTCGTTTTGAAGGATGTCGCGTGGGACGGCGCGGCTGTTTTCAATGCGACCGTCTATCGCTGGGCGACCATCGGCGGCATCAATATGGAGGTGGGATTTCTAATCGATCACCTCACCGCGTTGATGATGACCGTAGTGACCTTCGTCTCGTTGGCCGTGCATGTATACACGATCGGCTACATGCGCGACGACCCGGGTTATCAGCGTTTCTTCAGCTATATTTCGCTGTTCACCTTCGCCATGCTCATGCTCGTCATGTCCAACAACTTCCTGCAGTTGTTTTTCGGCTGGGAAGCGGTTGGCGTCGTGTCTTACCTGCTGATCGGCTTCTGGTTTAAGAAAGAGACAGCGATCTTCGCCAACTTGAAAGCGTTTCTAGTCAACCGCGTCGGAGACTTCGGCTTTATCTTGGGCATTGCGGCGCTGCTCACGTACACGGGTTCGCTGGATTACTCCGAGGTGTTCGCACAAGCGGAACGTCTAAGCGGCGAGACGACGGAGATTCTGCCTGGCAGGCCGTGGTCGGTTCTCACGCTAGCCTGTATCTGCCTGTTCATCGGGGCGATGGGTAAGTCGGCTCAGGTGCCGTTGCATGTTTGGCTGCCGGATTCAATGGAAGGCCCGACACCGATCTCGGCGCTGATTCATGCGGCGACGATGGTTACGGCCGGCATCTTCATGGTCGCCCGGATGTCGCCATTGTTCGAGTACTCGACGACGGCTCTGAGCTTCGTGCTCGTCATCGGCGCGACGACGGCTTTGTTCATGGGGTTGCTCGGGATTGTTCAACACGACATCAAACGGGTCGTGGCCTATTCGACGCTGTCGCAGCTCGGCTACATGACGGTGGCGCTGGGCGCCTCTGCCTATGCCGCCGGTATCTTTCATCTGGCCACGCATGCTTTCTTCAAAGCGTTGCTGTTCCTTGCGGCGGGCTCGGTGATTATTGCGCTCCACCATGAGCAGGACATGCGTAAGATGGGTGGGTTGCGAGCCTACATGCCCATCACCTATTGGACGTCAGTGATCGCCACGCTCGCTTTGATCGGTTTTCCCGGGTTCTCCGGATTCTTCTCGAAGGATGCGCTCATCGACGCCGTGCATGCTTCTAGTACCTGGGGCGCTGGGTATGCCTTTTGGTGCGTATTGCTGGGGGTCTTCGTCACAGCGCTATACAGCTTTCGAATGCTGTTCCTGGTCTTCCACGGCGAGGAACGATTCGGCCCGGAGGCCAAAGAACACCTTCACGAGAACCCGGCTGTCGTCACCGTGCCGCTGATAGCGCTGGCGATACCGGCGGCCCTCATCGGCTGGTTCACGGTCGGTCCGGTGCTGTTCGGCAGCTTCTTTTCGGATTCGATCTTCGTCCTCGAGCATCAAGATGTGATTCACGAACTCGCGGAAGATTTTCACGGTCCCATGACATTCGTCTTGCACGCTCTCGTGAATTTCAGCTCACCGGCATTTTATTTGGCGGCCGCTGGCGCATCGGTCGCATGGTACTTCTATATCCACCGCCCGGAACTTCCAGCACAGCTACAACAGCGCCTGTCACCGCTGCACCGGCTCCTCGTTAATAAGTACTACTTCGACTGGTTCAACGAGCAGGTACTGGCACGAGCGACGCGCAGCTTCGCCGGGCTACTGTCGAATGTGGGTGACCAACTCGTGATCGATGGCGTCGCCGTCAACGGCAGCGCGCGTCTGGTGGCGCGTGTGTCCGGCATCGTACGGCAGCTGCAGTCGGGCTATCTCTACCACTACGCCTTCGCCATGATCATCGGCCTCGCGATCACGGTCGGTTGGCTGATAGCGGAGACCTAACTGGTGCCAGCTCTACCGCTGCTCAGCATCCTGATCTGGGGGCCGATCGCCGGCGGTGTCATCGTGCTCGCCCTGGGCTCCGGTGGGCGCGCGCGCGCAGGCAAGTTCGTGGCGCTCATGATTTCCGTTCTAACGTTCGCTTTGAGCGTACTGCTCTATATGAGTTTCGATCTGACGACGGCACAAATGCAATTTGTTGAGCAAGTGCCGTGGATTACGCAGTTCAACGCTTATTACTCTCTGGGCCTCGACGGGATCTCGCTACCGCTCGTCCTGTTGACGACATTTCTTACGCCGTTAGTCGTGCTAGCCGGCTGGGAGGTCATCAAGCTCAGGCCCGCGCAATACTTCGCTTCGTTTCTGATCCTCGAAGGACTGATGATCGGCGTGTTCGCGGCATTGGACGGGCTGCTCTTCTATGTGTTCTGGGAGGCGATGCTCGTGCCGATGTTTCTCATCATCGGCATATGGGGAGGGGAGCGGCGTGTTTATGCCACCGTGAAATTCTTCCTCTTTACGTTTCTTGGCTCTGTGTTCATGCTGGTGGCGCTGATCTATCTGTACCTTCAGGCAGACAGTTATTCCATTCTCGATTTTCATCTGCTGTCGCTAAGCATGCGCGAGCAGGTGTGGATCTTCCTGGCGTTCCTGTTGGCGTTCGCCGTTAAGGTGCCCATGTGGCCGGTGCATACGTGGCTGCCGGATGCGCATGTCGAGGCGCCGACCGGCGGTTCCGTCATCCTGGCCGCAGTGCTGTTGAAGATGGGCGGCTACGGCTTCGTTCGCTTCAGCCTGCCGATCACTCCGGATGCGAGCCACTCGTTGGACTGGCTCATGATCGGACTGTCCCTGATCGCGATCGTCTACATCGCTTTCGTGGCGCTAGCACAAACAGACATGAAGAAGCTGATCGCTTATTCGTCCATCGCCCACATGGGTTTCGTCACGCTCGGTTTCTTCGTCATCTTCGCGATAGCGGACAATGCACCGGAGAGCGCTGGTGCCCGCCTGGCGTTGCAGGGTGGCATGGTGCAGATGATCTCGCATGGGCTGATCTCGGGCGCGCTGTTTCTGTGTGTCGGCGTGTTGTACGATCGCCTTCATAGCCGGGACATCGGCGCCTACGGCGGCGTCGCGAATACGATGCCCACATTTTCGGCGCTGATGGTGCTATTCGCGTTGGCCAACGCTGGCTTGCCGGGCACTTCCGGGTTTGTCGGGGAGTTCCTGGTCATCATCGGCAGCTTTCACGCGAGTTTCTGGTTGGCGTTCTCCGCGGCTACGATCCTGATTCTCGGTGCCGCCTACACCCTGTGGCTCATCAAGCGCGTCATTTTCGGTGAAGTTGCCAATGACGGTGTTGCGGCCCTGGAGGATATCGGTTCACGCGAGTTCTTTATTCTGGCGGTATTGGCTATCGCCGTCTTGTTACTCGGCGTCTGGCCTGCGCCGCTGATCGACGTGATGGAGCAGACTCTGGGTCATCTTCTTGAACACGTCGCCCAGTCCAAGTTATGAGAGTAGACAGTTCTGATGTTTGACTTCATACCAGCAGCGGCGGAGATCTTTCTGATGAGCGCCATCTGTGTGGTGTTGCTGATCGACGTCTTCCTGCCTGAGAAGCTGCGCCAAGTCACATTCTGGCTCGCGCTGTTGGCGATTGCCGGTACCGCAGCGTGCTCATCGTATTTCGCGGTCAGCGAGTCGGTGACTGCATTCAGTGGCAGCTTCGTGGCAGATCCTGCTGGTACTGTGCTGAAGATGTTCGCGTATGTCCTGGTCGCATTAGTCTTCCTGTACTCGCGGAAGTATCTCGTTCGCGCGGGGCTGTTCAAGGGCGAGTTCTTCATCCTCGGGCTGTTCGGCCTGCTTGGGGTCATGGTCATGATTTCCGCTAACAGCCTGTTGACGTTGTACCTCGGACTGGAGATTTTGTCGTTGTCGCTCTATGCGCTCGTCGCATTCGACCGCGAATCGGCCACCGCCACCGAGGCGGCAATGAAGTACTTCGTGCTTGGTGCGATCGCCTCGGGTACTTTGCTGTATGGGATTTCAATTCTCTACGGCGTCGCCGGCACCGTACGGTTGGATGAGCTGGCAGCACATTTTTCCGCGCCGGACGCACTCAACGTGCCGGCGCTCCTTGGGCTCGCATTTATAATCGTCGGTGTTGCTTTTAAGTTCGGTGCCGTGCCGTTCCACATGTGGCTGCCGGATGTCTATCAAGGCGCGCCCGCTCCCGTCACCTTGTTTATCGGTTCCGTGCCCAAGATCGCGGCGTTTGCTCTGACATGGCGAGTCCTGGCGGAAGGGCTGGGCGGTTTACACGGTAGCTGGCAAGACGTGGTGGCCGTCCTTTCAATACTCTCTTTGGCCATCGGCAACGTGGTCGCTATCGCGCAGACGAATCTGAAGCGGATGTTGGCTTATTCGACGATCTCACACGTTGGATTTATCCTCATGGGCTTTGTGGCTGGGACAAAGATCGGTCTAGCGGCGGCCATGTTCTACACCGTGACTTATGCGCTCAGCGCCGCCGCGGCATTCGGCATGATTATCTTGTTAAGCCGGAAGGGCTTTGAAGCGGAGAAGCTCGAAGACTTCAAGGGCCTCAATGCCAGGAGCCCATGGTTTGCTCTCATGATGCTCATGGTCATGTTTAGTATGGCCGGTGTGCCGCCTTTCGTCGGTTTCTATGCCAAGCTTGTGATCTTAAGCAGCGCAATCGATGCTGGCATGCTTTGGCTCGCGATCGCGGGAGTCTCCTTCGCCGTCATTGGCGCGTTCTATTACCTACGCGTCGTCTGGTACATGTACTTCACGGAGCCGGACGCCGACGGGCCATTGCAAGCCGACTTCGACTTCAGGCTCGTCATCAGTGTGAACGTTTTGGCGCTTCTCGCGCTCGGGTTGTTCCCTGGTGGCCTGTTGGATATTTGCGCCCGAGTATTGCTCTAGAATCACCCGCCCGTCGCGAATTTCGCTTACGGACCTGCGCGAAAACGTGCTTGCAGGCGCTTCGGCCCCTTAGTATGATCGCCGCTCGCAATTGCGGGGTGGAGCAGTCAGGCAGCTCGTCGGGCTCATAACCCGAAGGTCGTAGGTTCGAATCCTACCCCCGCTACCAATTAAATCAAGGACTTATCCCACTTCTTCCACTGCCCTCTGTCCAATAAAACTGGGGTTGTCCAATATTCTCGCTATCTGAGAGGGGTGACCCTCCTTGGCTTGCGTCTGTAGACCCGTTCGGTGATAGCAGTACTTGTGTGCCCTAGCCGCGCCGATGCTGCTTCCAGTTCGTCGTCAGACGCGCTTTTAGCCCGTAGATCGCGGAACTGGAAACGCTCAGTAAGTGGGTTATCTGTGTCCAATATCGCGGCATCTATCTTGCGCCGCCACACCGATGCAAAGCCATCCACGGTGTAGTGCTTGCCGAGCCGAGTACAGATCAACGGTTGTCGGACCTGTGGCTCTAGTTGCATTGTTCGCGCCACAACCCGGCGCAGCTTGGGGGACCATTCGATGAGTAACGGCTTCGTGGTCTTGTCCGTAGGCACCACGATGCCATCCTTTGAGAGATTGGACCGCTTCAGCCCTAGCAAATCTGCGTTTCTCAGACCGGTTAAGACCGCCAGGTCCATCGCGCACTCGAGCATCTCGGTCATCTTGGCATAGGCCGCTTGGTACTCTTCGTCCGTTACGTAACGATCTCTTGGCTTGGGTCTCTTTTTCCGTATCTCCTTGCAGGGGTTCCAGTCCACCACTCCCCACTCCACCGCCTTGGTGAAGACGTGGGAGAGCAGGGCGAGTTCAGCGTGTGCCCGCTTCAGGCTCGTCTTCTTTCGTTCGTTGTAATACGCATAGCCGTGGCGGGGCTTGAATCCTCTTGGGTCCATCCTACCGAAGCACGCCCGCAGCAACTTAAACTCATAGAGATTGTCGCGCTGGGTGCGAGGGGCTTTGTCTGGCAGAACCTCAACCACGTATCTGTCGAAGAGATCGTTAAAGTTCCTAATTGGGCCATTGCCTAGAAACTCGGCATATCCGCGATACATTTCCTGGAGCGTCTTTCCTAGAGGATGCCATTTGCCTTCGCGATCCACGAAGTAGTAAGCCCCGTGGCGCTGATACACCCGCTGAGGCAGATGCTTATCTGTGATTCTTTTGCGCCCCACACTTGCCACGTTAACCCGGCCCCCTCAATACCGACAAATCCGGTTCCGACGAGCTGGTCCGTTTCGAGGTGTTGCTGAGCATTCGATTCGAGGCCTCCTCAAGTAGCACCTGATTTTTGCCATTGGCACTAACCTCAAAAGCCCAGCCACGTTTGGCGAGCCACCGGCGTTGGTCAGTAGGTCTCTTGTAGCCAGTAAGTAATCTCAGGTTTTCTTGATTAAGGAACATTCGTCGCCTTCAATCCTTCATTGGAAGAGGCTCCGATAACAGACCCAACAAAAAAGAGAGGGCCGTTACCGACGCCTCTCCTTAGTTGTCGTAATTCCAGACTTAGATTCTCTTCTAAGTCGCAACAGGACACTT
>SMVA01408172.1_pt1 | contig 20021 bp, 16 predicted proteins | sample 2456451 | NCBI WGS metagenome assembly SMVA01 (sample SAMN11095933, study PRJNA526329) | marine sediment metagenome | biome: Marine sediment; feature: Surficial sediment; material: Deep marine sediment; isolation source: Hadal surficial sediment | place: Pacific Ocean | collected 2014-05 | depth... | reverse complement strand
AGGGCTCGCCGGACTTGCGTAACTGGTTCTTGTGCTTCATGGCGGAGAAGACGTACGCCCGCCGCAGCAGATCGAAGTCCGCCTCGGGGTGGTAGCTCTCCACCTTGTCCTTGATGTCCTCGAACCGGATCATGTCAAGCCGCCGGACGCCGGAACTCGCAGCAGCGCCACTGAATCTATTGAGGATAGCAGAGGCAGAGGAGGCGCAACAGATGCGCAAGCCCGGAACGGGTCACAAGACTGCTGCGCGGGGGTGGAATCGTCCGCGGATCCGGCGTCAGGCGCGTGCCGTCTTGCGACGGCGCATCCGCGGGGAATACTTCCTCCACAGCAACAAGGCCGGGCTGGCGATGAAGATGGACGAGTAGGTCCCGATAACGACGCCCATGAGCATGGTCGTGGAGAAGCCGCGGAGCTCCGAGCCACCGAAGAAGTACAGGCTGGAGACAACCATCAACGTCGTGGCAGCGGTCAATACAGTGCGGCTGAGAGTCTGGTTGATGGCCTTGTTGATCACCGTCTCGAACGGTGCGGTGCGCATCACCTTGATGTTCTCACGGATGCGGTCAAAGACCACGATGGTATCGTTGATGGAATAGCCCGCCAGCGTGAGCAGTGCCGCCACGATGGTCAAGGTGAACTCCTGGCCCAGTATCACCAGCAAGCCCGTGGTGATCAGCACATCGTGGAACAGGGCCAGCACCGCGCCCACGCCGTACTCGAACTGGAATCGCCAGGTGATGTACCCGAGCATGAACAGCAGCGACACCGCGATGGCCAGGATGGCCTTGCTGCGCAGCTCAGCACCCACCTTGGGCCCTACGAAATAGTCCTTCCACTTGGCGAAACCGGGCAGGAACGTGTTCTCCTCGAGACACGAGCGAGCACCCGGTGTCATTCCCGGAAGGCCGTCCAGCAGGTCGTAGGAGGCCAGCACTCCCTGCTCCTGCACGCGCAGAGCGGCGATCTCCGCGCCCAGTTCCCGCCCTGCCTGCGCCGAAACCAGTGCCTCGGGACATCCCGCCAGCAAGAGGCCGAGATCATCCGCCCCGGTCTGGTTCAGGTTGACCCTTCCGGCAGCAAGGGCGGCGTGCTCCTCAGGGCTGTAGAGCGCCTCCACGATGCGTCGTGAGACCGCAGAGTTCGCTGTACCAGTCTCGACTTCCTGCACGCGGATGAGGATCGTATGGTCGCCCGGCTGTCCTACCTGCTGCAGGCTCACCTGTCCAACGCCGAGAGCCTCCATGGTCGCGCGCAAGGCGGGAACATCGGGATTGTCGAGGAACTTGAGCTCCACCTCCGTTCCTCCCTTGAAATCGATCCCCATGTTGAATCCCTGGCTGAAGATGGCGATCAACCCGGCCACGAGCAGAGCCGCGGAGAACACGGCCGCATGCATCCTCTTGCCCAGGAAATCGAGGTTCGTATCGGTGAAGATCTGCATATTCTCTCGCTGTGTGGGTCAGATGCTCAGTCGTTGCACGCGCGGTTGGTTGCCCAGGTACACCTGGAACAACATGCGGGAGACGAAGACCGCGGTGAACATGTTGGCCACCAGCCCCACGCTGAGGGTAATGGCGAAACCCTTGATAGGCCCGGTCCCGTAAGTGAACAGAGCAATGGCGGCGAATAGCGTTGTCAGGTTGGAGTCCAGAATGGTCCACACCACCTTGTTGAACCCGCCGTCTACCGCGGAGCGCACCGTCTTGCCGAACCGAAGCTCCTCGCGGATGCGCTCGAAGATCAGGACGTTGGCGTCCACAGCCATGCCCACAGTGAGGATGTAGCCCGCAATGCCTGGCAGGGTCAAGGTGGCCCGGAATACCGCCATGACTCCCAGGACCAGGACCAGGTTGAGCAGCAGCACGATGATGGCGTTGACCCCGGCCAGGCGATACCACAGCAGCATGAACAGCAGCAACAGCCCCAGCCCCAGCACGCCGGCAGACCACCCCTTCCGGATGGAGTCGGCGCCAAGCGACGGTCCTACGTTGCGCTCCTCCAGGATATCCAGCCCGGCGCGCAGAGCTCCAGAGCGCAGCTTGAAGGCCAGATCGTCCGCCTCCTGCGCGGTGAAGCTGCCGGTGATGATGCCCATCCCGGAAGGAATCTCGGAATCGATGCGTGGTGCGGTGAGCACCTCACGATCCAGGAGGATGGCCATCTGCCGCCCTATGTTCTCCCGGGTCAGCTTGCCGAAACGCTGGCCTGCCGCCGGATCCAGGCGAAAGGTGACCACCACCTCGCCGAACTCGTTGCTCCCTCGAGAGGCATTCTCCAGATCGTTGCCCGTGATCACCGATGCACTCTGCAAGGGCCAGTAGTACGGCGTCACCACGCCGCCTTCTTCGCGGTTCTCGACGTAGATACCCGCTCCATCCGGCAGCGTGCCGCCGAACAAGCTCAGCAGCTGCTCCCTGCTGGCGGCGCCTCCGAAGGCCTGCTGCTGGCCCGGCGGATAGACCAGGAGCTTCCACTCGAGAAACGCCGGATCGGTGAGCAATCCCTTGACGCGTTCCGGGTTCTCCAGACCGGGAAGCTGCACCAGGATGCGATAGGAGTCCGATTTCCCCACGCGCTGCACGTTGGGCTCGGACACACCAAATTCGTCGACACGCTCGCGGATCCCGCTGAGCACGTCATCCACCGCTTCGCTCCGGATCCGCTTCTCCCGGACCGTATCCATCTGGGCAAGGAGGGAGCCATCGGGTCCATCGGAGAAGTTCCAGCTCGGCAACTGTTGCCGCATGGTGCTGCGGGCCAGCGCGCGGGATTCTTCAGGGATACCCATGGCCTGCAGCTGGGTCAGTTGCGGCCGCTCGATGCGAAGGAAGGTGATATTTTCGTCCCGTAGCGCCTGGCGCAGCCGCGCCTCCTCCGCATCCATCTCGATCTTCAGCGCATCGTCCGTGCGCACCTGCATCACCATGTGGATGCCGCCCTGGAGATCCAGACCCAGGTTCACGTTGAGGGTGGGAAAGGAGTCGCCCGAGCCGCTGCGCGGCACGATGAGAAACGCTACAGCGAGGCCCACAATCCCTAGCGTCAGCACCCATTTCCATGTTGGAATTCTTGACATGCTCTTCCCGATGACCACGCTCGCTGCGCCGGCCGGCGGCCGCGAGCCAGTGCACAGCCCTACGTCTCGCCCTCTTCCGAAGGCTGCTTCGCGGCGATAGCGTTGCGAGAAACTTCGATGGTGACCTGATCGGCGACGCGCACCTGGATGATGTCGTCCGTGATCCCCACCACCATGCCATGGATCCCGCCGTTGGTGATCACCTTGTCGCCGCGGGTGAGCTTGCTGATCATGGCCTGCAGCGCTTTCTGGCGATTGCGGGACGGGCGAATCACCATGAAGTAGATCAGCAGGAAGACCATCCCCATGGGGAGTAGCGGACCACTGAGAAAGCCCCCGCCTCCCTCCCCTGGAGGAGACGCTGCTGCCAGAAGTCCCAGTCCATTCACTTGACCTACCAACGCAATCATGAGCAACCTTCCCAGGACCGTGGCGCTCGCTCCCGATGGGAAAGAGGCTTTCCCCTCCCGGGCACGGCCACAGTGATGACGTGACGGGGCGATGAAAAGTGCTTTCGGACTTTGCCATCGCCCCGGACAAAAGTCAAGTCTGCACAGCCCTCCCGGGGCGCGCAAGTGCTTGTGATACAGGGACCTCGGGAGATGGACCGGCCGCCAGGAGAGGACATGTCGACGCGCACTTGGTGCCTCGAAACCACGGACCGGGGCCGTTACTGCCGCCTGCCGGCACTCACGCGCCTCGGGTTAACGCATGGTTTCTCCTGCCGTGACCTGGGGTCGAGCGAGGCCGACGGTTTCCTGGCCGGAATTCTCGGGCTGCAGCAGCTACCCCTGGCCCGCCTGCGTCAGCAGCATACGTCCACGGTCCATGACGTGAGCGCGGAGTTGGTGAAGACACCTCCGGTGGGTGACGCCCTGGTGGCACGGCAAGCCGGCTGGGCGCTTCGTTTGCAGACGGCGGACTGCCTGCCCCTGCTGCTGGTGGATACGCGCAGCGGTCACTACGGGGTGGTCCACGCCGGGTGGCGCGGTACGCTGGCCGGGGTGCTCCACCAGACCCTGCAGGCACTACACTCCGCAGGGTCCGGACCCGGCTCCACGTGGATGGCCATCGGCCCCGGCATCCGTGCCTGCTGCTTCGAGATCGGAACAGAGGTGGTGACTGCATTTCGCGCCCGTTGGGGCGAAAGGACTCGCCATTGGATGCGCCCGGGAGCAGGCAGCCGCCCGCATCTGGACCTCGTGGCCGCCAACCGGTTCCAGGCGGCGCAAGCAGGCGTGCCTGCAGCGCAGGTGCTGGACACGGGGCTGTGCACCCGCTGCCGCCGGGACCTGTTCTTCTCCTACCGCGGTGACGGGGGTGCCACGGGCCGCATCATCACGCTGGCAGGTCGACCCTGAAGCCAGCCGGACCCCTACCCCTTGCGGAGTTGCTCCAGAAAAACAACGACCTGCTGGGCCTCGGCACCGTTCTCCAGCTTCAGGTAGGTCTCGAAGTGCCGGATGGCCTCCTCCCGCCGGTCCAGGCCCAAGAGAACGTAGCCCAGGCGCAGGTAGGCATCGGAGTTCTTCTTGTTCGCCTCGATGGACTTCTCGAACGCCTGTGCCGCCTCAGCGTTCTTGTTATTGTTCAAGGCATTGACGCCGATGTTGTACCAGATGACATCCTGCTGACCGGGGTTCTTCTCGAGGATGAAGCGGTAGATGGCTTCGGCCTTTGCCGTCTCGCCCTGGGCGTTGTGGACATTGGCCATGGCCAGCGAAGCATCGGTGTTGTCCGGGTTCAGCGCGACGACCTCCTGGAGGACCTCCATCGCCTTGTCTAGCTGCTGAACCTCCTGATAGAGCGTCGCCAGGTTCACCAGCACCTCCTCCTGGTCCGGCGAATTGGCGCGCTCCTTCTCGAAGGCGGCGATGGCGGCGACGTCCTGCGCCAGGGAGCGATAGATGGTGCCGAGATAGAAGTTGACGCCGGGCAGCTCCGGATCCAGTCGTCCTGCTTTCATGAGCGCCGTCTGCGCCCCGCCCAGATCATCCTTGCGCAGCATCGCCTTGCCCAGTCCATAGTGCGCATCGGCGTTTGCCGGGTCCGCGTCCACGGCCTCCTGGTACGCCTCCGCGGCGCCGGCGAAATCGCCGCCTGCGAACAACTCATCGCCACGCTCCAAGGGATCACGCTTGCGAGACGTCACGGGGCCAGCGCGCTTCACCGCGGGGATCGAGGCGCCCTGGAGCCTGGCCATCTGTGTCCTGTAGTCAGCCTCCGGGACCATCACGAAGTGGATCTCGCACCTGCCTCGAGTCACCGCGCCGCCACCCTGCGGGGGCACAGGAATGGCCGGAAGGTTGGCCTGGTCCTTGCTGATCTTCAGATCGGTCTCGTCTGCACGGGTGTCCCCGTTGGAGTCAATGCTGATGTAGCTCATGGTCAGTACCAGGTAGCCCTCGAGCTGCGGGTAGATCTTCCAACTCCCCGTATCCAGGAACGGATAGGTGAATTTCCCGGTCTTCTTGGTCTTCAGCCTGCCGCCGATGACGCCCTTGCCGCGGCCGTCCACCGCGTCGGCCTCGAAGATCACCGGCACCTTGCTCAACGGATTGCCGTCGACATCGGTGACCGTCCCGGTCACACGGGCCGTGAAGCCGAAAACAGGGCCCCCGGAAAGCAGGAGGACGCTCACGAGCCACAGGGTGATGGCCCAGCGTCGATTCTTCTCTGGTCGGAAGACCATGGCAGTTCTCCTTGTTCAGACAGAGCATGGTTCGGGTGGCCGCCCCCCCGGCGGCCCGACTCGCACGGATCATAGAATAGCCCGCGCAGCAGGATCAAGGAGAGGGTGGGGTCACAGCCCGGTTCGCCTCCTGCGCCCCAACCCGCTACAATCCGGCCGCAGGGGCCCACCCTCCCTGGAGGGGACGCTCCCGAACCCCAGCGAGCTCTCAAGGAGGTGCCATGGCGGATGAACCTCAGGCCAAACCGGCGTCGGAATCCCAGGTGGAAATGACCGAGATCGTCAATCCCGAGGACACCAACCCCATGGGCACTATCTTCGGGGGACGTGTCATGGCCCTGATGGACAAGGCCGCGGCAGTGGCATCCATGCGCCATTGCCGCAAGACCACGGTCACCGTGTCGGTGGACCGCATCAACTTCATCAACCCCATCCGACTGGGTGACATCGTCATCCTGCTGTCCTCGGTGAACCAGGCCTTCCGCACCTCCATGGAGGTGGGGGTGAAGGTGTTCTCGGAGGACCCCAGGAGCGGCCGCCGCCAGCACACCTGCACCGCGTACCTGACCTTCGTTGCGCTGGACGACGACGGCCGCCCTGCCCGGGTGCCCGGTGTGATCCTGGAGACGGAGGAGCAGCGCCGGCGGGCACGCGATGCGGAAGAACGTCGTTCACAGCGGGCGCCGAGACGGTGATTCCGGCCGGGGAATTCTGTATGATCAGCGGGCCGAGCACATGAATGGGATTTTGCAAGAGCTTCGGTCGCCAGTCAGGGAAGAGGAGCATGACGAGCATGGAGTTTCGTGACCTGCAGCAGTTGAAACATGACGCGGCTGAATTCCTGGATCTGGGAGATGCGATCCAGGTCAAGGACCGGGACGGCCTGGCCCGCCGGTTCATCGAGCCGCTGGTGCGTACCGCTATCTTCGCCGACGACGCTGCGCTGCGCGAAACAGCCCGCTACCTCATCCGGGAGATCGGTGCCTGCCTGGGAATCCGCTCGGCATCCATCCAGTCGTTGTACGAAGCGCGCGGACGCGGCGAGGTGCAGGGCTTCACCGTCCCGGCGATGAACATTCGTGGGCTCACGTACGATACCGCCCGGGCGGCGTTCCGCGCAGCACAGACCCATCGCGTGGGGGCGCTGGTGTTCGAGATCGCGCGCTCGGAGATCGGCTATACGGAGCAGCGCCCGGCAGAGTACGCCGCCGCAGTGATGGCTGCGGCCATTCGCGAGGGCTTCCAGGGACCTCTGTTTCTGCAGGGGGATCACTTTCAGATCAACGCCGCGAAGTACGCCCGTAGCGCGGACGTCGAGTTGCAGGCTGTGAAGGATCTCATCCAGGAGGCGGTGGAGGCCCGCTTCCTCAACATCGATATCGACACCTCCACCCTGGTAGACCTGTCCCATCCCAGTGTGAAGAAACAGCAACAGGTGAACTACACCCTGGCCGCCGAGCTCACGGCCGTGGTACGTAAGCATCAGCCGGCGGGCACCTGTATCTCCGTGGGCGGCGAGATCGGAGAAGTGGGCAAGAAGAACAGCACCGTCCCGGAGCTCGAGACCTACATGGACGGGTTTCTCGAGGAGCTCGGCAAGCACGGTGACCTGCAGGGGCTCAGCAAGATCAGCGTGCAGACCGGCACATCCCATGGTGGAGTGCCCTTGCCGGACGGTAGCGTGGCCGAGGTCAAGGTTGATTTCGAGGTGCTACGCCAGCTGAGCCGCGTGGCGTCGGAGCGCTATGGAATGGCAGGCGCGGTGCAGCACGGTGCCTCCACGCTTCCCGAGGATGCCTTCGATCATTTCCCCAGGATAGAAACCGCGGAGATCCACCTGGCCACAGGATTCCAGAACCTCACCTACGATCATCCCGAGTTTCCGGAGGACCTGCGCCAGGAGGTTCGGGACTACTGTTTCGACAACCTGGCCGGCGAACGCAAGGAAGACTGGACCGATGCACAGTTCCTCTACAAGACACGCAAGAAGGCGTTCGGTCCCCTGAAGCGCAGGATGTGGGAGCTACCGTCGTCCACCCGGGATGCGATCGGGGCCACGCTGGAGGAACAGTTTGCTCTGTTGTTCCGCAAGCTGGCGGTGGTGGATTCGGACGCCATGGTGCGACGTCTGGTCAAACCGCCGGTGCTGCCCTCCTCGCGTCCCCCCGGACTCTGAGCAAGGAGGTAGCGCGATGTCCTTCAGGTCGCTGACACTCCAGGATCACATCAAGGAGGGGCAGAAGGAGTATCCCCATGCCACCGGAGAGTTCTCCGGCCTGATGTCCAGCCTCGTGTCGGCCGCCAAGGTCATCGCCTGTGAGGTGAACAAGGCGGCGCTGGCCGGCCTGCTGGGGTTGACGGGCCAGAAGAACGTGCAGGGCGAGAAGGTTCAGAAGCTGGATGCATTCACCGATGACATCCTGCGCAGCACCCTGGAGCGCTCGGGCCACGTCTGTGTGATGCTATCCGAGGAGTGCTCGGAGATCGTTCCGGTATCCCATCCGCATCACGCAGGAAACTACGCCGTCGTCTTTGATCCTCTGGATGGGTCGTCCAACATCGATGCCAACGTGGGCATCGGCACCATCTTCGGCATCTATCGCCGTGTCTCCCCCGCGGGCGGCCCGGGCGTGCTGGAGGATGTACTGCAGTCCGGCCACCAGCAGATTGCGGCGGGCTACGTGCTTTACGGCCCATCCACCATGTTCGTCTACAGTGCGGGCAAGGGAGTCTCGGGCTTCACGTTGGACCCAGCCGCGGACGAGTTCCTGTGCTCCCACCCAACCATCCGGACCCCGGCGCGCGGGCGCGTCTACTCGGTGAACGAGGGCAACACCCACTACTGGACCCCCGGCGTGCGCAGCTACGTCGAGCGCCTCAAGTCCACGGAGAATGCGTGGGGCAAGCCGTACTCCGCTCGTTACGTCGGTTCGCTGGTGGCGGACTTCCACCGCAACCTGCTGTATGGCGGCATCTTCCTGTACCCCGCCGACAACAAGGAACCGGACCAACCCAACGGCAAGCTTCGCCTGCTCTACGAGGCCAGTCCGCTGGCCTTCGTGGCGGAGCAGGCCGGCGGTGCCGCCAGCGACGGTAGGGTGCGCATCCTGGACCTGGCACCGACGGACCCGCACCAGCGGGTCCCGTTGTACCTGGGCTCCCGGGAGGATGTGGCCGAGGCGGTGGAACAGCTACGCGACGAGCTCAACCCGGCAGGTTGATCAACTCGAAGTGCTCGCGATGCAGCAGTGCATCCCGTTCGATGGCCAGCTGGAACCCATGGCCCGGTGCGAGCACGTCCAGGATGTGATGCCGGCGCGCCTCCAGTAGATCGGCCAGATCGGGGTGTACACGAACCAACAGCCGCCTTCCCTCCAGCACAGGTGCCAGGCGCTGCAGTTCCCGCTGGATCTCGAAGTACACGGTCTCCGAGCTCTTGATCTTCCCGCTGCCACGACAGGCCGGACAGGGTCGGCACAGGGTTCGCTCCAGCGAGCGTCGGGTACGCTGGCGGGTGATCTCCACCAGGCCAAACTCGGAGAGCTGCAGGAGCCTGGTGCGCGACCGGTCCTTCTGCAGCTCCAGCTCGAAGGCCTGCAGCAGTGACTGTTTCGAGGATTCCTCTTCCATATCGATGAAGTCGACGACGATGATCCCTCCCATGTCGCGCAAGCGGATCTGCTGGACGATCTCCTTCACCGCCTCCAGGTTGGTGCGCAACACGGTCTCCTCCAGGCACCGCCTGCCGACATATTTTCCCGTGTTGACATCGATGGCAACCAAAGCCTCCGTCTGGTTGATCACGATGGAGCCACCGGAAGGCAGCCACACCCTGCTGCGCAGTGCGCGGTCCAGCTCACGCTGCACGGCATAGCGATCGAAAAGGGGCACGGGATCCGTGTAGTGCTCCACGCGGGTGCCACCGTCGGGATCCATGGTGGCCAGGAACTTCTCGCAGTCCTCGAAGATCAACCGATCATCCACGAGGACGCGGCTGAACTGCTCCGAGTAGAGGTCCCGCAAGACCCGGCGCACGGGGCCGAACTCCGCGTGCAGCAGCGTCTCCGGCGGCGCCACCTGAGAGCGTCGCCGGATCTCCTCCCAGAGATCCAAGAGGTAGCGCAGGTCGCCCGCCAGTTCCTCCTCGGTAGCACCCTCTCCCGCCGTCCGTACGATGAGGCCATGCTCATCGCCGCCAATCCGATGGGCCGCTTCCCGCAGGCGCTCGCGCTCGTCGAGATCGGTGATCTTGCGTGAAACGCCGATGTGATGGACACGCGGAAGCAGCACCAGGTAGCGGCCAGGCAGCGCCACCTGCGTGGTGATACGCGCCCCCTTGCCCTGAATCGGCTCCTTGACGATCTGCACCACCAGTTCCTGATCCCTGTGCAGACGATCCTCGATGGCCACCGGCCCGGCGGCTCGCTCGGCCGCCTCGCCGGCGTCGACAGGCGAGGGCTCCACCAGGTCATGGACATGCAGGAAGGCGTCGCGAGGCAGGCCGATGGACACGAAAGCCGATTGCATCCCGGGCAGGATCTTGGAGACCTTTCCTTTGTACAGGTTGCCTACCAGCGATCGGCTTTCCTCTTTTTCGATGAACAGTTCCGCCAGCTGCCCGTCCTCCAGCAGGGCGACCCGTGTCTCCGTGCTGGTACGGTTCACCAGCAGTTCACGGCGCACCGGCGGAGCCTGCGAGCCACCGGTCACTCCGGCGGGATGTCGCGGAACCTCTGTGCTCATCCAGCGCCTCCTTAGTTCACGAACCGGCGTATGCGGACGTTCATGATCAGGCCCAGCGCCGCCAGTGTGGAGACCAGTGAAGACCCACCGTACGAGATCAGAGGCAGCGTTGTACCGGCGGCGGGCATCATCCCGGTCACCACACCGATGTTGAACAGGATCTGCGTGGCCAGGAGGGAGAACAACGCCAGGCACAGGTAGATTCCCAGCAGGTCTCGTGAGGATTCCGCCGCCAGCAGGCAGCGCTGCAGCAGGAACAGGAACAACGCCAGCACGCCTGCACTGGCCAGAAAGCCGCCTTCCTCCCCGAGAACGGCGAAGATGAAGTCGGTATGCTGCGCGGGAAGAAAATGAAGCTGACCCTGGGTTCCCGAGAAGAACCCCTTTCCCCACAGGCCTCCCGAGCCCAGCGCGATCTTCGATTGCCGCACCTGGTATCCGGATCCATGGGGATCCCGCTCGGGATCCAGGAAGGTAAGGAGGCGCTCCTTCTGGTAGTCCTGTAACACCGAGGTCCAGACCACCGGCAGGACCAACGCCACCAGCACCGCCAGGATCACCAGCGTGCGCACGCGAATGCCGCCGACGACCGCCATGGTCCCCAGCAGCGGGATGAACGGAAGCAGGGTGCCCATGTCGGGCTGTAACAGGATGAGACCGAACGGAACTCCGGCCAGAACACAGAGCACCACCAGGTTGCGCGCGCCCAGATGATGGCCGGAGCGCTGGCTCAGGAAGGTCGCCATGGTCAGGGCGGTGGCCACCTTGGCCAGCTCTGCCGGCTGGAAATTGAACGGGCCCATCTCAATCCAGGAACGTGCTCCTCCGATCTCGCGTCCGAAGAGCAGCGTGTAGCCCAGAGCGATCACCGAGAAAATGTAGAGCGGCAATGCCAACGACGCCCAGGTATGGTAATCCACCGCGAGGATTACCAGCATCACCGCCAGGCCCACCACCAGCCACAGAGTCTGGCGTTGCACCATCTCCGTGTCCGTGGTGGAGGCGATCATCAGCATACCCACCGAGCATAGTGCCAGGACCGTACCCACCATGGGCCAGTCGAACTGGGATCGCACCCTATCTCCCAGCAACCTCCACCTCCCCGCGGCCATCGAAGTACACGTCCAGGACGTCGCGAGCGATGGGAGCCGCCCGAACCCCACCGTGCCCGCCGTGTTCCACGAACACGGCAAAGGCGATGGTGGGGTCGTCCGCCGGAGCGTAGCCGATGAACCAGGAATGGTCGCGCAGATCCTGCGGCAGCTCGCTACTTTCCACATCCGCGGAGGCCTGCACCACCTGCACCGTGCCGGTCTTCCCGGCCACGACGAACTCCGGGTGGCGTTGCAAGCGGGCGGCCGCGCCGGTACCGCCCCCGTTGACCACGCCGCGCAGCGCCCGCCGCAAGATCTGGAACGTGCGCGGCGAGAGTTCCAGGCTCTTGCCCGGGCCGGCCGATGCCACGGGCTCTCCGTTGATGCTGCGCACCAGACGAGGCTGGACGAAGCGGCCACTGCCGAGGGCAGCGATCAATACCGCTTGCTGGAGCGGCGTCACCAGCACGGGACCCTGACCGATGCTCACGGAGATGGTCTCGCCCGGGTACCACGGTGTCCCGCGCACCCGACGCGACCACGACTCATCCGGGATCAGTCCGCTCTCCTCGCTCAAGTTCACGCCGGTGGGCCTGCCCAGGCCGAGCTGGCGGGCCTGCCGGGCCATGGCCTCGATGCCCAGTTCCTTGCCCAGATGATAGAAATACACGTTGCAGGAATGGATCAGCGCCTGATGCAGGTTCACCCATCCGTGCCCACCACGGTGGTGGCAGCGAAAGTCGCGCTTGTAGAAGGTTGCAAATCCCGGGCAATAGATGCGCCTGGCAGGATCCAGGCCGCCGGTCTCCAGCGCGGCGGCCGCCACTACCAGCTTGAACGTCGACCCGGCGGAGTAAAGGCTGCGCGTGGCACGATTCTGCAGCGGATGTTGCTCGTCCCGCGCCAGCCGTTCCCAGTCCTCGCGCATGAACCGGCGCGCGAACAGATTGGGATCGAAGTCCGGGAAGCTGGACAGAGCGAGGATCTCCCCGGTGCGTGGGTCCAGGAACACCGCCGAGCCCACGCGCTCCCCGAACGCCCGCACCAGCTCCTGCTGCAGGTCCAGATCGACGGTGAGTTGCAGTTCGGCGCCCGGCTGCGGCGCCGTGCCGCCGGGAAGCTCATCGGTCTCGCGGCCCGTAGAGTTCACGGTTGCCATGCGCACGCCCGGCTTCCCTGCCAGTTCTGCCTGGTACACGCGTTCCAGGCCGGCCTTTCCCACCACGTCCCCGGAGCGTGCCGGGTCGAACGCACCGCTTTGCAGCTGGCGAACGGAGATCTCGCCCACATAGCCGATGAGATGCGCCGCGGACTTGCCACCCTCGTAGAGACGCCGATGCTCCAACACCACACGCACGCCGGGAAACGCTTCCGGGTGGGACTCGATGTAGGCGATCTGGCTCAGGTTCACATCTTCCTGAACGACGATCCCTCCGGCTCCCGGCGACCATCGGGCCCGGCGGCGCCTCTGTTCCAGCAACTCGGGATCCGCGTCCAGCACCTCGGCCAGCAGCGCCCGGGTCTCGTCCCACTGCGGCAGCCGACGGGATTCCAGGGCCACCGTGAAGGATGGCTGGTTCTTGGCCAGCACCCTGCCATGGCGATCTCGGATGACTCCCCGCAAGGGGGAGACACTGAACGAGCGAATACGGTTGGAATCCGAGAGCCTTCGATAGTGATCGGCGCGGACGATCTGGAAGAACCACAGCGAGCCGAGACAGAGGAGAAACAGACCGATGAGGGCTCCGCGCAGGACGGCCATGCGGCGCCGTAGCGAAACTTCGCGCCGGTAGTTCAGGAACTCCTTACGCTGGCGATAGTCATGGGTCAACGCATGCTCCCCCGCCGTCGGCGCAGTGCTGCGTAGAGCAGTCCACCTAGAACGACATTCCCCAGGGTTCCTCGGAACAGCTGTCGGCTGCCGGGCAGGTCTGCGGAGAATCCCAGCACCAGCTGCAGGCCGAAGAGGACGAGCGTTTGCAGCACCGTCGCCGCTCCCAGGATCAGTAGCTGCGCCGGCACCTGATGCAGCAACATCCTGCTGCTCAATCCGCCGATGAGATAGCCGAGGAGCGCCTTGGCAAACGCGTTCACACCGATGATGGGCGAGAACAGTGCGTCCTGGACCAGGCCACACACGGCCCCCACCAGTATCGCGTTCACCTGCTCGGTGGTCACCGCATAATATACGACGATGATCAGGAAGAAGTCAAAAAACCCTGCGATGACGGGAACATAGACGGTCAGGGCGTGGCCCCCGATGGCCAGGGCAACGACACCCATACCGCGCAGCAAGCGATTCATGGCTTGGGTTCATTGTTGGCGGCCGCCCCGGGCGCAGCGCCCCCTGGTACGCCCACGAGGATCAGGACCTCGCGCAACCGGGAGAACCGCACTGCGGGCTTCACCTCGATGTCCATCATCAGCCCCGTGTGCGCCCTGCCGTCGGCGGGGCCGCCGGAAGAGGCTGCCACGACGCAGCCCACATGCAGCCCCTGCGGATAGATGCGATCGTGGCCGGAGGTGACCAGGCAATCCCCTTCTCGCACATCCTCCTGCTCGGGAATGTACTGCAGGCGCAGGGTCTCGCCGCCACGTCCAGCCAGCATCCCCTGCAACCCGGTGCGCACCACGCGCACCGCCACCGCCGCCCCAGCGTCGGTGATCAGTTCCACCACCGACTCACTCGCTCCAGGCCGGATCACCCTTCCGACGATACCGTCCTGCACCACCACCGGCATATCCTTCTCAATCCCCTTGTCCGTGCCTTGATCCACCAGGATGATCCGCTGGGCGCTGGCGGCTTGATTGACCATCAGCCTGGCCGCCGCAAAAACTGGTGGCAGGCGGTCGCGCAGCCGGAGAAGCTCACGCAGACGCTGATTCTCCTGCGTTACCTGCTCCATCTGCTGCTGCTCCACCTCGAGTTCCAGCAACCGGTGCGACAGCTCGTCGTTGGTGCGTCGCACACCGCGCAGGTCGAGATAGTTTCTCCAGCTTGATTCCATCATCGCGAGCGTGCCGAAAGCCAAGCGCAATACGGGAGAGGTAACGCCGAAGAGCGTCTGCTCCAGGAGCGTCGATCCCTCGCCCCTTACCTGCACGGACATCAGCACCAGCAGACCGAACAACACCACAACCAGCAGGACGTGGGCGCGGTTCTGCCGGGTCAGGCGCAGCATGATGTCCTCGAGCCGTCTCCTGACGCATGGGACGGCCAGCGTGGAGGCTCAGTCGATGGAGATCTTGCGCAGCAGGTCGAAGTCAGTGAGCAACCGACCGGTGCCCAGCACCACCGACGCCAGGGGGTCGTCGGCCATGGAAACCGGCAAGCCGGTCTCTTCCCGCAAGCGTTTATCCAGGTTCTTGAGAAGGGATCCACCGCCGGTGAGCACGATGCCCTTGTCGACGATGTCCGCCGAGAGTTCGGGAGGCGTCTGCTCGAGGGCCGTGCGGGTCGCGTCGATGATGACGCTCACCGTCTCTCCCAGCGACTCCCGGATCTCCTCATCGGAGATGACCAGGGTCTTGGGGATGCCCTCGATGAGGTCCCGGCCTTTGATCTCCATGGTCAGCTCCTCCTCCAGGGGAAATGCCGAGCCGATCTGGATCTTGACTGCCTCTGCCGTGCGCTCGCCTATCAGCAGGTTGTACTTGCGCTTGATGTACTGGATAATCGCCTCATCCATCTCATTGCCTGCCACTCGAACCGAGCGGCTGTACACGATACCGGCCATGGAGATCACCGCCACATCCGTAGTGCCGCCTCCGACGTCGATGATCATGTTGCCAATGGGTTCTGCTATGGGCAGCCCCGAGCCAATGGCCGCCACCATGGACTGCTCCACCAGATATACTTTCGTGGCCTTGGCTCGGTAGCCGGAATCCTTGACGGCGCGCTTCTCCACCTGCGTGATTCCGGAGGGGATGCCGATGACAATGCGTGGCCGCACACCCAGCCGGCGGTTATGTGCGCGCTTGATGAAATAGTCGAGCATTTTCTCGGTATGCTCGAAGTCGGCAATGACCCCATCTTTCATGGGCCGGATGGCGGCAATGTTTCCCGGCGTGCGCCCTAGCATCTCCTTGGCTTCCCGACCCACCGCCTCCACCTTTCCGGTCTTCTGGTTCACTGCAACGATGGAGGGTTCGCGCACCACGATCCCCTTGCCCTTGGCAAAAACCAGCGTGTTCGCGGTCCCCAGATCGATGGCCAGATCGTTCGAGAACATGCTGAGCAGGGAGCGGGTCCAAGCCATTCCTTCTCCTTCTTTGCCTCTTCTATTTTGCGGCGTCGGGCTGCTGCCCGGTCAGCTGTAGACTTTCACTTCTGCGAAGCGGTCCACGACGGTCTCGTTCCCGGCGGCATCCTGGGCCACGAAGCGCACCCGGTTGCGACCCTCCTTGCGCAACCGCACGATGATGGTGAAGGAACCGTCGTCACCCACATCCACCTTCTTCCCGTTGGCCTCGAGAATCGCCCCGGACTCGGTGTGCCCACGCACGATGACCTGCGTGGAGAACACCATGAAATCATCGATCACCAGTTGCGGCGGAATCGTGTCATCGACGTTCATCACACGTCCGGTAAGAACCTTGAACTTGCGGGTCTCGCTGAAAGCGCTTTCCAGTCCGTTGGGCGTCTGGAAGGCCGCACGCCAGTAGTAGCTGCCGGGCTCTGTGGGAGGGAGCTTCACCCGGATGGAAGTGACGTCCTTCTTGTCCAGGAGGAGATGCCCGAACAGGGAGTTGGCAGATATCTGCAGATGATAGGTTCCCGGAAGCTCCATATCTTCCCACAGGAGTTCGATCTGAGAGCCTTGCTCATCCGCACCTACGGTGAAGATCTTCTGGTCCATGGGTTCCAGCAGGGTCGGTGTAGGCGGCAGCTTCACCGTCGCGCTCAGCGCTCCCTTGCTGTCCACCGACACCTGCTCGCGGCCACGCAGACGGCGTTCCCGCCCACCGGACTTCACCACGGCGCTGCCCTGATAGACACCCACCGACGTGCCTGCATTGAGCTCATCAAAACGTGTCTCGAACTGCGAGCGCCCGGTGGCCTGGACGGTTACGTTCTTGGTGCTCAACTCGTGGAAGGACCCGTCCACCGACATGGGCAGGGTGCTGGACACGACCCGACCTGTGCGCAGCCTCTCCCTGACCTGCTGGATCCTGCTGTCGGGATCGTCGAAGAGTTCCTTGATCTCCAGGATGGAACCCGGCTTGATGGTGGTGATACTTCCGTTGAAGTAGATGATCTGGGCTGAGGCGGACGAGCCCGTCTTGATCTGATCGCCGGCCCCCAGCCGCAGCTTCTTCGTGGCGTCCTTCCAGATCAACTGCCGCGCCTTCTTGACCTGCACCTTGCCTTCGAGTTTGTAGAACTGCACGGCCGCGATGGAGTTCTTGCCCTCTACCCTTGCCAGGAACAGCCGGCTCGCCTGTTGCGACTCCAGAGCTGCCTGCTCGGCGACCCCGAAGCTCGACTCGGCCAGCGCCTGGCGCGCCTCGCCCAGCCGGCTGCGCGCCTTCTGGCGCAGCGGCTTGAGCTCCTCGGGAGCGCTGGTGGCCACCGCCCTCTCCAGCAGACGGTCCGCGCCGCGGATGGCTCGGTATGCTTCCGCACGCGGATGCGTACCGCCCCCGAGGTAACCCATGAGATAGAGCGTCCCCAGGACCGAGACAGCCAGAATGGCCAGCCCTGCCAGGAGGAGGGTCTGATAGGAGACGTTGAACCAGTCCAGGTGGATCCGGTCCGCCTTGCGCCTCGCCGCCATGTAGGATTCACCTCGGGCCTTGTCGGCCCTCTATTCCCCGCCGGGCGGGAGTTCGCTGGCTCCCCCTGCAAGGGGCCGGGCTCGCTTCCCGCCGACCGGTCTATCGTGCGGCTTTTCAAGGACTTGCCGCGACAGGAGGAATGCTGAATATAGCATAGGCCCGGCGACGCTGCAAGCAACCCGACAACTTGAAAACCACCTGTAAGGGTTCTACAATAAGCGTTTTACGGCAATTAGAGGGTGGCGCTCATGGCGCATTACCCTGCGAGGAGATGTTCGCACCATGCTGAACTCGATGCGCAAGAATCTCAAGTCGCTGAGTTGGGTGCTGTGGGTCGTGGTGATCGCCATGGGCCTGTTCGCGTTCACTTCGTTCGGCGATGCCATGAAATCGCAGAACTCACGCCGATGGGTGGCTCTGGTGGACGGCGAACCGGTCTCCGTGGAGGAGTTCCAGCAGCGCTACAGGGCCCTGGCCAGCGCCTACCGGCAAGCCTTTCAGGGGAATTACGACGCCATTGCGGCGCGCCTGCCGCGCGATGTCCTGGATCAACTGATCAACGAGCAGGTCGTCCTCATCGAGGCGCAGCGGGTCGGCCTGGCCGCTTCTCCCCGGGAGATCAGCCAGCTGGTCACACAGGACCCGGCGTTCCAGGTGGATGGCCGATTCGTGGGCAAGGACCGCTACCAGCGCTTGCTGCGCGACAGTGGCCGAGACGCTGCCACCTGGGAGTACACGGTGGCCCGCAGCATCCTGTCCACCAAGTATCAACGGATGGTCACCGACCCCATCACGGTATCGTCCCAGGAGGTGCTGGAGGAATACCGGTCGCGCAACGAGAAGGTCAAGGCAGACTACTTTGTGCTCGGCACCGAGGAACTGAGCGCCGCGGTGGTCGTGGACGAGGCAGCCATGAGGGCGTTCTTCGATACCCGTCGAGATGCCTATCAGACTGCGGAGCGCCGGCGGGCTGCGTACGTGCTGATCAACGCCGAGAGGCTGGGCGGCCTGGAGCCGGTCGCCGATGAAGAGGCACGGGCGTTCTATGAGGACAACCTGTTGCGCCTCTACTCCCGCCCAGCCCAGGTCCGTGCCAGCCAGATCTTCCTGGCGGTGCCGGCCGGCGCCACGCCGGACCAGGAGGCGGCAGTGCGCACTCGCGCCGAGGATCTTCTCCTGCGCGCGCAGGCCGGAGAGGATTTTGCCGCGCTGGCACGTAGCTTCTCGGAACACAGCACCCAGACCCTGGGAGGCGACATGGGGTTCTTCGGAGCGGGCAGCATGCGGCCGGAATTCGAGGCAGCGGCCTTCGCGCTGGAGGTGGGAGAGATCTCGGAACTGGTCCGCAGCGACCTGGGCTTCCAGATCCTGCGCGTGACGGATCGCCGTGATGCCTCGGTGCAACCGTTCTCGGAGGTCCGCGACCCCATCCTGCGGCAGCTCGAGTTCTCCCGTTCGCAGGGTGCGGTGGGTCGCGCCGTGAACTCGCTCCGCGACGAGGTGAGGGCCGACCCCACACAGTTCCTCGCAGCCGCGGAGCGCCTGGGCCTGACCGTGGAGGATACGGGCCTGCTGTCCGCCGACGGCACGGTGGAGAGCCTGGGCGCATTTCCCCAGATTGCCCGCTCCCTGTTCCAGGTAAACGTCGGTGGGGTGTCCGCAGCCATCACGCTCCCCCAGGGCAGCGTCTTCCTGCAATCCACCGAGATTCGCCCTCCGGAGCCTCTATCGTTCGAGCAGGCAAGAGAGCCGTTGGAGGCCGACTACCGCCAGGCGGAGGGCGTGCTGGCGGCGCGGCGGAAGGTGGAGAACGGCCTCGTGGAGGGTGGCGACCTCGCTGGACTGGCGGAGAAGCTGGGGGCCACGGTGGAATCCACCGTGGAGTTCACGCGCCGCCAGCCGGTGACACCCTTCACTCCCGAGGCCAGGCGGGAGGCATTCCTGGCACCGCTGGGAGAGGTGGCCGAGCCGCTGGAGATCCCCGAGGGATTGCTGGTGTTCTCGGTGAGCGAACACCAGGAACTCGAGCCCACTCTGTTCTCGGCGGACGAGGAGAACCTGCGCCGCTCCCTGTTGCAACGCCGACGGAGTCTACTCTTCAGCTCCGTCGTGCAGCAGCTACGGCAAGACAGCCAGGTTCAGATCAACGAGGCGTTGATGGCCCAGTTCGAGAACCGGGGCAGCTGATCGCGCGCGCGGTACTCTCCCCCAAAAAAAGAACCGCTTCCCCGCAATGTCCATGGGACAGAGCCGGGAAGCGGTATTCTCTCAAGCCAAGATCTTGGTGGAGCTGACGGGGATCGAACCCGTGACCTCGTGACTGCCAGTCACGCGCGCTCCCAGCTGCGCCACAGCCCCTTTTCTTGAATGCCGCCTCAGGCTATCACAGCGGCTAAGGGGGCGCTACTTCTTCTTGCTCGTTACCTTCCGCTTGGCTCTCTTCTTAGTGGCTTTCTTCTTGGCCCGCTTCTTTGGGGCTTTTTTCTTGGCCTTTTTCTTGGCCTTCTTCTTCTTGGTCTTCTTTGCGGCCTTCTTCTTGGCAGCCTTCTTGGTCTTGGACCCCGCTCTGGCCGGGACGTAGCCCTTCTTTGTCTTGGACCTGACCTGACGCTCCAGATCCTGCTGGGCTGCGGCT
>SMVA01353736.1_pt1 | contig 20025 bp, 16 predicted proteins | sample 2456451 | NCBI WGS metagenome assembly SMVA01 (sample SAMN11095933, study PRJNA526329) | marine sediment metagenome | biome: Marine sediment; feature: Surficial sediment; material: Deep marine sediment; isolation source: Hadal surficial sediment | place: Pacific Ocean | collected 2014-05 | depth... | reverse complement strand
CGGATGAAGTACCAAAGCAGCGACTTTGGTGGCTGGTTCGATGCGGTGCTGGACCGCTATGCCGACGCCTTCCTGCTATTCGGCTTGACCTGGCACCTGCTGGCAGTGGAAGTAAACGGCTGGATCCTGTTTGTCGGTTTCATGGCCATTATCGGCTCGTTCATGCTGAGTTACACGGCCGACAAGTACGATAATCTGATGCGCGAGCGGATCAGAGCCGGCGGCAAGACCGGGTTGCGGATGGGGCGTGACGTGCGAGTGTTCCTCATCTTTCTGGGTGCGGTGACCAATATGGTGTTGCCGGTATTGGTTTTGATCGCCGTGGTGATGAATGTTGAGACCCTGCGCCGGATCATGATTGCGCGCGATGAGTAACGTCGGTCGCGCGAAACGCAAGATCCGGGCGGTCATCGCGGGCTCGCGGGTTCCCGAGGACCCACGTCACGCTGACAACACCTTAGAATGGCTCTTGCGCCTGGAACCGGATGCCGGCGATGCCTTGCAGCTGGCGGCGCTGGCCCATGACATCGACCGGGCAATAGAGGAAAGCAAGGTAAGACGAGCGGACTTCGACGATTACGATGCCTTTAAGGCAGCCCATGCCCGACACGGGGCGGAAATATTGCGCCCGATTCTAAACGCATGCGGCGTGGCAGAGAATATTGTGGACGAGGCCTGCCGCCTGGTGCAGGTCCATGAGGTGGGTGGCGATCCCAGCTCCGATGTGCTCAAGGATGCGGACAGCATCTCCTATTTCGACGTCAACCTATCACTCTACTACCAGCGCGAGGGGTGGGCCGAGACCAAACGGCGATCACTGTGGGGCTATCGACGACTGTCCGCAAGAGCGAGAAAGATCGTCGAGAATATCAACTACGGGGAGGCAGCGATGAGCCGAATGCTGCACGAGATTATTTATAACAAATCGGCTGGATAGCCAGGTACGGCGTTTGTCTGGTGGACGACACGTCGGAAATCGAATTTGCAGTTGCAACGGTCGATGATGACGGAACTCCGGCCGTTCGTGAAACTGACCGGAATGGTGACAAGCTCTACATCCTCTAATCGGCCTACAAACTCATGATGGATGACTGCACAATGTGAGTACAGTGACCGTTTGTTCTGATCTGTGCCCAGGAAAATGCACCTGTCCATGCAACGCTTTATCAATGACGAAGAGGTGAAAAGAATCGGTGCCCGTTTTCCACATTGAAGAAAAAATAACCCTTAGAACATGGGACGATATTCTCAATCGTCCTGGCTACCAACCTCCGGTTGAAGCCCGGCATTTTCGTTTTCTGCGTATCGCAGCCGTCTATTCTTTCAAGGAACAGAGCGCCCGTTGCGGCATCAGTAACTGTCAGCAAGCCCACGGCCGGGGTTGCCTGGTTATCACCTCGGACGAAAAGGAAACAAATCTCTGTGAATCCTGTGGCCAGCGCTTACTTGATAAGACCTTTAACGATTCAAAACATGACCTTCAGGATCTGGCGCGCGGGAGAGAGCGACAAATCCGCCTGAATAAAGTTCTTGAGCAAAGCGATATAATTAAAAGATGGGTAAAGGAACTCAAGCAGGCCCCCAATGGGGCCAACTGACTCTACCAAATGTTAACCATGTTTCATAACACCTACCCGAAAGATTTGCTTGCCGCATTAAAAGAATTGGCCATGAATAAGAATGATAACGCCATCATTGCCGCCATTATTGAAAATGAAGCTGATCCATCCCAACTGGAGCAGATAGAGCAGTTGCAGGGTTTGGGTATATTTGCTGCGGATATCCGTGAGGAGCTCATTGACAAGATATTGAAACCGCTAATAGAGTTGGAAGAACTGGCCGGCGATCCGGACGCGAGTACATCGCTGCCCCGTTACTGTCGATGGGCGGATAATCTGGAAGAGCAGTTTGCCTGTGCCGAACATCTGGTTGAAGAGGGGCGGGCATTTTTCGACACAGAGAATCTGCAGCGGCTAAAAAGCATTCCGCTCTCGGACGTAAGCACGCGGTTTATGCAATCCGTACGGTGGAAGGGCGACAGCGATATAACTAAACCAAAGTAAGGCAACAAACAAAATTGTTCGCGGGGCTTATGACATGCCAAAATTAGCACGATTACTCGGCCTTCTCCTGTGTCGATTCGGGTTTCATGACTTTCGTGTGATCGACAGGACATTTGAATTCGGGGCGGGGGGCGGAATCGAAAAGGTCGAGTGCAGGCGATGTGGTACGACCATGACCCGCCGGACATGATCGCTCCTGGCATCGTCAGTTGTTGGGCAAACTGTCCCGTCGCTGCAGAATGTCATCGATCAGGCCATATTCCACGGCATCACGGGGATCCATGAAAAAATTCCGTTCGGTGTCTTTCCGGATGCGCTGCAGCGATTGCGCCGTGTGTCTGGCCAGAATCCCATCGAGCTGTTTGCGGACCTGCAAGATCTCCTTCGCGTAAATGTCGATATCCGTAGCCTGCCCCTCGAAATCACCCAACGGCTGGTGGAGCATGATCCGCGTGTGCGGCAGGCAATATCGTTTCCCGTCGGTACCCCCTGTGAGAAGTAAGGCACTGATACTGAGCGCCTGGCCGATGCACAGGGTGCTAATTTCTGACGTGACGAACTGCATGGTGTCATAGATTGCAAGCCCGGCGCTCACCGAACCTCCCGGCGAATTAATATACAACTGAATTTCTTTGTCGGGATTCTCCGATTCCAGATAAAGCAACTGAGCAACGACCAGACTGGCGACCTCATCCTCCACCGGGCCAACCAGGAACACGACCCGCTCCTTGAGCAGGCGGGAATAGATGTCGTAGCTGCGCTCACCACGAGCCGATATTTCAACGACCATCGGCACGAAGTTCGGGGCCTGGAGACTAGCTCCGCCTGGTTTGTCCACATGAGCTGTCATGGTTACCTTGAGATGTCGTTAACCTGTCGGGGGCGCATTGCAATTTTGGACCTGTGGGGGGCGAATTCCTATTCTTCGCATAAATGCGAGAGATTTCCAAGTCTTGTCATACGCATTGGTTACCATGAATCAGTGATACGTGATCTCGCCATACTTTTCATCCACCTTATCGTAACGATCACTCGCTTGTTCGGACCCGGCGGTGCTCGGTCCGTCGTTGCTGAATCGCTGCTTGTAAAACATCAGCTTCTTATTCTTAATCGCTCGCGAGAGCGAGCGCCGGTCCTTCGGCCAATTGACCGACTTATTGTTGGGCTGTGTGCAATCTTGATGCGCCCTACCCGCTTGCTACGTTCAGCCATCGTTCTGAAGCCTTCCACAATTCTCAGCTTCCATCGAGCTTTGGTGAAACGTAAGTATCGTCTGCTGTTCACGCCGAAAACTCGTGGGAAACCAGGTCCCACCGGACCTTCTCCAGCGCTGGTTTCAGCGATCCTCGAGATGAAACGCAGAAACCCGAAATTCGGGTACCAGCGCATCGCCGACCAGATCTCCCTGATTTTCGACGTCGAGATTGATAAGGATGTGGTTCGACGCGTACTGGCCAGGCACTACCGGCCGGAGCCGGGATCTAACGGTCCGTCCTGGCTCACTTTCCTGGGCCACAGCAAGGACAGTTTGTGGAGTGTGGATCTTTTTCGATGTGAATCGCTGATCCTCAAGTCGCACTGGGTGATGGTTGTCATGGATCAATTTACTCGGCGAATCATCGGTTTCGCTGTCCATGCGGGAGCACTTGATAGGCCTGCAGTGTGCCGTATGTTCAATAGCATCATTGGCGGATCAAAGAGCCCACGATATTTGAGCTCGGAGCGCGCAGCCTGCCCTCGGGGTACCATGACCCGCTATTCCGATTCCGCCAATGGAACGCCAACCTCCGGATTCTCGAGGTGATGGAAGCGAAGACTGTGCCTTACGTAACCTTATCGCATCCATTCGTCGAAAGACTGATCGGCACAGTACGGCGAGAGTATCTCGATCAGGTTCCCTTCTGGGGTGCTCTCGATCTAGACCGCAAATTGCTTCGATTTAAAGATTATTACAACCATGATCGTGCCCATCAGGGGCTCACCGGCGCTTCTCCCAACCAAAAAGGTGGTGTTGCAGACCGATCGCTCGCTCGCTTGGATGATTACCGTTGGGAAAAGCGCTGCCGGGGTCTGTATCAGCTGCCAGCAGTGGCTTAAATAGGAATTCGCACCCAACAGGTTAACTTTTCCATCCCCGGAAACGGAATGAGGGCCACCAATGCAATCTAGCCGAACAACTCCGTGAAACTCGACTCCGGATACTCGGAAATCGTATCGGCAAGGGTCTGCATTTCGACATGCTTGTCGTGGAGCCGGGGCTCCGGTCTGCGCAAATGATATTGCCTGAATCGCCAGAACGACGTGGCTACAGCAGCATATACCGCAAATGCCTTCAAGGTATCTCGTTCGATTGACTGAAGAGTCGTTTCTTTTTGATAACCTCGCATAAACTGCCCCGCTTTTTCGAAGGAGATGCCTTGACGATCTCGGCAAGCACCGACGATCACCATTCCCAGATCAAAACTGCGGTAGTAGTGGCAAGCTTCTTCGAAATCGATAATTGCCATGAGCTGATCACCCTGGACAATCATGTTGTCGAAAAACACGTCACCGTGAACAAGTGCCATCGGAAGATGCTGAGGGATACGTTTTTGTAAAAAACTATTCTTCTCCGATAACCAGCCGATATAAGCATGACCAAGATTGGAATTGATCACCTCGGGGAAATGGCTACGACCGTAGGGAAACGATTGAGGTAAATAAGCAGGCGCGGGAATATTATGCAACCGAGCCATTTCCTCGCCCAACTGAACCAACAGGTTCCCAGTTAAGTTGGCGGTTATGTCTCCGTCGACGTAACGCTTCAACATGACAGGTTTTTCACTGTACAGAACCACAATGGGCTCATTGGGTGGCACAACGATTCGCGAGGTGCGAATACCGTGGTCGGTCAAATAGACCAGTAGATTTGCAAGGTTAGTCGCCTGCTTTAACGACTTTTGATCGCAAAGCGTCAGAACGTACTTTCCCGAATTCGTCTCAAGGCAATAGTTGGTGTTCTCGCTTCCGCCGTCCATGACGGAGAAAGCTGTAATGTCACCAATTCCGAACCGACGAGTGAGACCCTCGACCGCACTTCTGTCCAGACGAGCATAAAGTGCCATATTAGAACGTGCCTAATTGACCTTGGATAACTCTACGAAATCAATAAGGAGGACATCTCTGTACCCGCCACCATCGCGCTTGCCGGAGACAATCGGCGAGACGCTGTGCCATAGCGAACGGTCAAAATAATATGAGTCGAAGTAAGACTTCTGCTTCCAAACGGCTTGGGGAACTCCCGTCGGCTCCGGACCATTGCCGTAAAAGTAATTGATGCCACCACCGATGTTTTGGCGAGAAATCAAATGTTGCGAAGTATAGTGTTCGTCGTCGCGATGAGTGCCCTCGGGCGTGGGATTGCCCGGCTCTCCAGACGTGGCGATTATCCGGATCTGATGAACGCCGATTAGCCAGTCATCCTCGATGTGTTTGTTCGAAGTCAGCTGAGCAAAGTCAAACAGTACGAGTTCGCGCAGAAATGGATTTTCGACGGTATTGGCGCCCAGTTCTGCGAAGTGTCTTGGCTCACCGCCGTTGAGAGGGTTGATTGCAATGCTTTGATAGAAGGGCGCGCCGGGAATATGGGCCAACTGACCGGTCGTAGCAGACAGCTGGTACAGCCCGTATCGCCTCGATCGGTAACTTCCGCCATCGGCCATGTAGGGATCTGGCTCGAGATGCGCCCAATCCCGCCTGAAGAGCTCACCAGATTCATCCAAATCTGGTGAAAACGAAAAATCCTGGGAAGGAACTAGTGAGTAATGAGTTCGCTCAATATTGCTGGCTATATCGGCATCAACGGTGATCACTTTCTTTTTTTTATCTCTTAAACGGGACAGTAGTATACAGAGATGCAACCGTTCAGTCCGATCCGTTAATCCCTGTGCAGCAATACTTCGTTAGCGCGTTCGGCTGATTGACTTGCTGGAGTGAGGCGAAGGAGAGCGGACTGCGATAATTACGACCTGGTCAAGGCAGCCCATGCCTGAAACATGGCGAAGATATTTCGCCTGATTCTAAACGCATGCGGCGTAGCACTTGATGTTGTGGACGAGACCTGCCGCCTGGATAGCCCGGAGCAGCGCATGCTGGTGGATGGCGCGTCGGATATCGAGGTTGCAATGGCCAATGATGATGGAAATCCGGCCGCTCGTGAGACTGGCCAGAATCGTGGCATGCTCAACGTTCTCTAAATCGGCCTACAAACGCGAGATGGATGTTGGCACAATGTGAGTCCACTGACCGTTTTTTCTGATCTGTGCGTAGGAAAACGCAGCTGGCCATCTAACGCTTAATCAATGACGAAGAGGTGAAAAGAATCGGTGCCTTGCCTGCGCTTTCACCGCCAGATTCCAAGTCAGCACACCAACGCGATCGCTACGGCTATTTTGGCGCGCTTTCCTGGTTCCTGAGCCCCTGCAGGGCTTGCTCCAGTTTAATCCGTCCTTCAGCGAAATCGGGCTTCAATGCGAGGCACTGTTGCAGGCTCGCTACAGCCTCGGCATATCGCTGCAAATACAACAACGCGCTGCCGAGGTTATGGTGCACCTCGGGATAGGCGGGTTGAATCGCCAAGGCCTGTTGAAAACACCTGATCGCATCGTCGATCCGGCCAAGCGTAATGTAGACACTGCCAAGGTTGTTGTAGACCTTGGGGTTATTCGGTACCAATTTCAATGATTCGTGAAAATGCCTGGCGGCCTCCTCCGGACGATTAAGATCTTTCAGCGCAAGTCCCAAGTTCGCGTGTGCCTGCGCATCATCGGGCATTTCGACCAGGGCTTTCTCAATATGATTGACGGCCTCGTCGAAGCGCTTTGTTTGCAAACACAACAGACCCAACAGATTGTTAGCGATAACGTGGCTGCCGTCTAAATTCAGCACTTGTCGATACAACGATTCAGCTTTTGAAGCCTGCCCGGATCGATTCAATTGATGGGCTTGTGCAACCATCGCGTTCAGTGTCGCCTTAGGGGCCACGGCACGGTCTGCTCCCTCCGGCTGATCTGCTGTCAGCACCTCTTCTTCGGACTGGCCGGCGTAATTAGGCATCCAGTCGATAATGAGATGGATACGATCTTCATCGCCGCGGTTCTCCACCGCGTGATCCAAGCCGTTATTTATCTCCCATAGTTCGCCGACCTGCATGTTCTTTTCTTCACCGCCGACGAAAAATACAACCTGATCATTTGTAATAATCGGAATGTGAACCCGATGGCAGTTCAGTAGCGAATAGCCGGCATCGGTATGATGCGGAATTTTGCCGCCGGCGAGAAGTTTCGCCAGCAACAGTCGCACTATGAAACCATTGTTTTGATAATAGTCGTCAATGTAATCAAGCACTGGCTTGAGCTCATTCTGCAGTTCAAAATAGCGCTCGCGATAGTCGGGTTTCTTATATTTAAAATCCTCGAAATGAATCAAAAGTAATGCCTGGGTATCCCGATGGACGTCGAAGAGCCGTTCGCGTTCGGACTCCAGCCATTCGGCAGCTGAAATCGGCTCGATCTTGCTTCTAATCGCGTCGACATCAAAGTTGCGGTGAAGCGCAAGGAAGTTTTTCTCCCTGCCGAGTAATTTGCGAAAACCCTGGTTGGCGCCCGTGTATAAATCGGCCGGAAATTCATAGGCGACATCAGAAGGCTTGATGCTTTCGAACTCGTAATCATATTTTTCGATTAGCCAGCGTTCTTTCCTGGCAACCAGGTCGTGAAGCTCTTTGTCGTAATAGTGAGAATAATGGCTGTGCCGGGACACATTCTTACGCTCTTGCTTGTCGAACTCTATTCTTAACGTCTCTGTTTCCTCGACCGCAAGCCGCTTCATGATGGCGAGGAAATCATCCCGAAGGTTCTCGAAACGGCCGATGATCGTTTGATGATCATTCGCATTCCCGAGCATGCGGTCAAACAGCCAGGAGTAGTAACCCGTCTCGGATTTAGATAGATCGCGAATACTGTCTTTGGCGAGGCCAACTCCCCGATTGCCATCAAGGGAATTCGGCAACATGTGCATGAGGTCGTCTCGATGCGACCTGCTCTCGGGACGGTCGGATCCCAAGTGAATGAGGCTGGTAACGGTCGACTTGAAAGTCGCCTGGCCGCCATCCGAGATGACGTTGAACAACTGGTTATGAATTTTTGGCCTTCTATTAAAGGCATACCAGGACACATACCAGGCCCAGGGATTTCGAACCATGCCAATCACCGGTAAATCCTCGGAATCCGGTGGAATTTCGCTGCGTGGATAGTGATATCCAATGACCCGATGTTCCGCTATGCAGCGCTTGATAATGTCAATCAGCGTCTGCCCGCCAGTCTTGTGCATGTGAATGAACACAAAGCGCTCGGTAATGATCATGAGGTAACTCTGGCTCTAACAGCGACGGGACGGACTATGGGCACTTTATAACAGGTTTTTCGCTTTCGTTTCATCTATATAATATTCGTCCAATCACGATCGGAGCGGCGCCGATGAATTTCGCTGGTAATTTTTTGTTCATCACCAAAATTGATGTTACTGCGATGAAACAGTTGATTCTTGATCTCCCTGACGAGCAGTGGCAGAGCGAATCATTCAGGCAGCAACGTTACGAGGTACACAGCGATACGCAAACAATAAACCTCGTTTTCGATCCTGATTTTCGACACACCCACCCGACCAAGCTTCCTGCATTACAAATGTTCGAGCCCTCCATGCGCCCGGCGCTTGGTGACGTCGCAGAACACTATGAACAGTCGTCCAAGGGGCAAGCGCTATTGGAGGAATCTGGGCTTGGCTATTTTATACGTGCCAACCTGGTGCGGTTGAAATCCGGGGGAGAAATAGCACCACACAGGGATGGCAATTTTTCCCTGGTGCATTCACATCGGGTTCACCTGCCGATCATCACCAATGACGAGGTCCGGTTTACCGTTGGTAGCGATACAATCAACCTAAGAGAAGGCGAGCTGTACGAGATAAACAACCGGCGTACCCATTCAGTCCAGAACGCCGGCGCGGAGGACCGCGTTCACCTCATCATGGACTACGTGTTGCCCGGTGAGAAATGCTGTTGTGGCGAAAAACTTCATCCAGACACGGCCTGTAACCCGCGGGCGTGCATTGAGACGGACCAATTTAGAATTACGTGCTCCTGTTTTCCGGAAAACTAACGACCGGCGCGAGGCACTCTTGGTCCGACTCTCACTCGTAACCCAGGATTTTCCGCAATCCTGGTGCTGCATAATTCACAAGTTCTTTCTGCATATCGGATAATTCATCCGGTACGTCCAATTTGCCGTCGCCGACGAGATTTTCCCGAGCGGTGCCGCTTTGCTGGCGATCCGAACCAATACGAATACGATCACGCCAGTCCCCTGGTAATTCGCCAATTTTACAATCCTTTAATAAATTGGCAAAAAAAGTCTCGGCCTCGACGGTATCAATATTCTTCACGTGATGAAGCAGATCTTCAAAGCGCAACAGTCTTATTTTTGTGTCTAACCACGATACCGCGTTGTGCGTAAAAATTTCGCTTAGTGATGGCGCTTTACCGTGAATGCCGAAGATCATCATGTTCAATACTTCGTCCACTGAGACATTGCCGCCTTTCAAGTGTTCGAGCGCACCTTGGAATGTATCCGATAAGAAGAATCTGGCGCGAGCCAACACCCAGTCGTATGGATCACGCACTTGCACAATGTGATGAACATGACGCAAAACAATGCATGATTCGTCCGAGAACAAAAGATGGCCCCAGCTCAAGTACGGCATGGTCTCGGAAAAAGCCACCTGGTGCTCCCGCAAAATAGCGTGCTGGATAAACGCCTGATGATACTGCTGGTCCACTGGCACAAACATGCGCATTATATTGCGTACCAGGTGCGTACCGCATTTGGGCACACTATTGAGGAATACCGGCTCACGCAGACGTTGCTGCGAAAAATTCGCGTTTAACTCATTGAGATTGTCCCCTTTTGCAACAATTCTCGGCATTAACAGGTTTCTCTAATTTGCGTGCAGATTTACGACGGCCAGTATAGGACTGATCGCAGCGGCTGGTGATGTGTATTTCAAGTCGCCTGGACGCCTACCCGCCGGAACTCTGCGCTATGATACGCTGGTCAACGCCTACGATAGTCTCGTCTGCACGTTAAAAAAACAGATAAAACGGAATCAGCTGAATGACTCCCCGAAAAATACTGATCGTTGGCGGTGGCTCCTCCGGCTGGTTGACGGCAGCGTACCTGAATTCGGCTCTCAATCGCGACGGACGCAAGGTTGCTGATATCAGCCTGGTCGAGTCGCCGGACGTGCCGCGTATTGGCGTTGGCGAGGCGACGGTCCCGAACATCAATCACGTCCTTGCCGTAATCGGCATCGACCAGCATGAGTTTATGCGGCGAGTCGACGGCACCTTCAAACAGTCGATCAAATACGTCAATTGGTTGCATAACAATGGCGACTATTATCACCACCCGTTCAGCCGTTATCGACCGGGTCCGGTTGACAGGTCGGGGCGACGATGGTTGATGAGTAATCGATCCATCCCGTTTACCGAGACGGTGTCCGCGCAACCAATAATTTGTGAAATGAATCTGGCGCCACAGATGCTGGGCCCCTGGGATTTCGGGCGACCGCTGTCCTACGCCTATCACTTGAACGCGTTGAAGTTCGCTGATTATTTGTGCGAGTTGTCAACGGCACGGGGTGTGACGCACGACCTGGATCACGTGGTCGACGTCGAGATAGCAGAGAACGGAGACATCGCGGCGGTTCAGACCAAGGGTGGCAAGCGCCTCGCGGCGGACCTGTTTGTCGATTGCACCGGTTTTGCCGCATTGCTGAGCGAGAAAAAACTGGGCGTCAAGTGGGTGGATTGTTCGCAATGGCTACTCTGCGATCGTGCCGTCACGATGCATGTGCCTTATGAGCGCCATTACCCCGGTTACATTCGGCCATATACCACGGCGACGGCTTTATCGAATGGCTGGGTATGGGAAATTCCGCTGCAGAACAAACGCTCGCTGGGTTATGTTCACGCCAGTGCTTTTCTCGATGAGGAGGATGCTGAGAAGGAGTTACGTGCGTTTGAAGGACCGCATTCTGAGTCGCTGGAGAGCGGGGTTGTACATTTCACAGTCGGTCATCGGGAAAAAGCGTGGGTCCGGAATTGTGTATCGATTGGTCTCGCCGGCAGTTTTATCGAGCCATTGGAATCCACCGGCCTCTATCTGAGCGATCTTGCGGCGGTGATGCTGACCGAGCATTTTCCTCACGGAAGCAATATGGAACCGGCGGCTTATCGTTTTAACCGCATCATGACGAACCGTTTCTACGAGATTCTCGATTTCATCAACATGCACTACTGCCTGTCCCGTCGTACCGACACTGAATTTTGGCGTGAGGTTCAGCGGCCGGAACGCATTAATGACAGGCTGCAGGCCAAGCTCGATTTTTGGCGGATTAAGCCGCCATCGCCAACGGATTTCGAGGACCAGTTTTTCCCCGGGCAGCCGAATACGCCGTTGCCCTCGGGCGGACTGCCAGGCGACCACAGAAGCCCTGTCGATACGGCCGGTCTGTGGAGCCACGAAAGCTACGAATCCATTCTGTACGGCATGGACTACCTATATAAGGAATGCGATGACTGGTACGGGCGGCAGCGGCCGAACCCAAGCGTTTTGCCGCATGTCCTCGAAAAACTCAAACTGGCACGGCAAAAATTGCCGCCGCACGCGCTCTGGCTGCAACGTGTGCTGGGAATGCCGGACTACCCGCCGACTCAGAGCAAGATTAATTGATGAATCCCAAGCGAGTGCTGATTGTCGGCGGCGGCTCTTCCGGTTGGATGACGGCCGCGTATCTCGATGCGGTTCTGAACGGAGATGGACATAAAGTCGCCGACATCAGCCTGATCGAGTCGCCGGATGTACCACGTATCGGCGTTGGCGAAGCGACCATTCCGAGCATCAATCACATCCTTCAGGCTATTGGCATCGACGAAGTCGAATTCTTAAAGCGAGTCGACGGTACGTACAAGCAGGCGATCAAATACGTCAACTGGCTGCATGGCAAAGGCGAATCCTACTATCACGCGTTCGGCCGCTATCGCCTAAGCCCTGTCGACTCGTCAAGTCTGAACTGGCTGATGAGCGACCGATCCCTCCCGTTCTCCGAAACGATTTCGGCGCAACCTGTGATTTGCGAGGCATGCCGCGCGCCAAAAATGTTTGAGCAGTGGGATATGGGCGTACGGTTGACTTACGCTTTTCATATGAATGCACTCAAGTTCGCAGACTACTTCTGCGAGGTCGCAACTTCCCGCGGTGTGCAACACTTTGTGGATCATGTTGTTGACGTTGAGATGGCGGAGAACGGCGATATCGCTGCCGTGCAGACCAGGGGTGGCCAGCGTCTCGAGGCGGATCTCTTCATTGACTGTACCGGCTTTGCCGGCCTGTTGATCGAGAAGAAACTTGGCGTTGACTGGGTCGACTGCTCGCAATGGCTACTATGCGATCGCGCCGTCATCATTCAGGTGCCATATGAACATAACTACCCCGGATATGTGCGGCCGAACACACTGGCGACCGCAGTCTCCGCCGGCTGGATATGGGAGATTCCATTGCAAAGCCGGCGTGCTTGGGGCTACGTACACGCCAGCGAATTTGTCAGTGAGGACGATGCGGAGAAGGAACTACGTGCCTTTGTCGGCCCGCTGGCCGATGACTTCCCGGCACGGTTCGTGCCGTTCAAAGTCGGTTACCGCGCAAAAACCTGGGTTCGAAACTGCGTCGCAATCGGGCTGTCGGCGGGATTCATCGAGCCCTTGGAGTCGACCGGACTGTATATGAGCGACCTGGCTGCGGTCATGCTAACAGAGTATTTTCCACATCACGGCGACATGGCGCTGCTGGCCGTCCGCTACAACCGGATAATCGCTAACCGTTTTCATGAGATCCTCGATTTCATCAACATGCACTACTGCCTTACGCGGCGCACAGATAGCGATTTCTGGCGGGAGGTCCGAAAGCCGGAACGAATAACCGATCGGCTCCGGGCAAAGCTCGACTTCTGGCGCGTCAAACCGCCTTCGGCTTCCGATTTCGAGGACCAATGGTTTCCGGGACAGCCGGATTCGCCGCTGCCATCCGGTGGGCTGCCTGGAGATCACCGCAGCCCGATCGATACCGGCGGCGTGTTCACGCTTTCGAGCTATGAAGCCATCTTGTACGGCATGGATTTTCTCAATATTGAATGCGACCAGTGGTTCGGCACGGACAGGCCTCCCTCGTGGGTGCCGCAAAGTATTGCCCAGCGATTGCAGATGGCGCCACATAAATTGCCGCCGCACGATGTGTGGCTTAAGCGCGTCGCCGGCATGCCGGATTACCCCAAAACCTGACTGCTTTGCTGAATCCCGCAATTGCCGTATCGCATTTCTTAATATAACTAGTTGTTATATAAATGATTACCGCTAGCGGGGTCATTATATGATCCGTAAAGTCGCATAAGCATTCCAACTGTATTATTCTCGTCAACTAACAAGTAGAAATACCAATATCTTTACGTAACTTACTGACAGATTTTGTCTGCCGCTCACGCTTCCAACCATCAGCCGGGATGGTGGTCCGCAAAGATGCCTTACGATACTTTGGGGGAAACAAAATGTCGAAACGACAGCGCCGTCGTACTAAATCCAGAAAGAATAATCAGGTACCAGTGCTGACGCCATTGGCCGCCGCTGTAATGACGGCGCTTTCTCCGGTAGCACCGGCGATGGCCCAGGATAACGCAGACGAAGGCGCCATCGAAGAAATCGTCGTGCTCGGCTCGCGGATTCGCAGAGATACGTTTTCAAGCGCGGCGCCAATCGATGTGGTGCTGACCGAATCAGCACCCGCCAGAGGCATTACGGACCTGGCGACGTTGCTGCAAACGTCGAGCGCAGCAATGGGTGGACCGCAGGTGAATTCCGCGTTTTCGGCATCGAGTGAGAGCGCTTCGAACGGTGGATTGGGCACCAACACGCTTTCCCTGCGTGGCCTCGGTGCCAACCGTACACTGGTGCTGCTCAATGGTCGTCGCGCGGGGCCGTCAGGTGTTCAGGGTGCCGTGACGGCATTTGATCTGAACACCATACCGCTGGCAGCGATTGAGCGTGTCGAAATCTTGAAAGACGGTGCGTCGTCAATCTACGGATCCGATGCTGTTGCCGGTGTCGTCAATATAATTACGAAGAAGTCCGACGGTGGAACAATCGATGCCTTCTACTCGGCGCCGTCGGATTCAGGTGGTGAAACGTCCCGCCTCAGCGGTTCATGGGGCAAGAGTTCTGATCGCGGATATTTCCGCGCTACGGCCGACTATAACAAGACGGAAATGCTTCGGCGCAGGGATCGGGACTACTTCAACTGTGATGAGGATTATACGTTCAAGCAAGGTACGCGTGATCGCGCCGATCTGATTGATCCCCGTACCGGGACCTTTTTGTGCGACGACCTCCCCTGGGGGCATGTCTGGGTTTACGATTATGCGGCGGATGTTGGGGGGGCCGGGGACGGTACGACAAATGTGGGCGCGCCGTCCTTTCTGATGCAGTTTGATCATGACGGCTCGCTGGCGGCGAACGGCGTGCCTCCGCTGGCAGCGCCGACTAACCCCAATCATATGGTCGCACCAGCGGGCTGGTTTCCGATCCGACAAGGCGACGTCCTGACAGATTCGCTGTACGACAGCAACCATCCACTGCAAGACTCGCAATCACTGATACCGGAATCTGAAATTATCACGTTATTTCTCGAGGGTGAGTACAACGTCTCTGACAACGTTACTGCCTATGCGGAACTCCTGATAAACCGTCGCGAGACGACGAACATCGGATATCGCCAAATCTGGACCTATGTCTATAACTACGATTCGGCGGATTTAGGGTACTCCAGTGATCCGTTGAGTGCCGGCTGGACCGGCGCACAATGGTTGAGCCCACTGTCGATTACCGATCACGCCGATGAAGTTGTCACAGTCGATTACACGCGCTTTGTCGCCGGATTGACAGGCGAAACTGAATCCGTGCCAGGCTGGAGCTGGGATCTGTCATTCCAGTACAGCAAATCGGACGGGGAATACGTGTTCGATCAGGTCTTGAAGGATTCCCTGGAAATGCCGTTTTTTCGAACGGGCTCGTGTGCAGGAGAATTCAGCCCCGTTTCGAACAAGCCGTGCGTGGATATTCAATGGTTGGATGCGGATTTCCTTGCTGGGAACATTCCTCAGGACGTGAAGAATTTCCTGTTCGACAGAGAAAAGGGCAGCACCGAATATACACAGTGGTCCGTGGAAGGATTCATGACGGGTGATATCTTCGAGATGCCTGCCGGCACGGCCGCCATGGCTTTCGGTTTCCATTATCGCGACGATGAAATTCTGGATACGCCGGGACCGATCACGCTTGCGGAAAATGCCTGGGAATCAGATGCAGCAGGCATTACCACCGGCGATGACACTACGCGTGCGATTTTCGCCGAAGTGGATCTCCCGCTTCTGGCCGACAAGCCTTTAGTTGACGGTCTCGATTTCAACGCCTCCTTGCGCTATACCAGTGTGGAATCTTATGGCTCCGACACCACTTATAAGGTCGGCCTGAACTGGTTCGTTAATGACCAATTCAGGGTACGGAGTACCTTCGGCACGTCGTTCCGCACACCGGCACTCTATGAACAGCACCTTTCGGATCAGACCACCAGCATATCGGCGCGAGACGCGGACCCGTGCATCAATTGGGGCTCCAAGGTGGTGCAGGGAAGCATCTCGCAACGTACCGCGGACAACTGTGCGGCGGACGGGATTCCGATCGATCATATCGCCACCGTCGGGCCTACTATCCTGACCGGTGGCAGCCTTGACCTTATTGCAGAAACGTCCGAGGCATTTACTTTTGGTGTCATCTGGCAGCCGGCTTTTACGGAATTGAGCCTGTCGGTGGACTATTTTGACATCCTGGTCGAAGACGAAATTCAGGTTATCGGCGGTACGGAAATTGTAGAGGGTTGTTACGACTCTCCGTTCTTTCCCAATGAACCGCTCTGCGACCTGTTTGATCGCAGCGGATCGGACGAAGGGTTGCCAAACGCGATCACGCAGATCAGAGACAACTACATCAATGTGGCCAAGCAACAACTCCGCGGGCTGGATGTGGCAGCGCAATGGGCCACAGATATGGGCAGCTGGGGAACACTGAGTGTTGACACTCAATGGACCTACAATTTCGAGGACACTGTCGCATTATTTGACGCAACCGAGGAAGATTTGTCTGGCAGGGCTGGTCATCCGGAAACGGTCGGCAACCTCAATTTTTCGCTGGATACGGACAAGTGGACGTTCTTCTGGGGCATGTACTACATCGGTGAAACCGATAATTTTTCGAGTTTTGGCGTTACTACGGTTCCAGACTCTACTGATACCCTGGTGAGTATCGATCTAATTGCCGAATCCCGCACCTATCACAGTCTTTCTGCAAGCCGTTCGTTCGACAATGGAGTGATAGCAAGAATAGGTGTTGCAAATGCCCTGGATGAGGAACCGCCGAGGCTGACCGATCGAGGCACCGGCACCGAAGTGGAAGTTCTCGGCAATTCGGCTTTCTACTCGCAGTATGACTGGCTGGGGCGTCGCTACTTTGTCAACCTGACGATGAACTTCGACTAGACTCGCTGCAAGTCTGGTGTTGATAAGGGCATGAACGCGCGTCGGCTTCGGCCGACGCGTTCTGTTTGGCCGCCGATTTTCCGACAACGTCTCGCAATCAGCGCATCGTTCAGCGATTCCGAGTCGTAACGAAGATCTTCGACCTCATGACCGTTCGCTTCCCGGAACTGTCTCTAATCATTTAGGGAAGGTTGCAAGATGGTAAAAAAGCATAGTGGTTCCGATACGCAAGATGATAGTTCGATATTGTCATCCGATATTTCCCGCAGGGACTTTGTCAATGGGACCTTGATTGGCGTCGGGGCTGCATTACTGAGTTCAGCAGCACCGGTGAATGCGGCGAGGCAAAAGCCTGCTGGCGTCTTCAACGATCCCTGGACAGGTTTCGGCGGCGTCGGCGATTACGCCGTTTCCAACGGTAATGTGGCATCCGTCCGGGATGCAGCGCACCTGATCCGTGACGGACTTACCCCGACGTTGCTGGAAGACGTTGATGATACCGGCGAGGAATATGACATGGTCATCATCGGCGGGGGCTTTTCCGGTATCGGGGCGGCTTATCAATTCCACAAGCAATATGGCAGCACCAGGAAGTGTCTGATTCTTGAAAACCACCCGGTGTTTGGCGGGGAGGCGAAGCAAAATGAATTTGAGGTCGATGGCTATCGGTTATTTGGCCCTCAGGGCTCCAACGATTTCGGACCGCCTGACAAGGACAGCGATGACCTGATAGCTGACATTTACAGAGATACAGGCCTCCCCTTCGAATACGAATTCGTAACGCAAGACCCCGAAAAAACTGAAGTGAAGACACCACTGGAACACTTCTACGGCGTGTACTGGGAGGAAGAGCGATACGACACAGGCTATTTCCTGGGCGAGGATGCCGATACTCCCTGGGTCGTTAATCCGCGAAAAGATGATTTGGCTCGGATGCCCTGGTCAGACGATTTCAAAGCGGAGTTGAATCGTATCTTTGACGATAAAGAGGAGTACTACACAGGCGAGGACCTGGACCGCTGGCTCGACAGCATGTCTTATAAAGAGCTTCTCGAAGACGTCATGGGTTATAGCCCGAAAGTGACTGAGTATTTTGACCCGATCCTCGCTATCTCCATGGGTGGCGTCGGCGCGGACGTATATTCAGCCTATTCTGCAAAACTGTTAGATATGCCCGGAACAAATGTTCACTATGAATACGACGTTGACAAAGAGAGTGCCTACAGCTTTCCGGGTGGCAATGCAGGTATTTTCAGGCACATCGTAAAATACCTCATTCCCGACAGCATCAATGGCGGTAATTCGTTCGAGGATGTTCTCTTCAACCCCATCGACTTTTCCGCTTTGGACCGGCCAGAGAATCCCCTCAGCATTCGCCTGAACGCTACCGCTATCGATGTATGCCATGCAGGCTCCGCAGAGAATAGTGGACATGTGAACGTGACCTATCACGAGGATGGCAAGGTCAAGAGAATCAGAGCCAAAACTGTAGTGGTGTCAATCGGGGGGTGGGTCGCCCGAAAAATTGTCAGCGATATGCCCGAACCCATCGTTGAAGCTTACAGCCAGTTTTATCATTCCCCTGTTCTGGTGGTGAACGTCGCCTTAAGAAATTGGCGATTCCTGGACAAGCTCGGCATATCGGCCGGCCGTTGGTTTGAGGGATTTGGGAATTTCTTCGCGATCCGCAGACCGATGGATACAGGCGAGCTCACGCAACCCTTTGATCCCGATAAACCCGCCGTTATGACTTTTTATGTGCCTTTCAATAACCCGGGTTACCCGATGCAGGTACAAGGAATCATAGGGCGTGCCGAACTTTTAAGTAAGTCCTATGCGGACTACGAGAAAGAGATCGTCGATCAGATGATCAGGATGTTCTCCGCTTATGGATTTGATGCAGAAAACGATATCGCAGGAATAGTTTTGAATCGCTGGGGCCATGCTTACATCTCGCCCCAACCTGGTTTTCATTTTGGCAAAGATGGAAAAGACGCGCCCAAAGAAATCGTGAAGAAAGGGTTTGGTCGCATTCAGTTCGGTCACTCTGAACTCAGTGGTTACATGAGTCATACGAGAGCGCTTAACGAAGGAGCAGGGGCAGCAAGTAAGGCCGTGAAACAAATTTGACCATAATTTCTAATATTATCGGCAAATAATTGTTTGCGGACGTGCCGCCCCCGCTCTATCACATCAACGAGACGATTTCTCCCGCATAGCCCCTTCAAGCCGAGTCCAGGCAATTGATTCGTAAATCGAAGCCACTGTCTGAGTACGGCAGTATCCCGGCAGAGAGATTTAACGCTTGTGTTGCGTCGACCGGCTGAGATCACCTCCCAAAAGCGGACATTAAAATACTGCACAAGAATACCGACATTCCGGCAAGGCCGTGATCTTAAACTCAATTGTTTCTCTATACTTCAGTCTGTAGCGTAAAGCACTGCCGTGGTTCGGCAGACCCCGCAGTTTTCCTTCAGTCAGTAGATGACACCATGAAATTGCAAAGATGCCCCCTGCCAGAGTACGGCAGTGCCCGAAGATAATATCGAGACCCTTCACGGCCGGCAGCTCATAAGCAATTTTCGACGATTATTTTGGCATTGGCCGAGCTAGCAGGTAGGCTTGTTGTAAGAGTAGACGCAGAGAAGCCAGCCTTTGTCTTTTTTCGACGAACTTAAGCGACGTAAGGTGTTCCGGGTAGCTATTGCCTATGTTGTCGGGGCATGGGTGATCGCCCAGGGCGCAGAGCTGGTCGCCGACAGCTTCTTGGCGCCGGCTTGGGTGATGCAGATGACTCTCACCCTGTTGGCTCTTGGTCTGCCTGTTTCACTCATCATCTCCTGGGTGTTCGACATTACACCGGACGGAATCAAGCGGTCCCGGGACATCGATACGAGCCAACCGACGCTTGGTAGCTTGCAGACCTTTAGTCTTATTGGCGGCATGCTCGCCGTGGTGGCCGTGACTCTCTATCTGATATGGCCGCAGACATCGCCTCCCCCTCCCACGGCCTTCGATAATTCGATTGCCGTTCTGCCATTTGCAAACGCCAGCGCAGCCGAAGAAAACGCAGAGTTTTTTGCTGTTGGCATGCACGACGAACTATTGACGCGGCTGGCGGATATTACGACGCTTAAGGTTATTTCCCGTACCTCGGTAATGGAATATCGCGACAGGACCAAAAATATGCGACAGATTGGTGAAGAGTTGGGCGTCGTATATTTGCTCG
>SMVA01409748.1_pt1 | contig 20031 bp, 37 predicted proteins | sample 2456451 | NCBI WGS metagenome assembly SMVA01 (sample SAMN11095933, study PRJNA526329) | marine sediment metagenome | biome: Marine sediment; feature: Surficial sediment; material: Deep marine sediment; isolation source: Hadal surficial sediment | place: Pacific Ocean | collected 2014-05 | depth... | reverse complement strand
CGGCTCGCAACGATGCAGGCCTGGACGTGAGAACAGATGAACGAGTTCACGCAGGGGCGGTGTGCATCGTGGTGCTGCTGCTGATCATGCTATTCTAACTAACCACTCAACTGGGGCGCGCAAGCGCCCCTTCCTTTCGCCTATTGACTAACGAGTTTACAAGGGGGTGACATCTTGCTTACATCCTGCTTACATCTCGCCGCGCTTACAACCTGCTTACAAGATACAAGTCGTTTACATCCCTTACAAAACGCTTACAAAAAAGGTGGCACCGTTCACGGCACTTACAAATCACTTACAAACGCGGCGCTTCCCCACGAAATATTTTTATGGCATCCTCCTATACCCCCCTTCACCACGGGAGCGTTCCCGATGACAACCGATACGATAACCCCTCACCAACGCAGAGAGAATTACATTGATCAGCTGTGCGCAGATGCGCGTAAGGAAGTCTACATGGATGATCCAGCCTATCCCGCCATCATCATTGCCATGGCGATCTTCGATTTGAAAGAAGAACTCAAAGAAACACCCGAGCCCAACTGATGACAACCGACCAGGACATGGCGACAATGCCGATCCCCGAGTTGGTCGCTGAAATCCGGAAGGAGTCTTCCGACATGCTACCGCTCACAGCGTGGCTCCTGGGTGTGCTGTCTGGCAGGCTCATAAAAGAGTATGAACGAGCAGAAGCGCTGCAGTGTAGTATTGATGACTGTCTCTACTACAGGTGTCCCTGCCAATGATGCGTAGGTACGAAGGTATCCGTGGTATCCGAGGCGTGGCTGTTGCTGTGCACGAGGGTGACAAAACAATTGCGATTACAGGACCCTTCCGTACCTGGGCTGATGCCGAACAATGGGAGAGGGAACAGGAGGAGCTACGGATGAGTAGTACGCTGGTTGATCTCAAGACGCTGCATTCCCTGGCGAAGATTGCTAAGGAACACGGCACGTCTGCTCACTTCATGGACATGGCATTGGAATTCGCCGCCGCATCTGAGACGCACATCACCCATCTCGAAGGTCTGCTTGAGGGGTTGGACATTAAGTGCTCCTGTGAGTCGATGCTGCTCGTCGATGTCAATTGCCTGCTGCACGGCTACGTGGAATTGAGTGACCAGGCGATCGAGGCGCCGGGTGACAATTGATGAGGACGTTCGTGTCCACGGGAACATCGCAGATCAAAGGCCGGGTAGGCAAGGGAACGGTGTACGTGGTGACTATTGATCCACCCGAACCAGCGGGTGAGGTACGCAAGATGGTGGGCACCCAGGTTGAGATCGATGGGGTCAAACATTTAATTAAAGGGGTGGAGACTTTCGCCGTGCCTAATGAGATGAAGGTGGCTGAGGCGGGACTGTTGATTACTTCCCCTGTGTGTGCCGATTGTGGCAACCCTTCCCCCGAGACGCAGTGGGACGATGGCACCCCGCTCTGCTATGGATGTGCGTACGGGAGAGCGGGATGGGAGTAGATGATGAGTGAGCTGATGCAGGTGATCGTTTTAGTGATCTTCGTGCTGCTGCTGTTTTTCATTTTTTATGGCGATCCCGATGTCTGGGACGTGGCGCAACAAGCGTTGATCAGAGCACTGTCTGATGAGTGACGAGTGGCCTGTTGCAGCCAAGCCCAAGCCGACACCGCTGTTTGACGAGTGGAAGAAGTGCCCCTGGTGCGATTCGTATGATTCTGAGCTGAGAGTGGTGCTCGATGACGCCGTCCAACCGATCGTGATCACCCTCTACTTCCTATGCAACAAGTGCGGGCACGAGAGTGAGCATCGCGCTGCGTTGTTTGACTGATGCCGGTCGTTCGATTGCCTCCAGGTACGGCGGCGCGGAGGAAACGCAAACGGTTGCTGCCCGAGGGGAAGAAGCTCAAGGAAGAGGGCATGTCGGATGCCGCCAGGGGAGTGGAGCGAGCTGAGTTCCTCAAGCTTGCACGCGGTCTTGCTTATTCGTTGGCGTGTAAGGACCCAAATTTTGAAGTGTTTGCTGATGACGTGCGTTGGGCGATCGAACGCAAAGAGGCGCGGGGCTATCTGATTCCCGTCAGCGTTCATCCGGGGACCTGGGGCAGCATTCTTCGGTGCTACCTCTTTGATAAGACCGACCAGCGAAGGTATTCCGCGCATCCACCTAACCACAGTCGTGAGTGTGCCGTCTGGCGATTGAAACGCGAGTATTGGCCTGATCCCCAGCTGCCGCAGTAACGACTGCTTTACACGTAAGCGGTTGTGTGCTATAATGGGTTTCACCCATTTAGGAAAAAACAGATGAGCGGACTCAGCACCTTAGAAAAAATGTTTACGATTTCCGACGTGGTCGAGGAGTCACCCTTCCAGAATTTGGAACGGGCAGATTGCGCCGTGCGGGCGGTGGTCGCAGTGACCGGTCGAGAGTACCGGACGGTGCACGATCACTTCTGCCGAGGAGGGAGGCATCCCGGTCGCAGATCCCCCAATGGTTTAGCTGAGAAAGTCATCCGTCAGCTCAACCACACGCTCGAACCCTGGGAAGTGAAGGGCAAGACCATCCGCACGGTCGAACGCGAGCTGCCCGCCAAGGGGTCCTTCCTGATCTCGGTGCGTGGGCACCTGCTGGCAGTGGTCGACGGGGAGACCCGCGACTGGGCGAGCGATCGGCTGAAGCATGTCCTGGAAGTCTGGCGGGTCGCGCCGATATGACGCTGCGCCGAGTGAAGCGCCTCTATGCGACGTGCGATAACTGCGGGCTGGAGGATGACGTTGGATTCATGGAGGAGCACTGGGCTGAACTGGAGTCGAGGTTGCGCGACCGGGGCTGGCAGATCGGACGCCTGGGGGTGTTCTGTTCACACTGCCGTACCATCCGGAGGGGGACTTGATGAAACGTAGCTTATTGTTAGTTCTGATCCTGATGTCTGCCTGTGCTTCCCCGTCTCCTTGTGAGACGCTCACCTGTCAGATGGCAGAGGTACGTAGCGAGCAGATCCGCGCCTGTTTGAGCCGTGCTTATGAGGAGTATTCGGAAGAGATCCAGGCGGGAATGATCCGCCGTCTCGGCACGAGCTGCCGAAAGTGGGTAGACGCACAAATGAGGAGATCTGGCCGATGAGTAACCTATCAGAAGAATGCAAAGAGATGGCCGAGCTGTTGAGCAAGGACGAACTGGATGCGTCGAGGTTGCTTAGTAAAGCTGCCAAGGCGCTGGAAGCTATGGGTACGGGTCGGCGCAACCGAAAAATAAAAGAGCTGGAGCGCCGCATCGCTGAGTTGGAGCAAGGGTAGAACACCCTAACGCTCGCGTGGTACACTTTTGCTCGATCCAAACAGATGAGCAGTTATGACCCTTCTTCTACTACTCAGTTTGACGGTGGCATACCTGAGTTGGGATGCACCGATCGAGAATGTCGATGGCTCTCCACTGATCAAGTGTGTTGATCGCACCCCGGAAGAGGTAGCCGCCGAGCTGGATTGCCTCGACGGGTATACGATCTACTACGGCACCTCCCCCCGTGTCTACGATCAACCCGAGATCCTCCTGAACGAGACGGTGCAAGATTATGTCGTCGAGCCGTCTACCGTGGGCACGTACTTCTTTACGCTGACAGCCAACGACTTAGACGGCAATGAGAGCGCGTTCTCCAATGAAGTGTCCAAGCTGATCGAAGAAACCAGCATCCCGCTCCCCCCGATCATCCTGGCTCAGGACGAGGTAGTCTTCACGGTGATCAAGCAGCCCAACCGGTTCGTGCTGCTGCCCATCGGCACCGTACCCGCAGGGACCGAGTGTGACCCGAACAACTCGACCAATGGCCATGGGGCTGTGCCTACTGCTGCGGTGGTTTGGACATCGCCCACGGGCTCGCGCCCGATCGTGGTAGTCGCTCAATGCGATGGCTAGAGAAGCTATGGAAAAAGATCCGGAAATGGTGGAAGAAGCGCTCGAAGCACAAACCCCGTAAAGTCCAAAACGTACGAACGGAGATAACGATGACCAAGAACGTAACGCTGAGCTGGGACCTGCCGACCGAACGCACAGGCGGGGGCGCACTCCCGATCGAGGATATCCAAGACACTCGCATTGAGATGAGTGCCGATGGTGGGGCGAACTACGGAGACCTGGCGAGAATCCTCCCTGTTGAAGCTCAGGAGGTTTTCGTCCCCGACCTGGAACCTGGGGAGTGGCACTTCCGTATCACGGTGCTCGACGACAACGATAAGGTGAGCGCACCTCATATCGAGATAGCGACTGTCCTCGATGACTCGCCGCCGAACCCGGTGAGCAATGTGGTCACTACGCAGACATGAGCAAGATGGGTGATTTGGAAAAAGGGGCGTTGGATCTCTACCTGACGTTCGAGTGCACTCATCAGGATCACTTCACGGCGGGACTGTACAGGTTGATCGCGAAAGCGGACATAACCAACCGGGCTCGACTGAGCCTGAGCTACCCGATCCAGGTGTCGCTGTATGGGGAGTGGATGTTGGCTGATCCTCCCCAGGTCTTCTACGACAAGTACCACGTCAAAGAACACTACGTCCCTGACAATCCAGGAGAGTCGCACGACTGAATCCACTGAGGCCTGAATGAGGCCTAAGGAGTACACATGGCTACCCCAATCTGCTGCATCCCTGACTGCGATGAACCTGTGAGGTACTACCACCTCCAGGTGTGCTCGGCCTGTTACTCAGGCTTGGCCCGCTGGCGGGGACGTCCCTCCGCGATGAAGCGTAAGCACTTCAAACGCTGCGAGCGACTGGTCTCGAGGATGGGCTTCGTGATGGACAACCCCCGACACCATCCGCGCACCCGAGAAGAGATCCACGCTGAGATGGTGAAGAATAAGAGAGCGCAGCGATGAGTTTCACGATCACGGTTCGTAAGGTGGCTGATAAGGACCTGGGATTTATCCTGGCTACACTGCAGCTGAAGGGCAAGGCCAACATGACGCTGTCCCACGTCGACGATGATCTTCAAGAGCCCGATGAGAAGAAGAAGCAGAAGCGGAAGAAGGCTGTGCGCCCGAAGAAGGACGCTCTGCTCACCATGACCGGGAACACGCCCAACGATCCTAAATCACTCATCGGCCAGATGCTGGTGGTGTTCGAGAAGCTGGAGGCTACCCATGGGATCGGGACGATCTCCGTTGGTGCCTTCCGCGAGGCCCTGGGGAAGGCACGGAATATGCAGTATCGTCTGGTCCGTGAGGGCTACCTGGAAATACTGAAATGAGCAAGAAGGACTGGGAGGATCAGCTCGAGACGGTGATTGGCTCGATGCGCCTCGACGCCCAGATCCTGGATGCACTGAGCATGCAGTACCCGCACCGAGAGGGCGAGCTGACCCGCCTCAAGGATCTGTTAGCTGGGCTGGCAGACGAGATAGAAAAAGAACTATTACCCCCTGTGGAGACAAAAACATGAGCGAGAGTGACGACAGCGAGCCGACCGAAGAGCTACAACGCCAGCTGGGAGGAGCGGGAGGGGCACTTCCGACGACCGAAGCAGCGCTAGTCAATGAGCTAGCTGAGTCAGACCCACAGGGGGGTACTGCTGGGCGTCTGGTGAGTCTCCGCAGAAGCCGGGATGGGGCCTATCAGATCCTCATGCGAGACCGCGTGATCCAGGGCTTCTGCTTGCAGTTCGAGGACATCACTGGCTGGCGTCAGCCCAGGGATACGCAGATGCAGGCGCGGATTAGTATCGTACCTATAGGGCGCTTACGAGTGGCTCTTTATCCTGAGGAGCATCCTGATCCGCCACATGATTTTGAAACGGAGAGAGTGGGTAGGGACGACAGCGTCCAAAGAAGGCTAATGCCCGACGGCATCAACGCGGTACCGACAGGGGGTGACGACGGTGTGCAGCTGGAGTCCATAGCTCATCCAGTGCCTTGGCAGGTGGAGGCACTAGCGTATCTGAGGGAGGAGCGAGATCATACGGAGCAGGCGATCGAGATGATTGAGTCCTTGCGTCGACGCTGATAGGATTGCGCTTGCGTGGGTTCATGCGTTTCTTTCATCTGTTTCGTTCCGGCCCGCGCAATCGGTGAGGCTTCAAGGATTAAGCCCTCCCCCTGGGGACCCTTTGTGATGTTTGTTCTTTCCAAAGACACGTTTACGAAGGGTCCCCACCTTCCAACTGTCACCTGAGACTGAGGATGGCTAACGACGGAAGCAAACTTGAAATACGCACTCCTCCTGAGCCGAACACCATTGCTCAGTGGGATGCAACAGCCAAGGAGTGGTCTATCGTGGTCGATGGTCAGTGGGTCCGACTCGACTACCTCATCGAGAGTCTGATTACCATGCGTGCCCTCCTGGATAAAAGGAAGTTCCAGCTGGGGGGGAAAGTGCCTTAGTGGAATTCATCGTCTACTTTGAGTTTATGAGCGAGCGCTACCAGCGAAACACCCCAGACCATGAGCAATGGAACTTGGATGACATCAAAGATGGCTTCTGGCTAACCAAGGACATGAATCTCTGCCGTGTGTCCCAAGGCCACTACTGGGTTCCTCCAGCGCGAATTCTTCTCGTAGAACACCGGACAGGGTAGGTATGATGTCTGGATAGCTCCGAGGAGGGCTGTTATGACACGTCTAATTCTGCTCGTCTTTTCCCTGATGATTCTGCCCGCGATGGCACGCGAGCAAGACCACACATGCCAAGGTGGGCACAACTGCAACGAAGGAGGTGGCAATGGACCTATCGACGTTAATTCTGACTCCTTTTCTAGAAGTGAGTCTCATAGTGAATCTAGTGCTATTGCTGCTTCTGAGGGAGGAGAGGGCGGTGTCGGTGGTTCGGGCGGTAGCGTTGGGGATATCACCATTACAGAAGACAATCCCGACGACATCACCTTCAGGAACACTCCGGGTCTCGGCGGCGGGGCAGCTCCTGGCAACGCGGGATTCCGAATAGCTTTCCCTGGCTTCGGCTTCGGTATGGACCTTCCGTGGTCACCCAAGGACAAGAAGAAGCTTGCGATCTACGACCGGCTGATTCTTCGAGGCAATGGGGTCGCGGCCACCAAAGTACTCTGCACTACGTCCATCATGGAGGATCTCTACACAGAAGGTGACTGTGAAACGAGTCTTGGGGGTGGCTCTGATACGGGAAAGAACTAACCCAGACTCTCATTTTGTTGGCTGATGCCAATGCAGTTATCGAGTCGCAGAAGGAGGACTATGAGGTCCTTGAGGAACGTGTTCAACAGGTGGAGGATAACCTCCAGCTGGAACGCTCATCCAGCCAGCAGATACAACAAGCCCAACAACAACAATATGATGAAGGGGCGTACCGACGTTCTCGAGCACTTGAAATATTAAAGGGGACGGAAAAAGCTGATGGATAAGAAAACGATCATCGGGCTTGTGATAGCTGCTGCGGTCACTGCCATTGTGACGTGGTTCGTGACATCACAGTTGACGGCCATCGATAAAGGTGCAGCAGCATTGACGGCGGATCAGATCAGAGGAGTAGTAGGCCCAATGCTCTTGACTCCCAATGGGGAGACGTATGCAAAGACGCTGCAGGACATCAACCTCTCTCTAGGTACGATCAACACGAAGCTCGAGGGCCATGAGCAGTTCCGCACGGAGATACGCGGTGACCTCAACAGCATCCGTCAGTCGATGATCATCTTGGCGGGGGGAGCTGGTTGAACCGACTGTTGCTATTCCAGACGCTTGGGAGAGGTCTCTTCGAGGCACTGATCCTCATTTTCTTGGTCTACCCCGAGACCGGCGGTTGGACGACCGCAGTACTCTTCCTACTCACAGCTGAGATGGAATTCCAGCATTTCATGCGCACCAAGGTGTAAGATAACTGCGCCCTTGGCCCACGAGGGCTTCTTCCTCCCAAGAATTGGGGACTCCTAGCGAGTCCCTTTTTTTTGAGCTAAGCTCCGCGCCGATGGCACATAACGGACTGCGGTGGAGGTGGTACGACTCAATTTTCATCGCTATTCTCATCCTCCTTGCGCTGAGTGACTGGTGGGCTTGGTGGTAAGAAGGCTGATTCGTGCTGAGTTTTGGTTCACCGTTGGTTTCGCAATCGCCTGTTTGGTGCTCCTTTAAATGGTCCAGGTAGTCAGCCTCAATTTCGGACTGGTCCACCACCCCCCTGAGTTCAACTACGACTTCTCCTTTGACGACCTTGCTGATGAGATCAAGGCCGAGCTTCCTGAGGACACAGCAGATGTTATCCAGCTGTTCTCTGAGGAGGACCTGCACCTTCTGCGCTGGCAGATCTGTTGGAAGCAGATGGCACGCCAGAAGCAGATCCCACCCTATGAATTCACGTCGATGGAGAAGTCGATCTGGCTGATTCGTTCCGGTCGGGGGTTTGGAAAGACGCTCACGGGAGCTAACTGGATCGGCATTGAGGCGGCGGTTTACCCCTCATTCTATGCGGTAGTCTCCCCGACGCACGATGATGTTCGGTACACCTGCTTTGAAGGCCCCACGGGCCTGCTGGCGTGTATTCCTCCAGCTCTCGTTGCCGATCGCAACTTAGCGCTTCCTTCGATCACTCTGAAGAATGGCTCGATCATCCGGGGCTTCGCCGGGGACACACCCGAACGTCTTCGGGGTCCACAGCATGCCAAGATCTGGTGCGATGAGATTGCTTCGTGGAAGTACCCTCAGGAGGCCTGGGACAACCTGAGTTTCGGTCTACGGCTGGGGAATGAGCCCCAGATCTGTGTGACAGGTACACCGAAGCCGACCCCCTTCATTCGCAGGCTCCAGAAGGACAAACGCACGATCGACGTCGTTGGGGCGACCTATGAGAACAGGGCAAACCTGACCGATTACTTCTTCGAGTCGATCGCCAAATACGAAGGTACTCGAGTTGGTCGGCAAGAGATCTGGGGTGAGGTGCTGGACCCCGAGGAAGAGGGATTCGTCAAGCGGAGCCAATGGAGGGTCTGGCCACATAAAAAGGCACTACCCCGGTTCAGCTACGTTGTGCTCTCCATCGACCCCGCATTCACGGAAAAGAACTACGACAAACGTCGGCAGGAGAATGACCCAACTGCGTGCAGCGCTTGGGGTGTATTCATGATTCCTCGGCAAGGCAAACCCCCGCTGCCCCATGTCATGCTGCTTGATGCTTGGGAGGATTGGCTTGGATTTCCCAACCTGGTTCGACGGATCAAGAAAGAGCAGACCTACACCTATGGCGATACAGATGAGCCTCTGCTCAGGCCTCAGATCGTCTCGAAGATGCAGCGGGCACGGCATCAGGGACGCAAACCTGACATCATTTTGATCGAGGAGAAGGCCTCTGGAATCAGCCTTAGACAGCAGCTGGCGGAAGAGAACGTCTTGACGCATGGCTACAATCCGGGTAATGAAGACAAGCTAACGCGACTACATTACGTGTCGCCTATGTTTGCAGCGAGTCGAGTCTGGGCTGTTGAATCGGATATCAACCCTGGAGAATTTAAAACTTGGGCCGATCCTCTCATTGCTCAAGTCTGTTCCTACGTGGGTCCTGGCTCTGTCGAGCGGGACGATCTCCTCGATACTGCGACTCAAGCTCTCCGCCTTTTGATGGACAAATTCTTCGGTCCATTCACCATCGTAGACAACATTGAAGCGCGGGAACAGGCTCGTGCTCGAGAAATTGCGGAACGGCGGGTGAAGAGGAAAGATGGTGGTCCCTATGGATGATGATCTTGCCGCCACACTGGGAATAAACACCCAGGAGATCCCTCAAAATCGTCGTCTGATTAAGTGGTGTGATGGACATTGGGCTGAACTGATGTTCGCACTGAGGGATCGAGGTTTAGGGGACAAGATTTCTCCGGACTCGGATGCACTGGACGAGAAGTTCATGAAGGGTGAGGTCGACCCCTGCTGGGAGGCCCACAACATGCTTAACTTCGCGGCACTGAACATGTTTGGTCCTGACAAGATCGTTGGGGAGAATGCAGGATGCCCTGTGTGTACCTTTGCCAATATTATTCAACATATGGCTGATCTTATGGCCATGAAGCACGGAGAGGCTCACTAGATGTCGGAAGTTGAAGGCGAAATCCTCGACGTCGAAGAAACACCGACAGACGTCGTAGATACCGATGATGGGGGAGCCATCGTCAAGATAGGCCCTGACGTCCCTGCTCGGCCTAACCGTGAGTTCTACGAGAACATTGCCGGTGATATTGATGATGCGGTCTTATCGAAGATCACTACCCGCCTGCTGCAAGACATTGAACGGGATCGGAAATCTCGAGAGAAACGGGACAAGGACTACGAAGAGGCGATTAAACGAACAGGGCTGGGTAAGGAGACTCCTGGAGGAGCCGACTTTGAGGGGGCTTCAAAAGCAGTCCACCCGATGCTCACAGAAGCCGTGGTCGATTTCGCTTCGAGGGCTATCAAGGAGCTGATGCCTCCCAATGGACCTGTGAAGGTCTATGTTCCTGGGGACGACCCTGAGCCCGAGCGCTTCGCCAAAGGGCAGCGCGTCAAGGAGTACATGAACTGGCAGTTCCTGATACAGATGCCAGACTTCCGGAGTGAGCTGGAGCAGCTGCTGACACAGCTCCCCTTAGGCGGCTCGCAGTACCTCAAGCTCGTACAGGACACCCAGAAGAAACGCCCGGTTCCTACCTATTGGCCGAGTGACGACGTCTACCTCCCCTACTCCGCATCCAACTTCTACAGCGCTGAGCGCGTGACCTTCGTGGAGCACATCACGGAGCATGAGTTCGAGATGCGCGTGAAGAGCGAGATGTACCTGGACCTTGGTCCTGCAGTCACATCTCAGCCAGAGGATAAGTCCAGCGCTGAAAAAGCCACGGATGCAGTTGAAGGCAAGGAAGCGGTCCAGCCCTACAACGAGGACGGACTGCGCAACGTCTACGAAGTGATGTGCTGGTGTGAGATAGAGGGCAAGTACGATTACGCACCCTATCGAGTCACCATCGACGGCGCGCATAAGAAGATCGCTGCCGTCAACCGGAACTGGGATGAGGACGATGAGACCAAGCAGCCCTTGTACTGGGCGGTTGAGTTCCCCTTTGTTCCCTGGCGGGGTGCCTACACGATCGGCTTAGGTCAAATGATCGGCAGCTTGAGTGGAGCGGCAACAGGTGCGCTACGCGCACTGCTCGACTCAGCTCACATGAACAACCTACCTACCTTGCTGAGGCTCAAGGGGTCGAACTTCAGCGGGCAGTCGAAAGAGCTGAACATTACCCAGGTGACCGAGATCGAAGGCGGCATCGCTGGGGATGACATCCGCAAGCTAATCATGCCGATCCCGTTCAACCAGCCATCCACGGTGCTGATGGAACTGTTGGCCTTCCTGACCGAAGCCGGTCGCGGCATGGTTCAGACCACGTTCGATAAAATGGGCGATCAAAGTTCGCAGATGCCGGTAGGTACGACTCTGGCACTGATCGAAGAAGGCATGACTGTCTTCAGTGCGATCCACCTCCGCCTGTTCCAGGCAATGAATCAGACGTTGAAGATCCTGCATCGGATCAACCGTATGTATCTCGATGATGGGGATGCTAAGAATGATTCGGGAGTGGTCCTGGCCAAACGGTCAGACTTCGATCCTCCTTTCGACATCATGCCCGTAGCTGATCCTGAGATCTTCTCTGACATTCAGCGCATGGCTCAGTTGCAGGTGGTTGCCGATCGAGCTGCTGCGATGCCCGAGGTCTACAACGTCAAGGAGGTTGAGCGGAGGATTCTCGAGCGTACCAAGATCCCCAACCCTGACGAGCTGCTGCTACCTGACGACACGCCAGAAGAACAGAATGCGGTTAATGAGAATGCCGCGATGTCACTGGGCAGACCGGTGGCAGCATTTCCCCAGCAGGACCACCTGGCTCACCTTCAGGTGCACCTCGACTATATGCAGTCACCTGTGTTGGGGCAGTTCGTCCTGATCGCACAGCAGTATCTGCCCATGGTGCTCGATCACATCAAAGAGCACATTGCGCTCTACTATGTTCAGTACAACTACGAGTTGTTGCAGGCTTCTACGGGTATGGAAGATGACGAGCTGGCGTCGATGATGAAGCTACGAGATCCGGATGTTCGTAAGGAGCTAGACCGGAATCTTGCAGTTCAGTCACAGCAGGTCGTCCCAGCGATAGATAAGGTCTTCGGTGGCTTGATACCCATCATCGATCAGGTCATGCAGGTACTGCAGTCGATGCAGCCCGAACCCGAGCAACCCCCGGCAGATCCGAACGCTATGGCCGCGATCGAGCAAGAACAGCAGTCGGATGAGATGCGTGATGCTCGAGAGCGTGAGAAGACAGAGCTAACGCTGGTCGACAAGCAGTCAGCTCGTGCGGATGCGAAAGAAATCAAGCTTATGGAGTTGGACCAAGAGTCTCGGGAGAACCTCCTCCAGGAAGCGCGTGAAGATGCTCGCCAAGCCATGGAGTATGCTGCTCGGCTCGAAGAGCTTATAGAGAAAGAGCGTGCTGAGGATGAACGGACGGTTATCGAGACAGAATCCCGCGAGCTGATAAACGCTGACGATAATGCTACGGCGTTAGAGATTGCGGGGGTCCAGGCAGCTGCGAAGACGAAAACGGGTATCACGACCGGAGAGGGTGTAACAAACCCCCGGCCTCGCACAGGGAATTGAAAATTGGCCCTGAGAAGCAGACGCTACGTTTTCTCGGAGGCTGTTCCGAAAGGACTCCATATTCTTTTAGGAGACAGATATGAAGAACTACCCGAAAGGTCCGATCAACCAGCACAAGGCACTGGCGACAGGCGCTAGCCTGCCGAAGGCCAACACGTCCAATAAGGAGACGGTGCCAAGTCCATGGGGCGACGGTAAAGGCGCGGCAGCGGGCCGAACGAACATTTCGTCCGGATCAACGGGCAAGGGTGGTGGGAAGGCTGTGCCAAAGAGTACCTTCACACCCGCCTAAGGATAGGCTTAGAATGCCCGCCGTTGAACATATGGTTTTGCAACAGTTCCTGAGGGCACTGAAGGAGGAACAGCTAAAGCATGCAGTGGCAGCGCTTACACGACCGCCCGATAAATCCGAATTTGGGTTTGGGCATGTATGCGGCCTGTATGCAGGGCTGGTTCGCGCCGAGCAGCTGTTCGAAGAAGTAATCGGGGAAGCAGAGGACAGGACCTAGTGGCTGAGGCAGCACTGAGTAGACCGAGGTTCGCTTTTGCGGATATCGATGATGCGTTTCCGACGGTCGATCCGGGTTTGATCCCATTCGGCTCGCGGGTGCTTTGTCAGCTTCGGGCTCCTCGGACGGTCACTGCGGGTGGGATTCTCGTTCCAGAGGATACCCAGGAGACTGAGTTCTGGAACACTCAAGTAGCTAAAGTCATTCAGCTTGGACCCGTCGCTTTTAAGAACCGCGAAACTCTGGATGGTTGGCCTGAAGGGGATTGGTGCCAGAAGGGTGCGTTTGTACGCGTGCCGAAGTATGGCGGCGATAAGTGGTTCGTAACCCTTCCTGGCGCTAGTTCCGCACGCGTTGGTATTGATAGAGCTTGCTTCATGCTCTTCAATGATCTTGATCTCATGGGTGAAATTACCTGTGATCCACTTGAGGTTGTCGCATATCTGTAGGAGGTAAGCACGCATGTCCCAAGTCGAATATGACGTCGACAATAAGGACAAAACAGATGAAGAAAAGGAAGAGCAGTACGTAGCCGTCGAGGGTGCGCCGGAAGGTGACGCTGTCGATGACCAGGCAGGCAAGGATGTCGAGGGTGAAGATGATGCTAGGGGCAACAAGGAAGAGTCTCGCCTCGGTGGGGGTCGTGAGGAAGAGAGTGAAGACGACAAAAAGTCGCGTCGTCGTGAGGAGAACAAGACTCGCCGCCAACGTCAGAAGGTCGCCAGGGATAGGACCGACCGCGAACTGAAATTTCTACGGGACCGCAATGAGCAGTTAGAACGGCGGTTCAGCAGCCTCGAGACCGAGGTCGATGCTCGAGTCACCGGTAGTGAGATATCTACGGTCGACACAAGCATCAACAAGGCAAGATCTGATATGCAGCTTGCCAACCAAGTCATTCAGCAATCCATCGAACAGCAGGACGGTAAGAACCTTGCTGAGGCTATGGATCACAGGGATACCATTCGCGACAACCTGCGTGATCTTGAGCAGGCGCGGGAGTACCTCAGTCAGGAAAAGGTTCCAAGCCAGCAACCTCCTATGCAGCTGGACCCACGCCATGTTGCCCATGCGCAATCATTCATGGTTGATCATGACTGGTGGGACCCTCGAGGAGGGGACGCTCAGTCGCGATCCGTTTTGCAGATTGACCGGGACCTCGCCAAAGAGGGCTTTAACCCGGTCACCAAAGAATATTGGGACGAGCTGAGACAGCGCGTCCAAGCAGATCTACCGCAACACGCCGACGCTGGGGGTGATGCGGACGACGACGACGCAGGAGATGGGAAAGATACCGGCAACGGTAAGGACCCCAAACGTCGAAGCCGTGGACCAGAGTTCAGAACAGGTGGGCGGGAACGTCCCCTTGGAAAGAACGAGGTTTACATCAGCCCCGAACGCAAGGATGCGATGATCGAGGCAGGTGTTTGGGAAGATCCAGCGCTCCGGAACAAGTACTTGAAAGCGTACGCAACGTATGACGCACAAGAACAGGGGAGTGCATAAATTATGCCCGCTAAGCGAAAGACCGACGCAAGACTGAATTCCGATCATTCGGGAGCGCGTACAGACCGTCGCATGGAAGATAGACCTGTGACGCAGGACAGAGCGCTGTCAGACGATGAACGGGTGGCTGAGTTTCGCCAACAATTTTTCCAATCAGCATTGCCTGATTTACCCAAGATTCCTGGTTACCACGTTTGCTGGCTGACCACGGAGAACCCACGCGACCCGGTCCATTCGCGGATTCGGCTGGGATATGAACCGATACGTGAGACGGACATCCCCGGCTGGGAGCATTCTGCGATCAAGACGGGCGAGTGGGTGGGCTGCATTGGTGTGAATGAGATGCTAGCGTTCAAGCTGCCTCTCGAGCTGTACGAACAGTACATGCACTTCAATCACCATGAAGCCCCGCTGTCTGAGGAAGAGAAACTCAGTGCAGCGATTCGTGCGATGGAAGCTGAGATGAATCAAGCGTCGAAGGGCGCAGTGGAACTGGAGTTGGAGGACGGCACAGCTGCATTGGGTGTGGCACCGGAACCTCCGCCGTTTGCTGAGCAGACGGGGGAAAACACCGGATAACTTTTAACTCGATTCGGAGGAACTCTAATGAGTTCAGCAGCATCTCCGTTCGGATTGAAGCCCGCCTTTTCGCCTTCTGGCACGATTCGCCAGTCTGTGGGGACGATTGCGTCTGGCTTTGCTTCGAACATTTTTCAGTATGCTCCGATCCGGCTTGATGACGACGGCGTCATCGATCTGGCGATCATCGGAGGCCCCATCATGGGCGCTTTCATGGGGGTCGAATGGACCGCGACTGACGGTCGGAGACGCGTTGGTAATCGATGGATTGCTAACGAGGTAGGGACAGAGATCGTCGCCTACTACACGTCCGATCCCTACCTCACCTATGAGATCCAAGCAGACGGGTCTGTGGCGCAATCCAACATCGGTGATATGGCAGACATCATTTCCCTCATCGGAAGTACGGTAACGGGACTCTCAGCCGCCGCGCTTGAAGCGGGTGACCTGAGTGCCGCCGCTGCCCAACTGCGCGTTACCGGAGTCAACCCTGGCCCCGATAACATAATCGGTGATGACTTCACCATCGTCCAAGTACAGATAGCTGAGCACGTATTCCAGTCAGCTGTCGGCACATTGACCTAGGAGGTAGATCATGGCTGTTCCAATGCGATCGACCGATTTTCGGTCAATAGTCGAGCCCATCCTCAACGAGACGTTCGATGGGATCTATACGCAGCGCGCCGACGAATGGAAAGGCGTCTTCACGGAACGCACGGGTACCCCTCGTTCGTACCACGAAGAGCCGGTCCTGTTCGGTTTCAATGCTGCACCCGAGATGCCGGATGGCACCCCGGTCACCTTCGACGCTGGCGGCGTGCTGTTCATTCAGCGCTACGTCTATCGTGTCTTCGGTCTGGCGTTCGCGCTGACCAAGGTACTGGTCGAGGACGGGGACCACATCCGTATCGGGACGATCTACTCTGAGCACCTTGCTCAGTCGATGATCGAGACGAAGGAAACGCTCTGTGCCAACATCCTCAACCGTGCCTTCAACGGTGCGTTTGTCGGGGGTGACGGTGTTGCGTTGAACGTGACGAACCACCCGATTGCACCGGGAAGTGCAGCTGGGGGCGTATTCTCGAACCTCCTGACGACTGCTGCGGCTCTGTCGCAAACGTCACTTGAGCAGATGCTCATCCAGATCCGCAATGCTGTCGACAACAACGGCAAGCGTATCCGGCTGTCTCCGCTCAAGGTTGTCACGGGTCCGAGCCAGGTCTTCCAGGCTGAGGTTTTGCTGAAGTCAGTGCTGCGCGCTGGCACGGCGAACAACGACATCAACCCGATCCTCTCGATGGGTCTGCTCAACCAAGGGCAAGCCAACCTGTCGCGTATCACCTCCACCACGGCTTGGTGGATTCAGACTGACGCTCCGCGTGGTCTGCAGATGATGATGCGCCGGGGCCTCGAGAAGTCGATGGAAGGTGACTTCGAGACCGACTCCATGCGCTACAAGTCCACGGAACGCTACATTCCGAACTGGACCGATCCGCGCACGTTGTACGGTACTCCAGGGCTCTAGTCAGAGCGCCCTAGCAGGAATGGTGGGGGGTGGACGTAAACACCCCCCCAATTTCCCCGGACGTGAAACGGGGAGTCCATAATTTAGGAGAAGACGAATGTCTTTGGTAAACATCCAGAACACTAACTTTGAGAACGGCATCACCAACAGGAACGCTGCTGCTCTCTTTGGCTCAATGGGTCATCTTGACCCGACCAAGTTCAGCACGTACATGGAAGACTTCCATGCGCCCAACATCGTGTCGGACGAACTCGACGGGTTCAACGACATTACTACGGGGACCGTAGCAACGGCGGATCTCGAGGGTGGTGGCATCCTGATTACCACCGGGGCAACGGATACCAATGTTGGGGTCATTCAAACTGAGTCGCTGGGCTTTTCCTGCGTTGCATCCAGACCTCTCTACTTCCGAGGTAAGCTGGAGACGGCTGATGTCGTTGAAGCGGATATCCTTGTCGGTCTGATGGATGCTGTTGCAAGCATTGCCCCCGCTGATGGGATCTTCTTCTTGAAGCCAGATGATGATGCAGGGCTGGTAGACATCATCGTCCGTTCAGGAGCTGCAGAGATTGCCACTCATGCCGCTATCACCACGATGGTCGATGATGTTCAGATGACCTTCGAGTTCTACTGGGATGGCATTGATCGGGTCTACTACGGGATTGATGGGGTTCCTTTGGGTTTCCTGACAGTTCCAACAGTGCCTACAGGACTGCTCGCTCCGACAGTGGGTGCGATAACGGGGGCAACTGCGGCCAAGACAGTCGTCGTTGATTACCTGTTCGCCTCACAGGAGAGGTAATCCATGAGACCCATATCAATCACGAATGAGCTTTCCACAGCAGATCCGAACGGGATTAGCGTAGATCAAGCTACTGCTGAAGCAGATGATCTTGCAATCGATGGTGTGCTTGCTTCGGGTGGTGTGGCTACGCTTGATTCTCAACGGAAGGTGTTGTTCACGTCGGGCGTTAACTTGTCTACGTTGACCATTACGATCACTGGGACTAACGATCAGGGTCAGATCATCAGCGAGAGCTTGGCGGGTCCAAACGCAGGAACCGTGAGCACCGTACGGGATTACCTGACGATCACCCAGATTGCAGTGGACGCTACGTGGGGGGTCAACGCGACCAATACTCTCACGCTCTTGGGCAATGCAGTTGCTGCGGAGACGGTGACTCTTGGGACACAGGTTTACACCTGGGATGCCGCGCCCTCAGCCCCAGATGAGGTGTTGGTTGGGGCGGATGCTGATGCTTCTATCGACAACCTGATCGCCGCCATCAATAACGCTGCGGGAGAGGGAACCCTCTACGGAACAGGCACAGCGCAGAACACCTTTGCCTCGGCAGTAGCGGGTGGTGGTGACACCATGGATGTCGTCTCTCTCATCGGAGGTACTGCTGGTAACGCCACTGCGACTACTGAAGCTATGGGCGATGGTGATTGGGACACGGCTACATTATTGGGTGGGTTGCAAGGGGGACTTGCTGGTACAAGTGGTGTCGGAGCTTCTGCCCCTATTCCCATTGATCAGTATCTCGCGCCGACCAACATCGGATTGGGGGTTGTGGTCTCTGGGACAGTGGATGTCACAGTGCAGCACTCGTTCGATGATCCCTTCGATCCAGACCCTGACGCTATTCCTACCTGGTTCGACAGTGACTCATCGGATCTGGTGAACGCCTCAGCCAACCAAGATGGCAACTTTGCTTTCCCACCCAGAATGATTCGTCTTCTGACGAACTCAGGGACTGGGATAGCAACCTTGACCGTCGTTCAAGCGGGGGCAGTCGCATGAGCTTGTCAGCACCTCGAGCCGATGGAGAGATGGTATCTCTGCCCAGGTACCTCCTCGATGAGTCTCCCGCCCTGGCAAGGAAGTTGAAGGAGTTCGACGATGCTCAGGTACGTGCGCAGGAGGCGATCGCACTTATCGGCGCTGCGGATGAGATCCAAGATCTCCTTGAGCAGGCCAAGGTCGAGCGTGACGCAGCGGATGCTGCTAGTGCAGTCGCTCGAGAGGAGAGTGTTCGGGTACTTGCAGCGGCGGAATTTGAAGCAAAGGACACGCTGGTCGAGGCTTGTCGAGAGCACGATGAAAAGGTTCTAGCCGCTGAGAGCAAGCTCGAATCAGCACGGCGCATTGAAGAGAGTGCGCAGCTGAAGATGAATGAAGCTCAGGCAGCTACAGCAATTGTCACGGCACGAGAGATTAATCAGGAACGAGAAAGGCTCAGACTTGCGGAGCGCAATGATGAGCTGGAGGCGCTTTCAACCCAACTTCTGAAGGAGAAGTCTGCGCTCGCAACAGTTCGCGAGCAGATCGGTGAAGTTCTAGGGTAGGTCGTTTATGGCGCTTACTGCGACCGGAGTTACTGACACTCGTCCTACCCCAGGGGCATCACGTCTCGACGAGACCGTGCAGGGGACTGTCCTCTATTTAGGTCTGGCTAAGGTGGGTACGTTGAACGCTGCGGAGTTCTGGCAGATTCAACGCATCACCTTCATCACCCCTGGTCAGGATGATCTCGAGATCCAGTGGGCTGACGGCGACTCGAACTTCGACAACATCTGGGACGATCGTCTCGGGCTGGCTTACTCATGAGTCGGTTCGTTGCCTATCGTGAACATACGTGGCTGGACGCGAAGGCAGATCGTGCCCAGTGGAGGCAACTGATTCGAGCCTTCGGTCATGAAAATACCGATCTGCAGATGATCACCGAATGGGACGACTCTATAACCGGGGGTCTGCCTGTTGTTCTCCTCGATCAAGAGGGCACCAGGCCACTCAATGGTTTCGTACACCCAGCTGCTTGCTGCTACGTGTTTGGCCGCACTGGGATGAACCACCTGATGGAGGAGGTTCCGCACGACTTCTCGGTCTGCATTGACACCCCTCATCCCATTTCACTGTTCGGCGTCACCGCTGCCGCTATTGTCCTGGCCGACCGCGAGGCCAAGCTCCAGTGACCGTCACCATCGATGCCACCAACCTTGTGCTGATCGACGCGGGTGACGCAACGACGGGCTGGACTTCTTCGATGGGCGGCTTGAACACGGTGACTGCTGCGGCCCGAGAAGGTGGGATCGCGTTGCAGGATCAGGCCTCGGAAGAAAGCTACGAGGTGTTCCATACGATCACATCGGAGGACTACACCGACCGCACGGTGTTCGGCTGGCAGAAGTCGGGCGCTCCATCGGTCGAGGCTGACCCGGCGGGTCTCTCGATGGTGCTGGGTGACGCACTGCGCGATGTGGCGACCGCAGTTATCGCAGCGGCAGGGACTGGGTATGCCGCGCT
>SMVA01381727.1_pt1 | contig 20051 bp, 20 predicted proteins | sample 2456451 | NCBI WGS metagenome assembly SMVA01 (sample SAMN11095933, study PRJNA526329) | marine sediment metagenome | biome: Marine sediment; feature: Surficial sediment; material: Deep marine sediment; isolation source: Hadal surficial sediment | place: Pacific Ocean | collected 2014-05 | depth... | reverse complement strand
TGGGCCACGGCGGCGTAGTAGGACTGGAGGGCGGCTTGGTAGATCGGGGTTGGGCAGCGGTGGTGGGCGGCGTGCTCGGCGATGATCCGGGCGTCCTTCAGGGGCACCGAGAAGTTCATGCCCTCCACGTCATAGCGGTTCTCGGCCATCATCTTGCCGCGAGACTCGAACATGGCCGAGCTGGAGGCGCTGCCGCTGATCACCCGGTGGAATAGTTTGGGGTCGAGGCCCGACTTCATGGCCAGCACCATGACCTCGGCGGCGACCGCGTTGTGCACCAGGTTGAGGATGTTGCCGCAGAGTTTGACCGTGGTCCCGGCGCCGAACTCGCCCACGTAGTGGACCTCCCGGGTAAACGTCCGGAGCAAGGGCTCGATCTCGTCGACCGCGGCGCGGGGGCCGCTGGCGAAGGCGGTGAGCTCCCGGCGCTGGGCATGGAGCCGGTTGCCGCTCATCGGGCAGTCCAGCAAGACCTTGCCGGCCGATGCCAGAGCGTCCCGCGCCCGCTCCTTCTCGGCCACCGGCAGGGTGGAGATCTCGATGACGATCTGGCCGGTCCCGGCCGCCTTGGCGATGCCCCGGTCGCCGGAGACCGCGGCGTGCAGGGCCTCGGCCGACGGCAGACAGGTGATGACCACATCCGAACGCTCGGCCGCGTCTTGGGCCGAGCCGGCGGGGACAATGCCGTCCGGCTGCAGGTCGCGGAGCCTGTCGGGGGCGATATCGAAGCCGAAGACCTGGTGGCCGGCGCGCGCCAGGTGGGGCGCCACGGCCGAACCCAGCACGCCGAGCCCGATGAATCCCACGCTTTGCATCCCGAACCTCCCTACGCGGCCCCGGCGGCCGGGTCCTCGGTCTCGTGACCTCGAGCCACGACCGCCCAATACCAAGTCTCGATGATAAAGCGGCCGAAGTGTGAGAAAAACCACAAACAAGTTCGCCTGAAAGCTTCACAATCTAAAACGTAGTGCATTAGATAAATCACTACCAGTACGGAATGGACCCTACAAAGGGTTGGGCTCGGGATAACACGTCTGCATCTGGTGGTGACCCCGTCAACCAGAGAAGGAGATCCAGGATGGCCACGACAAAAAAACCCCGAAATCCAGAAGACTTCGAAGACCCGCAGGCCGCCGAACCGAGCGATGATGACGCCAGCGAAGATGAAGACGATTTGGAGTTCGAAGCGACCGACCCGGAAGACGAAGACATCGAACCCGGTGACGACGATGAGGAAGACGGTGGCGCTGGGTCGGCCGATGAGAAAATCGTTCAGCTCAAGGCCGAGGTCGAGCAGGCGCTTTTCGCCCGCAAGCCGGTGAGTGTTGCGGCCATGGCGGCCGAAGAGGTCTATGTGGGCGTCGACAACGTCGTGGGTGTTGGCCTCGGCGCGCCGGAGCGAGACTTCGAATCGATCGGCGATGAGGGCCCCGGCGGCCAGGTCCTCAACATTTATGTCGCGGAGCCGGCCAGCATGGAGGAGGTGAGGGCCGCGGTATTCGACGGCTTTGGCGTGCAGGCGCTCGGCGATGACCGGGTGCCGGTCAACGTCATCTGCACCGGTCCGATCGACGCACAACCCCATCGCCACAAGGCCCGTCCGGCGCCCGGCGGGATCTCCGTCGGTCACTTCAGGATCACGGCCGGCACGCTCGGCTGTCTGGCGCGCGGCCGCAGCGGCGCGCGGCAGAACAGGGTCCTCATGCTCAGCAACAACCACGTGCTCGCCAACACCAACAACGCCGCGCGTGGCGACAACATCATTCAACCCGGCCGGGCCGACGGCGGCATCAATCCGCGCGACCGGATCGCGATCCTGGAGCGCTTCGTGCGCATCGATTTCGCGGGACGGCCCAACTTCGTCGATTGTGCGACCGGTTGGTGCTGGCACAAATTGGTCCGGCGCGAGCTGATCTATCGTTCGGGTGGGCAGTGGCGGTTCTTCCGCATTTCCAGCCGCCCTCGTGCCTGTCGGGTCGGCATGATTGTTGGCAAGAGCGGCCGGACGACGCAACTCACGGCCGGGCGCATCACGGACTGTAACGCGAGCATACGCGTCAACTACGGAAACGGTCGGGTCGGCAATTTCAAGGACCAGATCACGATTCGCGGCCTGCACGGAGACTTCAGCCGGGGCGGAGATTCCGGCTCCGCCGTGTGGAGCTACGATGCCCGGCGAAATCCTGTGGGATTGCTTTTTGCCGGCGGCGGTGGCTTCACCTTCGCCAACAAGATGTCTCGTGTCCTCACCGCGCTCGACATCAACCTGTGGACCTAGAGCGATTTCAGTTTGGTCGGAATCGCTCCTCGGCCGCGACCGCGGCCCGCCGGCCGTCCGGCGCGCCCGCGCAGGCGTGGACCCTCGGGTCCGCTGCCGTGAGCGACAAAAGGCTAGAGCGGTTCCGATCACATCGGAACGGCTCTAGCAATCGTCCTGTCGGCAGGCCGCCTGGGGTCACCAGAACGGCGGCCTGCCGCTTCATTGTTGCCCGCTGGTCGTTCGTCGGCACAAAGCTTTATCACCGCAATTTGGTATTACACCGGCCAAAACCTCACACCACCGTGGGCGATGTGGTATTGTGGCCGGCCCGATGGAGGCAGAGCGATGAACGCCAACAGGAAATCCTTCCATGACCCGCCGTCGTCTGGTCTGTCCGACGATGAAGACGTCATGGTCGAATACAATCCCCAACCGGACCCGGCAAGCCAGCGTGGCATTCTGGCGGTCAGGAATAAGTACGAGGCCGACATCATGGCGATTCCGGGCGTGAAAGGGATAGGCGTGACACAAAACGCCACCGGCGACGACGCGATTGCCGTGTATTTATTGGACAAATCCGTTGCCACTCGTGTTCCCAAGTCGCTGGGCGGTTACGACGTGGAGACGGTCGTCGTCGGTGAGATCGACGCCCAATAGCCGACGGTTCCTCGGACAGGTCCGTGAACTGCTACGAAGCGGCCGGCGCGCGCCAAGTGGGGCGCCACGGCCGAACCCAGCACGCCGAGCCCGATGAATCCCGCGCTTTGCATCCAGCACCTCGCTCCGCGTAACCGGCGGCCGGCACCCCCTTGCTAGAGGGGCCCGGCCACCGGGTCGTCGCCGGCTCTGGGGGCGTTACTTGGTGATCGACTCCACGAGCTTCTTGTACTCGATATTTTGCACCGCGCGCACCTTTTCGTAGTCATCGCCCATCATCATCTCGGTGTTCTCGCCGATCCGCTTCATGAGGCGCTGATAGGTCTTGTCCTTCTGCAAGGCGGCGAAGGCGTCCCGCAGGATCTTCATGTTCTCGGCCGAGACGCCCTTGGGCGCGAAGACGATCCGGTTCATGACCGCCACCTCGGAGGAATAGCCGAGCTCGTCCAGGGTCGGCACGTCGTCGTAGATCCGCTTGTCGCCCAGGGAGGCCAGCACCCGCAGGGTGTCGCCCTGACCGCCGACCACCGAGGGGAAGGCCATGGTGAAGTCCACGTCGCCCGCCAGGAGCGCCTTCATGGCCGGGCCACCGCCCTTGTGGGGCACCAGGGTCGCCTGGACCCCGGCCTCGGACAGCAGCAAGGCGCCCGGCACCATGATGGCGCCCCAGTTGCCGCTGTGGCCGAACTTGAGCTTGCCGGGGTTGGCCTTGCCGTAGTCCAGGAGCTCCTTGAGGGACTTGTAGGGGCTGCTGGACAGCACCACGATCGACGGCACCGCGTAGTTGAGCCGCACCACGGTCTGGAAGTCGGCGTTGGGGTCGTAGGGCAGATCGGTCACGTGCTGCTGCAGCTGATCGATGAAGTTGTGGCTGAACAGCAAGGTGTAGCCGTCGGGCTTGGCCTGGGCCGCCGCCGCCGTGCCGGTCTGTCCGCCGGCACCGGGCATCAGCTTGACGATCATGGCCTGGTCCAGGTACTGGGGGATCACGCTGGTGAAGACCCGGGAATTGAGATCGTGGGAGCCGCCCGCGCCCAAGGGCACGATCAGCGTGATCGGCTTGTTGGGAAAGTCCTGGGCGGCGCCGGCGCCGGCAAGGCCGACGGCCATGGCCGCAGCCATGGTCAAGGTAGTGATCAGTCGCTTCGACATCTTTGCTCTCCTCTGTTCGACGTTGGGGTTCTTGTTGGTTGTCGTGGTAATTTCACTCCGCCGCGCCGCGCTGGACGGCCGGAGCGGCCTCAGCGCCGCTCGCTTCCGGCCGCCACCAGCAATCCCGCATGAAGGCGACGTAGTCCTCGGGATCCACCGTCCTCGACTTCTTGATCCGGCCCACCATGTGCTCGGGCTCCAGCTCCACCTGGAGCGAGTCGGTGAAGCGGTTCCAGAAGTTGAAGAAGCCGGAAACCATGGTGATCTCCACGATCTGGGCGTGGTTGAAGTGCTTCTTCAGCTCGGGCATGGCCTCCGGGTGGGCGCGGTAGGTGCGTTCGGTCAGGTACTCGGCCCAGGCGATCGCCGCGACCTCGGCCGGCGTAAAGCACCCGGAGCGGTAATCGCCCTCCAAGGCCTCGATCTGCTGGTCCGTGAAACCGATCGAGTGGCCGAGCGCCATGTTGTGGCCGACGCAGTAGGCGCAGCCGTTCAGCATGGAGGTCTTGAGAATCGCCAGGGCCTTGATCCGGATCGGCAGCACGCCTGTGATTTCCTGGCGCAGGGCCGGAACCATGAAGCCGACCAGGGCTTGGGCCACCCGCGGCGAGTGGGCGGCCACGCGCAAGGCATTGGCCACCCGGCCCAGCAGCACCCGGCAATGTTTGAACAGGACCTGGGCCTCGGGCGAGGCGTCCTCGTCGGTCACCAAGGGAAGCAAGGCCATGGGTTATCCTCCGTCAGTCCGGGGTCTCGGCCGCCACCGGCGGCCAAAGTCGGCGGCCGATATGGGGCGAGCCCGGTGAGTGGATCGTGTAGTTGACGATCTTGCTGGTCCATTCGGCCGCGTCCAGGCCGAGGGATTCATGGTTCTGAAAGTGCGCCTGGCGCGCCTCCAGGGAGGTAAATTCGTAGAGCACCGCGTGGCGGGCCCAGCCGGCGAGCGACACCAGCTTGCGGGTCGCGATGGCGCCTGCCATGGCCGACATGGCCGGCAGGCGATACTGGGCGTACCAGGCGGAGAGGTCCCATTCGTCCTCCGGGGTCTTGACCCGGAAGCTGCCCATCTGGATCGCCGGGCCGGGACAGGCGCCGGCCGGCCGGGCGCCGATCTCCGGTCCGGTGACTGCCGCCTGCTCGACGAAGACCCCGGCGCGCGCCCCTTGGCGTTGGGCGATCATGGCCTGGGCGCTGGCCTGGTCCGCGAAGGTCAGCCGGTCGACCCGGGGATGGAAGAACACCTGAGGCGAGGGGGCGCCGATCAAGATCAAGAAGTCCTTGCCGGTGCCCAGCTCGTCGTCGTCCGCCCGGGCGAAGCGTTCGTGCAGCTGGTCCATGGCGCCGCCGCCGCCGGTGATCTGGTAGTGTGCGGCCCAGGCGAAGCCCGGACGGGCCAGGATCTCGGGCAGGTGGACCTGGTGCAACCAGTCCAGGTGGGCCTGGCGCCCCGCTTCGGGAAGGTCGTACCAGATCGCCAGGATACCACTGTCCATGTTTCGCCGTCCGCTTAGGTCAGGGTCCGGACTTCGCGGCGCATGCGTGCGCTGCGCCGCCAGAGCCCGAAGGCGATGAGGGGCGTGGCCGCCAGGATCGCCACCGCGATCGGACGGTCGAACAAGAGGTAGCCGGTGAGATCGCCCTGGGCCAGGGTCACGGTCTGGCCGAAGGCGTACTCCAGGAGCGGCCCCAGGATGAAGCCCATGACCATGGGGGTCACGTCGAACCGCAGCTTCTTGGCCGCGTAGCCGAAGGCCCCGAAGATCACCAGGAAATAGAGATCCATGGGGTTCGAGCGGAACACGTAGGTGCCGGCGAAGGCGAAGATCACGGTCAGCGGCAGAAGCAAGGCCTTGCGCAAGGTCACCACCTTGGCGAAGAGCGGGATCAGGAGGTAGCCCAGGACCAGGAACAAGACGTTGGCCAGCACCATGGCGATCATGATCGCGTAGACCAGGGCGCCTTGCTCGGTGAACAGCTGGGGTCCGGGACGCAGCCCCTGGGCCACGAAGGCGCCCAGCAGGATCGCCGTGATGTTGTCGCCGGGAATCCCCAAGGTCAGCAGCGGCACCAGCGTGGGGCCGTTGACCGCGTTGTTGGCGGCTTCGGCGGCGGCCACGCCCTCCAGCTCGCCCTTGCCGAAGGTTTCGGGATGATCGGACGCGCTCTTGGCCGCGGCATAGCCCATGAAAGCCGCCACCACTTGGCCCACCCCCGGAATCACACCGATCGACGTGCCGATCACCGTGGACCGGCAGATGGTCCGGAAGCAGCGCCGGAATTCCGCGAAGGTGAGCCGCTCGCCGGACCGGGCGCTGTCCCTGACGCCGGGCAGTCGCTCGATGAAGGCAACCGCCTTCTTCTCGACCGCGATCAGGATCTCGGGCAGGGCGAAGACGCCGATCAGCATGGGCAGGAGCGGGATCCCGGATCTGAGCGAAAAGGTGTCGAAGGTGAAGCGCGACAGGGCACCGATCGGGTCCTGGCCGATCATTGCCAGGTACAGACCCAACAGCATCATCAAGAGCCCCTTGACGATCACGCCACTGCCGGTCACCGCGATGATCACCAGGCTGAGCAGAAGCACGGCGGCCAGCTCCGGCGGTCCGATCTGGAGGGCCAGGAGCGCGATCGGGCCGATCAGCAGGATCGTGATCACGTCGCTCGACAGGTCGCCGAACACCGAGGCATAGAGCGCCATCTCCAGGGCCTTGCGCGACTGGCGTTTCTTGGTCAGCGCCGGGCCGTCGAAGGTGGTCGCCACCGCCGCGCCGGTCCCCGGCATGGAGACCAGGATCGCCGGCACGCTGCCACCGTAGATACCGCCCTTGTAGACCCCGATCAGGAAGGGGATCCCCACCAGGGGATCGAGGAAGAACGACAACGGCAAGAGCACCGCCATGGCCATCACGGTGGTGAAACCGGGCAAGGCGCCCACGAGCATGCCGAGCACCAGGCCGACGCCCACCATCAGGAAGGTGTCCAGGCGGAGCACCAGTTCGATGCCTTGGAAGAAGGCGTCAAGCATGCTCAACCCTCACGCGGGTCAGTGGCGGCAATTCGGCCGGGATCTTGGCGTCCCATGCTAGAAATCCGGCATCTCGGGCAGGAACACCTTCAGCCCCCGGGTGAACACTAAATAGACGGTGACCGGCACCCCGAGGCTCACCGCCACGACCAGTGCGGGGTTGCGCACGCCGTAGAACACCGACAGGCCGCCCACCATCAATGTACTGGAGACGACGAAGCCCAGGGGCTCCATCAAGAGGGCATAGAGCAGCAAGACGATCAGGGTGACGACGACGTTGATCAGACCCTCCCGGTTCAGTTTTCTGAAGTGGTTCTCCTCCGAAAGCGAGAAGCTTTGCCGCAGGTACCAGAGGCCCAGAATGAGCAGCCCGGCGGCGACCAGGCGCGGGAACAGAGTCGGATCCAAGGCGTTGGCCGACTGCCCCAGGATCATCAGCGGCGTCTCGATCTGGAAGGGTATGACGGCGAAGAGAAACAGCGCGAAACCGATGAACCCGATGGCCGAAACTGTGTTGAAATTCAAGGACTTGACGTCAAGCCGCCGATACCAGGCCTTTTTCGACATGCTGCTCAACGCGCCGTCTCCCAGTGACCTCTTCGCGGGCTTTCGCCGTCCGCGTCCGTCCCCCGGTCATGGCCCCGCCGCGCCGTCGTCCGGCCAAGCCTTTCCGCCATTTTAAGGACCGATGGTAGAACCAACGTAGTATGAATGATAATTCCTAATTTGCCTATCTGGATGCAATTCACTCATATTGTCGGATCGCCGATCGCAACGCTCGGGCACGGGAGCCAAGGATGAAACTTCGCCAGCTGGAAGCTTTGCGCCTGGTGCTGGCCCGCGGCACCACGAAACACGCCGCCGAGTCCTTGGGGCTCACCCAGTCGGCGGTGAGCCGTCTGATCACCCAGCTGGAGAAGGAGATGGGTTTCATGATCTTCGATCGGCGCCACGGGCGGCTGTTCATCACCCCGGAAGGCCAGCAATTCTACACCGCCGTCGAGAAGGTCCTGGCCGGCATCGACCAGATCAACGCCATGGCCCGGGACATCACGACCCTGAGCACCGGCACCCTGCGCATCCTGGCCATGCCGGCCTTGGGCTACGGCATGCTGCCCAAGGCCATCGCCATCATTCGGGCCAAGTACGAGCGGGTCAAGATATCGGTCGATCTGGGGGTGCGCCCGGAGGTGGAGCGGGGCATCGCCCGCGGCGACTACGACTTCGGGGTCGCGACCCTGCCGATCGAGCATGAATCCATCGTGGTCGAGCCGCTCTGCGGGGTGGACGCGGTCTGCGTGCTGCCACCGGATCACAGGCTCGCCGAAAAGCCGGTGATCGAGGCTCGGGACCTCCAAGGCGAGCAGTTCATCTCGATCGAGCCGGGCACCTTGTTCCGCTACCGCACCGACGAGCTGTTCAGCCGGCTGGGCATTCAGCGCGACCTTCGGGTCGAGGCCCAGTCGACCGTCATGGTTTGCAATCTGGTGGCCATGGGGATCGGGGTCTCCCTGGTGCACCGTTTCATCGCGGAGACCTTCGGCGAGCGGATCGCCACCAGGCCCTTCGAGCCGGCCGTGCGCTACGAATACGGTCTCTTGTTCCCGGCCGGCCAACCGCTGTCCAAGGTGGCCCAGGAATTCATCGCAACCCTGCGCGAGACCGTCGCCGCCTTCGACAGCGGGCCCAGCGCTGAGGCGAGTTAGCCAGCGGCGGCGAGCGGCACCGGGCCCTGGTTGAGGGGTAGGGTTATGGGCTCGTTGCGCTCGGCCGAGAGGTCGGCGGCCATGTAGACCTCCATGACCCGGCGGGCCTGCTCCGGAGTCACCAGGACCGGGCGGTCCCAGGCCACGGCCTCGATGAAATGGACCGTCTCGTTCGCCATGGGAGATCGGAACAAATTGGGGCTTATCCTCGATTATTGATCCTGATTATTTAAGCTGAGATTGGGATGCGTCCCCTAGGTCCATAGGTCAACGCGTGGACCAGGCTACCGATTCCGTCCGTTTTCTGCACTGTTATCGCGGCGCGTCACGTGGCAATCTCACTCGCACTCGGCCAAAGCCGTCGCGGAAAATCCCTGAGAACTATTTTGCCCAAATACGTGCTGACCAGCGTACAATCTGTTAGGTTCATTTCGTAAATACGGTGCTTTTGGAGTGGTTGCGAAGATGGTTCTGAGCCTCGAAGGTAACTGGCGTTCAGGAAAAGCTTACGACCTGCACACGGTAACGAGCACCTACTCTGGGCATTGACGAATTCGGTCACGATCGTTTCGAGAATACTCGAAGCGAGATGGGAGAGCTTGTATACCAATTGAAATACCGGGGGGATAAATCTGTCTTAGCAAAAATAATTACTCTACTCGATGTAATAAGGGGAATTGAAAAATTTGACTACATCGTTCCAATACCAGCTACAAATAAAAATCGTATATTTCAGCCTGTCGAGCTAATTGCGTTGGCTCTTGGCAAAAATCGAGGCGTACAAATCTTACAGAACTTCCTGGTGAATGATGGAGACGAGGAACTGAAAGGCATTGCGGATCCCGTCGCCCGCAATGAGTTGCTGCAAAAGGCTCTGAGCCTTGTTGATGAAAATCTCGTGGCTGGAAAGAGAATACTTCTGGTCGATGACCTCTATCGCTCTGGGTCAACGCTCAGGATTGCGACAAGCTTACTATATCGTGACGGCAACGTAGAAGCCGTTAGCGTGTTAACAATGACTAAAACGCGGAGCAATCGATGACAACGGTATTCTTGTCTGGTTCCAGAAAATTGGGTCGGATCAACGATGCTATTCGACAACGCCTAGATAATATGATCGAAAAACACATGAGCATCATTGTTGGTGACGCTAATGGGGCTGACAAAGCCATGCAAGGTTATCTTGCGGAGCGTGAATATAAGAATGTTTTAGTTTACTTTGTAGGTGCAGATTGTCGAAACAACATTGGAAGTTGGGTGACGAGCAACGTGTCAGTCGATCCAAAACTATCGGGCAGAGATTTTTATGCGCAGAAAGACAAACAGATGGCGATGTTGGCGGATCTTGGGCTGGTCTTATGGGACGGCAAGAGCGCAGGATCAGTCCATAATGTATTGGAGCTGCTAAAGCATGGGAAAAAGGCTGTCGTCTACTATGGCCCCGATAAGCACTTTTATAATGTAGCTTCCCTCGAAGACGCAAAATCGCTTCTAAGGAACGGCGATCCAAGAAATCTTAAATCAATAAAGAATAAATTTGGCATAGAAAAATCACTGAAAGAGTTAGAACTCGGCAAACAAATAACTCTCGGATTATTTTGACTCTTGAGAGTAGGTGTGGCGAAGATAGAATCGAATAGGTTTTCGCAAAGCTCAGGGCCATTCTTCGCAAAATCCGCGCCAGAACCGTCGATGACCTCTGGCAGGCAATCGCAAATGCCCTCGATCAATTCTCCCACCGAATGCACAAACTACCTCGATAACCGCAAGATATTCCGTCTAAACTGGATGCGCTCTAGCCAGCGGCGGTGAGCGGCACCGGGCCCTGGTTGAGGGGTAGGGTTATGGGCTCGTTGCGCTCGGCCGAGAGGTCGGCGGCCATGTAGACCTCCATGACTCGGCGGGCTTGCTCCGGAGTCACCAGGACCGGGCGGTCCCAGGCCACGGCCTCGATGAAATGGACCGTCTCGTTCGCCATGGGACCGGCATAGACGTGGCCCACTAGCTCGCCCGGCATGGAGGACATGGGCAGGCGCATGCCCTCGCTCATGGTGTTGAGGATCACGTCCTTATGGCTGTCGTCGATCATCAGCACGCCTTCGGAGCCGACGAACTCGATCCAGGTCGACGAGTAGTTGGGATAGCCCGGCGGCAGGATCCATCCGGCGCCCACGGTGAAGACCGTGCCGTCGTCCATGGTGATCACGATCCACATGCAGTCCGAGGTGTCGTGGGTCTTCTTCAAGACTTTTCCGACCGCCTGGGCGTAGACCCGGATGGGCCGCGCCGGCTCCAGGCACCAGAGCACGAAATCGATGTCGTGGGTCGCCTCCATGGCCGCCGGCGAGAGCTTGGTGCGCCCGCTGATCTTGTTGCCCAGGCTGCGGGTGATGTGGCGGCTGACCAGGGCGCTGACCGGCGTGCCCAGGGTGCCGTCGTCGAGCTTCTGCTTGACGTAGGCATACTTCGGATTGAACCGCTGGGAGTAGCCGATGGTGAACTTGAGGCCCTTGTCCTTGGCCAGGGCGATCAGCTCATCGGCCTCTTCCAGGCTGAGTGCGATCGGCTTTTCCAGGAACACGTGCTTACCCGCCTCCAGGCAGTCGCGGGTCATGGGGTAATGGGTGTCTTCGGGCGTGGCCGAGATGAAGACCGCGTCCAGGTCGGCGATCTCCAGGAGCTCCCGATAGTCGGCCGTGGCCGTGGCCGCGCCGGTCTCGCCGGCGATCTGGGCCAGGCGCTCGGCCCTGATCTCCGCCAGATGAAGCTCGTTCACCAGAGGGTGGCCGGCGCAGACCTGGGCGCGAATTCCGCCGCACCAACCGGTCCCGACCACGGCAACGTTGATCTTGTCCATGGCGACCCATCCCGCCTTCACGCAAATTGCTGGAAACTGCCGTTCGAAGCCCGACGCGCGATCCTGCTGCCTATCGGGCCCAGGGGGAGCCTAGCGTGCGGGGTCTATGAAACAAAATTTAAATTCCAACTAGAGCTATGCGTAGCGCGCATAGACCTCCCGGCCCATTCCTGGTCATCGCTTGACGCCGGACAGCCGTTCCACGACCCGGCAGACGGCCGCCGTGTCCTCCTTGGCCAGGCCGTCTGCCATGGCCTGCCGGTAGAGCGCGGCGCCGGCGGCGAAGAGCGGGGCGTGGACGCCCAGGTCTTCGATGAAGTCCGCGATGATGGCGACGTCCTTTTGCCACAGGTCCATTTTCATCATGGCCGGCTCATAGTCGTTCTCGGCCATGAGCCGGGCGCGCAGGTCGAACATGGCCGAAGACGCCGGGCTGCCGGCGATGACCTCGTGCACCAGCTTCGGGTCGAGGCCGGCCTTGGCGCCCAGCACCATGGCCTCGGCGGCAGCGGCAACGTGGTCGGCGATCAGCAGGTTGGCGACGAACTTGAGCTTGCTGCCGTCGCCGAAGGGACCCACGAAGCGATGGCGCTTGGCGAAGCCCTCGATCACCGGGACCACGGCCTGGTAGGCAGCCCGCTCGCCACTGGCGAAGACCACGATGTCCTTGGTGGCGGCCTGGGCGCCGGTGCCGCTGATCGGACAGTCCAGCAGGGTGATGCCGGCCGCCTCGAGGGCGTCATGGGCGCTATGCTTGTCGTCCAGCGGGAGCGTGCTGCACTCCAGGACCGTGAGCCCTCGCCGGCCCGAGGCGAGCAACCCACCGACCACCGCCGCCAGCGCCGCAGAGGACGGCAGGGAGAGGATGATCGTCGATGTCGTCCCCGGCGAGCGCCGCGGGCGAGTCCACCGCCCAGGGCCGCCAGCGCTTCGACCCGCGTCTCATCGATGTCCACTCCGGCCACGGAGAACCCGGCCCGGAGCAGGTTGGCGGAGATCGCGCCGCCCATGATCCCCAGGCCGATGACGCCGACTGCTTCGCTCATCTGGGGACCCCGCGACCGCTCAGGGAAGCAGGATCGAGGAGCCGATGTTCCGGCCACCTTCCAGGTCCCGGTGGGCCTGTTCCGCCTCCGCCAGGGCGTAGCGCTGGTTGATCTCGACCGTGATCTTGCCATCGGCGACCATGGCGAAGACCGCCGCGGCCGAGGCGTCCAGCTCCGCGCGCTTGGCGGTGTAGGTCACCAGGGTCGGCCGGGTGAAATAGAGCGAGCCGCGATGCTGCAAAAGCGAGGCCGGCACCGGCGGGACCTCGCCCGTGGTGGCGCCGAAGGAGACGAAAGTGCCGCGCGGCGCCAGGCAGTCGATCGACGGCTCGAAGGTGGCCTGGCCCACGGAGTCGTAGACCACGGGCACCCCCGCGCCGCCGGTCAGCGCCTTGACCCGTTCCCCTACGTCCTCGCTCGCTCGGTCGATCACCACCTCGTAGCCCTGGGCCAAGGCCTGCTGGCAGCGCACCGTGCCCCGGGCCACGCCGATCATCCGGGCGCCGAGCGCCTTGCCCCATTGGCCGGCGATCAGGCCGACACCGCCGGCCGCGGCATGGAACAAAACCCACTGGCCAGCCTGCACGGCAAAGCAGCGGTTCAACAGGTACTCCACCGTCATGCCCTTCAGGAGGACCGCCGCGGCCTGCTCGTCGCTGATCGCGTCGGGCACCTTGACCAGCCGGCCGGCCGGCAGGTTGCGCAGGTCGGCGTAGGCCCCGGGCGCGCCGCCGGCATAGGCCACCCGGTCGCCCACCTGGACCTCGGTGACACCCGGCCCCACCGCCTCCACCACGCCCGCCGCCTCGCTGCCCAGACCGCTCGGCATCGGCAGGGTGTAGTGGCCCGAGCGGTGATAGACGTCCAGATAGTTCAGTCCGATCGCGCTCTGGCGGACCAGGGCCTCGCCGGCCGCGGGCGGTCCGAGCTCGATGGTCTCGAGCCGTAGCACCGAGGGGTCGCCGGGGGCGGCGAAGGTGATCACGCGTGCATCCACTTGCTTGTCTCCTGGTGACGTTGATGCCGTGAAGCCCAATAGGCCAGGTCGGCAGGTAATTATGGTAATTATGGGGACACGTTATTTAATTCGGTTCGCCGAGTCATCCTGGGCTGGCCGAAAAGGGTTGAATTAAATAACGTGTCCCCATAATTACCTGGCGAAGTATGGCGCCAAGGTCCTGGCCCGGGGCGGGCCCTATCGGATTCTGGAGGGCCCGGCGGATTTCGAGCGCTTCGTGGTGGTCGAATTCCCCTCCCTGGAGCAGGCGGTGGCCTGTCACCAGTCGCCGGAATACCAGGACGCCGCCTGCTTTCGCCTGGGCGGCGCGGGGATCAACGAGCTGGTGATCGTGGAAAGCAACGGGTAATTATGTGTAATTATGGGGACATGTTATTTAATTCACCTTTTCGGTTCGCCCAGAATGGCCCGACAAACCGAATTAAATAACGTGTCCCCATAATTTATCAGATCAGTTGCCAGCTGCCGTCCGGCTGGCGGCAGGCCACGCCGTAGGAGTCCTGGACCTGGCCGCCCACCACCACGGTCTGCTGGAACTCCCGGCAATAGCGGCCGCTGGTGGAGGTGCCGTCGCGCAGGGTGGTGACCGAGCCCGAGTTGCCGGTGTCGGGGTTGCGCCAGGCGATGGTCTCGCCGACCGGCGCCAGCGCGGCCTGTTGCTGGGCCTGGCCGGCCTTCATCTTGTCGACCTTGTCCATGGTCCGGCCGATCTCGCTGCCGATCAGGGCGCCGGCCAGGGTGCCGGCGGCGGTGGTGGCCAGGCGAACCTTGCCGTCGCCGAACTGGGCGCCCAGCAGGCCGCCGCCGGCCGCCCCGGTCAGCGCGCCGATGGTCTGCTTGTTGCCGTAGTTTTCGCAGGCCGCCAGGGCCAACAGGCTCGCCGCCGCGATGGTGACGGTCAAGCTCTTGCGCAGGATTTGGGTCATGGTTGGTATCCTCTCATGGCTGCTTGTGGTCTGTGCCGGGCTCACGGATCCCTCGGCGAGGGGCCAAGCTCATCGAAATTGGCGTTGGATCGGCGCACTTCGCTCACCGCTCCGTCGAAAAAAACGTCCAGGCGCCGGCGCATCTCCGGCGACAGGCTGAGCAGCTTGGAGCGGGCGTCGTCCGGGTTCTCCACTTCCAGGAGAATGCCGCGCTGGATCGCGGTCTCCACGTACTTGCCCGCGGTGTGCGCGCTCTTGATCGCGGTCATGAAGCCGAGAGCATCGGTCTTGCGCACGGGCGCTTCGCTGCGCCAGATCCGGCTCAGCAGGTCCCAAAAGACCGCCGAATAGAACTCGGTGTCGCCCTGGAACACCTCGAGCCAGCGATGGCCGATACGCTCGATCATGTCCAGGTACTCCTGGTGCTGGGCGGTGTTGTATCTCAGCGCTGCGTCCATGGCATCAAGCTCCTTGACTCCCCTCAAGACATAAATAACCCGCCGCAGATATGCAATCATTTTTGCATGAAAAAACTGTGACAATTCCGTGACAGACGCTCGTCCCAAGCAAGAAAGTTTCTGAAGGGTATCGGTATTAACATGTCTTATCAACGAGTTATACCTAATTTTCCGATCGTGTAAGCGAAATGATATGAAAAATATTTATGGTAAAATGAACATGCAAAACCGCTGAATGTAAGCCACTTCTGCACGTGCACGGGTGTCAGTCATGTGGCACGGGTGTCAGTCATGCGTTCCTGCGTTATCGGGGTGACGGAGGAGGCCGAACATTCGTTTGACGGGCTTCGGCGGCGAGAGGCTCGGACGCTCTTGGAAAGTCCCTCGCCAGCTCTGTGGCCTGGACCGCTCACGTGCTATGATCGCGGATGATCGGCGAGGCGGCGACGGCGGGCGCGTCCATGGACTACCGGCACATCCAGGTGATTCCGATCGCCGGCGCCCTGGGCGCCGAGATCCGGGGCGTCGACCTGGCCCGGCCGCTCGTGCCTGGAGTCTTCCATGAGATCCACCGGGCGTTTCTGGAGCACCTGGTGATCTTCTTTCACGATCAAGCGCTCGGCCCGGACCACCTGACCGACTTTGCCCGGCGCTTCGGCCCCTTGGGCCGCTATCCCTTCGCCGAGCCGCTGGAGGGCCATCGCGAGGTGATCCCGATCATCAAGGAGCCGGACCAACTGAGCAACTTCGGCGGCCTGTGGCATTCGGATACGGCCTACCAGGAACGGCCGTCCCTGGGCTCGCTGCTCTATGCCCTGGAGGTGCCAAGCCTGGGCGGCGATACGCTCTTCGCCAACATGTACCTGGCCTACGAGCGGCTGTCGGAGGGACTCAAGACGCTCCTGGCCGGGTCCACCTCGAACCCCCTCACCGCGGTCAACAGCGCCGCCAAGAACCAAGCGTCCCTCAGGAGCGAGCCCCTGGCGGGCGGCGCCATGACCGGCACGTCCCTCGACCCGGCGACCCTGTGTAATTATGGGGACATGTTATTTGTAATTATGGGGACATGTTATTTAATTCAGGTCCATGAGGGCCCAGGGATGACCAGCGGCGGTCGAATTAAATAACGTGTCCCCATAATTACCTCTCCGATTCTTATATGCCCTGAAGAATCTATCATTTCAAGCCAAAAATATCTCAAGAACTGGTGTCGAGACTTCGAACGCACCCAAAATGATCGTGACGGTCAAAGGGCATCGGGGCGAAATTCGTCCCCCTTCACGCCAGCGTTTCTTGCCCTGCCGGGGTCACGGCGAGTCAGCGGCCGTAGCGGCGGCGACGTTGCTGGTAGGCCCGAACGGCGCGCAGGAAATCGATCCTACGGAACGCCGGCCAATTGACGTCGGAGAAATAGAACTCGCTGTAAGCGCTCTGCCACAGCAAGAAACCGGACAGGCGGACCTCGCCGCTGGTACGGATGATCAGGTCCGGGTCAGGCAAATCCGGCGTGTAGAGATAGCGGCCGATGGTCTCGGGCGTAATCTGGTCGACGACGCTGGAGAGATCACCGCCGTCATTGGCATGATCGCGCAGCAAGGAGCGGACCGCATCGGCAATCTCCTGGCGTCCACCGTAGGCCACGGCGATCGTCAAGGCCATGGCGCCATAGCCGGCGGTCGCCTCCTCCGCGGCGCGAATCGCCGCCACGGTCGACTCCGGCAGCAGGCCGAGATTGCCGACGGCGCGCACGCGCACCCCGCGACGGTGGGTCAGGGGGTCGTTGGCCAAGGCCTTCAACTTGTCCTCCACCGCCAGCAAGATGCCCGAGACCTCGTCCGGCGCGCGCTTGAGATTGTCGGTCGAGCAGACCCAGAGGGTCACGGCTCCGATGCCCAACGTCTCGCACCAGTCCAGGACGTCGTCGAGCTTGCCCGCGCCCAAGCGATAGATCTCGCGGGGTTCGGCCAGTTGTCGTTGCTTGCCATAACGGCGATTGCCGTCCAGGATGATCCCCACGTGGCGCGGCATTGGCTGGTTGCGAACCTGGCGCAACAACCGGCGTTCGTAGATGTAGTAGAGCAGACGCGTCAACACCGGCTCTGATCCGCCGTTGCGAGGGTCTCGGCGGCGGCCCAGGCACCGCCTTACGATCCCGACGAGTGTCGGCCGGCTACGGACGGAGTCGGGGCGTTCGTTGAGGGGGCGTTCATTGTGACTGCGAGCCGGCATAAATTCCTCGTGGCGGCGCCAAGCGCCTTGGACTATACCTCCCACGGCTCGGCACCGTGGCGGGAGTCTTTCATGTATTTTGTTTAGCAGACTCCGGGTCATCGCTAATTTGTTCCAAAGGGTCAGTATCATAAGTCGGGTCAGAACTTCCAGCACCGCACCGGCGAGGACGCGCGCTTTCCTGGCGAGCGTTGGCCAGGTGGTCGCCGCCATGGCGGCCTCTGGCATGGCGACCCTGTTTTTTGCGGGCCAACCCGCAGCGGGCGAGCTGGAGTTCACCCCATCGATCGCGGTGTCACAGTCCTATACCGACAACATCGACCTGGAGTCCGACGAGACCAAGGAATCTTCCCTGGTCACCGAGATCAAGCCCTCGATTCGGCAGCGCTCGCTTTCGGCCAGATCCCAGAGCGCGCTCGACACGGCGCTCACCTTTCGCCACCAAACCAGTGGCGACGAAGAAGGTTGGGGCGTCGATCTGACTCTCACGGGTCTGGGCAGGATCGAGGCCATCGAAGAGCTGCTCTTCATCGATGGCTATGCGTCGGTCAGCCAGCAAGTTCTGGACAACGATCAGGCGGCCACCACCGGCAACCAGGAAACCGTCCAGGTCTATGCCATCAGTCCCGCTTTGAAGAACCGCCTGGGCGGCTATGCCGATATGGAGACGCGCTATATTTTGAGTCAGGTCCTGATTGGCGGCGACGACGACGCCACTTCCGACGCCACGATCCACGTCGGGCGGGTCGCGCTCGACAGCGGCCGGCGTTTTGCGCGTGTGAAGGGCGGGCTGCTTGGCGCCGCCGGCTTGGAAGACCGCTCGGACGTGGACGACGTCACCCGAGCCACCGGGGGCTTCGCGGCGGAATATGCCTTCGCAAGGTCCTTTTCGCTGATCGTCGGCGCGGGCTATGAACACTTCGACGATGGCGATTCGGACAACAGTTTCGACGGTCCGACCTACATGGCCGGCTTTCGCGCCCGCCCGGGACCGAGAACCGAGCTGAAATTCACTTATGGGCGACGCGACGATACCTACAATGCCGACGCGCAATTTCGGTACGACATCGGTCCACGAACGACCTTCACGGCGATTTATGCGGAGACCTTGGGGACGTCCCAAGGACGGTTGTCCGGGAACTTGTTTGAAATCGACGTGGATCGCGATTCCGGCGATTTCATCGACAGCCCGACCGGATTTGACTTCAATCCCCGGCCCAATAGCTTCGACATCGACGACGAGACCACGCGGATCAAGTCCTTGAAGGTCAGGATCGATGGCCAGCGAGGCCGGAATACCTTTAGGCTGACCGGCAGCGCAGCGCGGGAGGAGATCGAGAATTCCGGCGACAAGGAAGACATCCTCTCGACCTCCGCCAGCTTTGCACGACTGCTCACGCCCGATCTATCGGCCAACGGGGTCATCGCATTCGAAAGGATCGAGTTCGCCGATGGACAAGACGACCGGGAATTCACCATGTCGGCCGGCATGAGCTACAACCTCTACACCAACATGCAAGCGACTCTTGCCTATTCCTTTCGCAATCAAAACTCCAACGAGGAGACCAGCGAGTTCACGGAAAATCGGTTGACGGTCGGTTTAAGGACGAGTTTTTGAATCTGCCGGACGGATGCATTCCGGCGGAATGACGGCCGCGAGCGGTTGGCATTTCCCCTCAATCCGTGCTAGACTCTTACCAGAGTCGTGTATCTGCGTCGTTGGGGCGAGATTCCCTGAGCTTGTGGATGGGCGACGTTAGGGGATCTTGGCGGTACGGTTCGACCGAAAAGCACTGACGATTGGTAATGACCGATCGGCGATGTCATATAGACGATGACAGAACGACACCGACAAACCGACACTGACGAAACGACAATGACAAATCGGGTGCCTCATGATTAACAAGCTTTTCGCGGCGACGCTCCTCGCCGGGCTCGCGACCGCCAACGCAGACGCCAAAGCGGTCGAGAAAATCACGATTGGCAACACCAACACCGTCGTCAGGACCGTCACCGGGACCCTCGCGGGTGACTTGCGCGAGCTGTCGCTGAAGGACGACATCTATCACAACGAACTGATCGAGACCGGCAGCGACAGTGCCACGGAAATCTCCTTCCTCGACGACACGATCCTGACCGTGGGGGCCAATGCCGTCTTGGTGCTCGACAAGTTCATCTATGACCCGGACCCCTCGCGGGCATCCTTCGTATTGACCGCCACGGCCGGCGTGTTTCGCTTTGCCTCCGGCACCCTGCCCAAAAAGGCCTACACCATCCACACCCCGACGGCGACCATCGGCATTCGAGGCACGGTCTTTACCGTCGCCGTGCAAACCGTCGATGAACCCGGATCCATCGGGCGCGTTGCCGTCAGCGTCACGGTCGAGGAAGGGGAGGTGGATATCGTCAGCTGTGGTGGCGAGCGGATTCACCTGGACAGCGTCACGCCGTCGGTAACGATCAGCGGGGACGTGAGCGACCTCTGCCATGCCTACGCCGCAGTAGACCCCCAACCAGCCGACTAAGATCAGCGACCATTGGTGTAGTTTCCGAATCGTTCCGGCCACGGCCGGCGGGTGGATCTCGGCCGAAACCGGACCGGCTCCCAATCGGTGTCGCGGATCGATCGCAATTTTTGAAATTTATGAGTGGATAATTTCCACTAAGGCGATTTCAGTTGGGTCGGACTCGCTCCTCGGCCGCGGCCCGCCGGCCGT